>MDSW01131157.1_pt1 | contig 17143 bp, 9 predicted proteins | sample 811171 | NCBI WGS metagenome assembly MDSW01 (sample SAMN05326641, study PRJNA326480) | marine metagenome | isolation source: seawater | place: Atlantic Ocean: North West | collected 2012
AATCGGGTGGTTCATGAAATTCAGAGCAGCACTCCTAGTGAACCTCGGAGCGATACTAGCATGGTTTTGGCTCATCCCGCTAGCGGTACTTCAAGACGTACCAGTCTACGACCCTGCCCAAGGGTCCTACGTCAACATAACCACACTCGGGCCAACTGTCCAGTGGCAAGCCTTTGGCTCAATAGTTAGAACGGTGGCCATCGGGGCAATCCTCGGTGGCGGGTTCCTCGGGCTGATCAAGATGGCTCCAACCTTCGTCGGAATCTTTGGAGACATAGCTACTGCATTCACAGGCGAGCAAGGCGATGAGTACGTGGAAGGTAAGGGTTGGTACGAGTGGCCGCTTTACCACATACCTATCTTTATGGGTCTGTCCTTCATTGCGATCACCCTTATTTTCGTCGTCGGGGGATACCCAGTTGTGCCATCGATAATTTTCTCCATAGTGCTACTTTCGACAACATTCCTGCTGGGTGCCATAGCAGTCAGGGTGATGGGTGAGACCGGGATAGAGCCCGTATCAGGGACCTCGTTTATCGTACTCCTGATGCTGTTGATGATTTTTCTAAATCTTGACCTAGGACTATCCAAGGAGGAATCCGTACTCATGGCACTCGTTGGCACCACTGTCTTTGGATCGGCAATCAGCATGAGCGGAACGGTGGTTGGGGATTACAAGAATAGCCTCTACATCGGAAACAGGCCGTACCACATTTCGAAGGGAAACATCATGGGAGTGGTCCCTGGAGCCATTCTAGGGGCGGGTGTGGCAATATTCCTGTCGAAGCTCCTAGCGGACGGGACTATCGAGCTTCTGGCCCCCCAAGCCAACGCCTTCGCCTACTTCACGACCATCCTAGCCGAGGGGCAGGGCAACTGGAGCGCGTTACTACTGGGAATGGCCCTAGGAGCCTTCGCAGAGTGGGCAACCGGCATGGGGACATCTTTCGGACTGGGCATGTACCTTCCCACACCAGCTACGTTCCCCATGCTCATCGGAGGCGCATACAGGTCATGGTGGGAGGAAAGAAGGCTCAGGCCTGTGGTAGAATCAGTAAGGAAAAAGGAAGGGGGGGCTGCAGCGGAGAAGAAGAGTGCCCAGATGCTACTCTTCACATTCATGATAGCAGCAGGGGCGCTCACCGGGGAGGCATTCTATGGTGTTGAGGCCGCCATACTAGCGGTTCTTGACGGTACTGGAATCGCCGACAACTCGTGGTGGCCAATCGCAAGGATATCCGGATTCATACTGATCAATTTCATACTGGGTGCGACAGTTTACGCCCTGTTCAGAAGCGCAGGAATTCTCGGGCCCAGAGGGAGTGGAAAGAATCCCCCATCCAATCCAATGACAAAGAATCCGTCACCGGCCCAGAAAGGTGTCATGGATGCCGAGCTGGCGGACTGACCATGGTCGGAGCTCGGAGCACGCCCGCAGGTGCTTGGATTCTCTTATCCGTCGCGGTGCTAGCGGTCTCCAGCGGCGGCATAGTGCTGCAAGAGATGCACATGGTCCCACCAATCCTGAGGGCCTCCTGGAGGATGCAGGGGACAGCACTTGTGCTTTTACCCGGATTCGTTTACCAGTCTATCAAATCCGACTACGGAATCCCTGATGGGAAGGAAACCATCGCGCTACTGTTCTCTAGCCTCTTCCTGGCGTCACATTTCGGCAGTTGGGTATGGTCTCTCGACAACACAAGCCTAGTCCACAGCTTGCTATTTGTCAACACGCACCCTCTGGTTGTAGTAGCCATTATGCCCTTGTTAGGCAAAGCGGTCACGAGAGGCCATCTGATGGGTGTTGCCTTAGGCCTTACTGGTGCGTCTTTGGCCCTTATGGAGGTAGGTGACGGGGGAACCGCGTCCCTCCATGGCGACGCTGCTGCCTTCATAGGTGCAGTCACCGTAGTCGGCTACCTATTGGCAGGTCGTTATCTAAGATCCGAAAAGGGCATGCCGATATTCATCTATGCCTTCCCGGTTACCATGATGGCAGGAGTATGGCTAACCATCTACTCTATGGCTGCAGAAGGAACCTCACTCTCCGGATTGACTCCGGAGTCCTCCGTTCTTGGTTGGATAGACTGGTCTTGGCTTCCTTGGGTCGCATTCCTTTCTCTGGGACCCGGCCTTTGCGGGCACACAGGCATAAACACTGTACTTAGATGGGTATCACCGATTGTTGTCTCCATCACCATGCTCATGGAACCTGTCTTAGGTACCCTGATCGGGTTAGCCTGGACCAAGGAGGTAGAAATAGGGCCACTTACCATACTTGGTGGCATCCTGATGATCGTCGGTGCTGTGGTTGTCACTGTCCAAGAGGGCGCGAAGACCGACGAGGAATCGCCTTCTTGAACCAAAGCCCGGTGCATGGGCCATGGAGCCAATGCCTATCCTCCTAACAAATGACGATGGAGTTAGATCTCCTGGGCTTCTTAATCTAGCAAAGGCCCTACATTCCAAGGGCCACCCTGTCGTAGTTTTGGCACCCATGACCGAGCAATCAGCTTGTGGGATGAAACTATCACTGAATAGTGATATGGCATTCGAGGAGCATCACAACATTGCAGGAGAAATTATGGAACATGAATCAGTCCCGCTTAGAATATTCTCGCTAGACGGATCACCTTGTGACTGTGTAATCGTGGCAATTGACGGGGGATTGAGGTCACGAGCCCCTGAGATTAGCCCTTGGCTATGCATCTCAGGAATCAACAGGGGTCCCAACCTCTCCATCGATGTTCTGCACTCGGGGACAGTATCAGCCGCGCGAGAGGCTTCACTCTACGGAATGCCATCATTCTCGGTAAGCCTAGCCACATACTCTCACGAGAACTATTCCGACTCAATAAAAGCAGCACTCAAACTAGTGGATAGGCTCTCCAATGTCGTATTATCACCGCCCAAGAATCTTCTGAGGCCAAATGGAACGGGATTGCCACTGTCAGTAGAAAAATCAAACCGTACTATCAGGTCTTGGCTAGTTGATGGTAATCTCTTCCTCAACATGAACATACCAGAGAAATGGAACGGCCTTTTCCAAACCGTTCCTCTTGGTGCAAGGTGGTATCACAATGCCACCGACATGCTCAACAAAGGCAACAGCGGGGTGGCCTTTGAGGTCGGAGCGGCAAGGATAGTTGAGGAGGACATCCCTATGACTGACTGCAATTCTATCAACTCCGGGTACGCTTCGATAACACCATTGGCCAGTTGGCCCGGGAATCACCCTCTTGGAATGCCAGACTCACTTCTAGAGGCCTCATTGGAGCAGGAAACTGATGGTTTCCCATCATGGCTCACTTCTGGTCCATGAGATAGTGCAACACAGATATGCAGGAGTGACCTTGGAGCCAAGAATCACCGAGAGAAACCCTTTGCATGCCATCTAGATGCTCCAAGTCACTAACTGATAAAGGCAAGTCATCAGATAGTACAAAGCCCACGCTTGAGTTCCTTGGTACTGCTGTTTGTGGCTCACCATCTGCATCTAGGACAATGGTAAAGATGCCAGAGGATCGCCATTCAGATACTGTCTGACCTAATCCTCCACCCGAGTGGCTGATTCCATCGGTTATCATTTCGTAATGCCCTATTGGAGGTACCGGTTTCTTGATTATCGATCTGATCTGACCTGCAATTGACCTCTCGTCAGGGCGGACACCTGCTATTTTGGAGCCATCAAACCAAACTCTCCTAATCGGCCCCTGTCCTCCGAGAAGATGCAGTATGACGTGGGAATCCTCCCTTACGCCGTGGGAAACAAATAATGCCGTGTTAACTGCTCTAGCAAGAACATCTATCCTTCCTCCGGAGCCAGTTAGATCGTTCAGGCTGAAATCCCCAGAACTCGGTGCCCTATGTCCGATGAGTGCGAACCATCTGTCCAGAAGATCACCCTAGGCCCAATTCATCATCCATCCCCATCATAGATTGCATCTGCCGACGCATCTTCCTATCGCCTCTAAAACCCCTCATCATCTTCTTGCTTCTGTTCCATTGGTTAAGGAGCTCCTTGACGACTTTTTCCTCACACCCAGAACCTCTGGCGATCCTTCTAATTCTGCTTGATTTCAGGAGAAGGGGGTCATCCTTCTCTTCTTGAGTCATGGAGTCCATGACAATACGATACTTGTCGAGATTAGACTGCATCTGCCTTTTCTGACCGACGCTCATATTTCCCATACCGCCAAACATTGTGTCTGGCAAGTGCGATAGGACTTTGTCCAGGGTCCCTATCTTGCTCATCATTTCCATCTGAGCGTACATGTCGGTTAGTGTGAATCTTCCAGACATAAGCCTCTGTGTTAGCCTCATGGCCTCCTGCTCATCCATGTCCTCGGGAGCAAGATCGATCAGTCCCTTGATGTCCCCCATTCCAAGAAGTCTGGAAATGAATCGATCTGACTCAAACTTCTCGAGGTCGCCGATCCTTTCCCCCTCACCTACGAAAACAATAGGCGCTCCCGTGGTCGCAACCGCGCTTAGAGCGCCACCCCCTCTTGCCGTACCGTCTAGCTTAGTTACAATGGTGCCAGTAACACCAACAAGATCGTGGAATGTGTCGGCCATTGGTCCAGCGGCCTGGCCAACTTGGGCATCAATTACGAGGAACCTCTCAGTCGCATTTGCAACCCCGGCTATTTCCAGAAGTTCTTCCTTCAACTCACCGTCTAGACTGTCCCTGCCAGCAGTATCGATGATTACGATATCAGCCTTACCAACTTGCTTGAGGCCGTTCCTGACAATCCTAGATGCATCTTCCGATTCCGGCTCGCCGTAGACCTCAACTCCTGTTCCTTCAAGCATCTGGCTTAGCTGTTGGAATGCACCAGGCCTGTGAACGTCCGCTTCGATTACAGCAACTTTGGCACTATGGCTCCTTCGCCACCAATCTGCAAGCTTTGCCGTCGTTGTCGTTTTTCCTTGTCCGTACAATCCGACCATCAATACCGTTTGGTTGTGGGGCCTGATTGGCTTAGGATGCCCTAGGATCCTAACCAATTCAGAATAAACCAGGTTCATGGCGTGGGTCTCGAGCTTAACACCAGGACGAGGCTCCTCTTCGACCATCCTTCTTTCGATCCTCTCCGTTAGCTCCTTGGCTTGTCTTACGTTGAAATCTGCTTCAAGGAGTGCCCTTCTCAAGGACCTACTCAGCTCCCTTACAGTCTCCTCGTCTACTTTCCTTTTCCCTTTGAGAAGTCCAATAGAACCCAGAACTCTCCGCTTCAAGCCCTCTAGTGCCACGATTGTCCGTGATATCCGTGTGGTTTGAACGTTATCTGGGAATTAACCGTCGGTAATTTCTGGAGCGCTGTACTGAAAGGGGGCTCTACATCGCACAGTCATGGCCGAAGCGCCCATAGAGATGTGGGAGATGCAACTGGCATTCGCAATCGGTCTTCTGGGAATATACGCAGGCTGGAGGGGAACGATAGCTAAAATGACTGGTTTTTACGACCTCTCTGGGGCAGTTAGGACACTTCTGTTCGGCCTAGTAGCCGGAGTTATCGCTGCATCAGTGATTGACCTCATGGTTCTAAGGAGTATCAGAGAGGGGACAGCCAATATTCTCTCAGTAAGTTTAATTGCCATGATTATAGCTATGGCAGAATCTGCATTTGCGTTATTCATACTAGGTCGACCAAATACAGTAGGCCTGCGGGCAAGTCCGCCTTATGGTTGGACATTAGGGCTAGGATTTGGTGCAATGAGGTCCGCACACCTCAACGTTCGCCTTTTCGACCCAGATGTATGGCAGGGAACTACAGGTTTCGGGATCGCTAACCTGATTTTTGGCTGCCTACTAACAATCACGATTTGCGTCGGTCACGCATCCGCATCAGCTTGGCAGGGGTACAGGATATTGGAAAAGGATAGGTTGAGGGCGTACCTCAAGAGTGCATTATCAAGAGCAATACTAGTCATAGTTACAGTTTTGTCCGTTTTCGAGCCATTGACATTGCTTCTGATCGCTCCGATTGTGCTGATTTCCTGGTTTCCAGCTCAAGAATTATGGCTCCCATCAGGGATGACACCAGCAGCAAAACAAGCATACAGACGCACCCTGCGCCAATCGGACGTACACCAATCAAGAGCAGATAGCAGAATTAAGGGAAAGATAGTAGAATCCGATGAATAGGGCATTTTCTGACTTTTTTTTGATCCCCGACCCATGGCGCAGGATTATATCCAATCTACCTATACAGTATTTTGAATGCGAGTGATTATCGCAGGGGCCGGTGAGGTCGGCCGGGGTGTCGCAGCGGCATTGAGGGGGGAAAAGAGGGGGGTAGCCCTTATCGATCCGGATCCTAGTGCGATAAGTGATTCCCAATCACTCGACTGCCTTCTAATAACGGGGAATGCATTATCTAGGGATTCATTAATCAGGGCGGGTATAAGCGATGCAGAAATCATCGTCTTCGCTACAAATGATGACCACGTCAATCTACTGGGCTGCGCTTTTTCAAAAAGAGTATTTAGTGAGCAAGTGGGAGATAGGACTGCTTCTGGACTCATTACGATTGCAAACATCAGGGATCAAAGCATAACAGATCCCACTAGGGGTGCTGGACCCCTCGAAAACTGGTCCCGCTCTAATTTCATCGTCAGTCCGTCAAAAGAGGTTGTGAACCAACTCGTGTCTGGCCTCGTTTCCCCGACATTGGAAGACATCATTCCTCTTGGAGACAATGCATGGATAGTAGTATCGCAGGTAGAGGAAACATCACCACTGGTGGGTATGGCCACAGGGGAGGCGACTAGAAAATCGGAGGAGGTAGCAGGATATCCGAGAATTATCGCATCCAAACCTCACGGGGATGAAGGCTCGATCACTAACGGAAAAGAAATCATACAAGATGGGGACATGTTAGTTTTTGTGACTAGCTCCACTAGATTCTTTGGTGAGATCGCTAGACTGGTTGGGGATGTTGACTCAGAGATGCCAGAACGCCCCTCTGTGGCAATATTTGGCGCGACAAATTTCGGCAGTAGCCTAGCTGAATACTACCTTGAGAGGGGTTCCAACGTCACTATAATCGAACCAGACTTAGATGCAGCAAATTCGATTGTAGGATCCGCGATAGGGGTAAACAAGAGGTTGGATGTAATCCACGGTGACCCACAAGACGAGGACTTGCTAAGGGAGCTCGCAATTGAAGACCAAGATATCGCAATCGCAACTCTTTCTGATGATAACCTGAACATCTCAATCTCGATGCGGGCTTTCGACAAGGGAGTATCTAGGACTGGGCTGATTCTCAAGGACAGGGCTCTAGTTGAGGCTATTCAGAGGATTGGGCTGAGGCCTGTGAGCAAGAGGAGGGTGGCCGTGAAATCAATCCTGAAAGCTATTCACATGCATGTGCCCGGAAGTTATGAGCCGATTCCTAGGATTCCTTCGCTAGTCTCGATCTCAGCCGAAATAAACTCTGGAAGCAGTCTCTTAGGAAATGATTTGCCAAAGGTCGAGCAATCAATTGGTGCTAATTTAGTGATGTTAGAGAGGATTGGGCAAGATGGAGAGATGTCTTCGATACCTTTGGGTGAAGTTGGAGGTTTGAGAGAGGGCGATAGAATATACCTCATCCTTGAGATCGATGACATAGGCAAAGTTGAGAAATCCCTTGGGAGTTAACATGCGATGGGAAGTGGTGGGGCTAGTCCTTGGTTGGACGATTGGCCTAGTAGCAATCCCTCTCGGCATTGTGACGCTATACAGTGCTTATGCTGAGGGTGTGGAGGCCTCGGGTAGGACTTTCTTACCTCCGCTAATCCTATCCATAGTCGTTGGATACCTAATGGTCACAAATTTTGGCAGCTCGGATGCTTCGAGTAGAGTCCGGGACAGGGAAGCATTTGCTTCAGTCGCGTTGGGTTGGATCCCAGTAGTGGTTGTGGGATCACTTCCATTCTGGCTAGGAGGCATGTTTCATGGTCCTTTTGATGGGTTCTGGTTCCCCGACTCGGATAGTACTCCTTCGGACATCATGTACGGGCTCCTACACTCTTGGTTCGAATCAATGTCTGGATTCACTACCACCGGGGCTTCAGTAATAGACCCAGCAACCAGCCCTGTTTGTCAGGACCTAGGTCCAGACAATGATTGTGTAGGAAGTCAGAGAAAGAGCCTGATATTGTGGAGATCGCTATCCCAGTGGATTGGTGGAATGGGAGTAATTATGCTGGGACTTCTAATTTTCTCGAGAGCATTAGGCGGTGGCATGGCTCTAGCGAGGGCAGAGTTAACTGGTCCAAGCGTTTCAAACCTCGGAATGACTCTGGAGAGTACTGCTAGGAAGCTATGGGGGATTTATGTTGGATTAACAATAATCCAGGCAGTCCTTTTATTCCAATTCACCAAAATGGGCCTATTTGATTCGGTGAATTATGCCCTCACCACAATGCCATCTGGGGGGTTTGGAACAACCGATGGCGGAGTAATGGAATTTGACGATTATCTGATTGAAAGCATAATCATGGTTTTCATGCTTCTTACATGCATAAACTTCAGCTTACTGTATTTTGCGTTCTCTGGTAGATCAAATGAAATTTGGAAGGACGAAGAGCTTAGAACTTACTTGCTAATTGTCCTAATTGCTTGGGTTGCGATGGCCGTAAACATCTACAGATCGGAAAGTCTTGGCTATGGGGTAATCGAATCCATCAGGTACTCCATATTCCAGGCCATTTCAATTACGAGCACGGGATACTCCAGTGCCAACTTCGCGAACTGGCCTGTTTTCAGTCAGTTCGTACTACTTCTATTGATGATTATCGGTGCTAGTGCCGGATCTACGGGTGGCGGACTAAAGGTACTAAGAATCAGGATAGCATTTGAACTGGCAAAGAGGGAAGTCATGAAGATAATTCAGCCCAGGAAGGTGGTGGCGATCAGATTCAACCAATCAGTGGTCGATGAGGAAAGGGTCTGGATTATACTAGGCATGGTTAGCTCGTGGATGGTTCTGGTTACAGCGTCAATGCTTACAATATCGTTCTTAGAGCCTGACCTCACGATGACCGACGTCCTATCAGTATCTATCTCACTCCTTGGCAATACTGGTCCTGCTCTGGGGGATTTCGGGCCCGCAGGTGCTTCCGCAGCATGGGCAAGCTTGAGCACCCCGTCACTCATAGCCTCAACCATTCTGATGTGGCTTGGTCGTCTAGAATTGCTCACGGTCTTAGTGCTACTTCACCCCAGAACATGGGAGTCGGACTAGCTGAAGCTATCTAGCCTGGATTGCCCCTCGTCCTCGGATTTATCTATCTCGACATTCACAATTTCTGGAATCTCATCCAAGCTATCTGAATCGTAGGACTGTATGATTGACTTTGCCTGCCTACTAGATTTTGGGATGCCATGCAAAGCCAAGTGCCCATCCACTCCAAGGTCGAGCTTCTTAGCCACGGCAAAGTCCTCGGGGTCCCCGCCGAGATCCGAGTCATGGATTGCTAGAAGATTGGGCCATATGTCCTCTCGAACGGATGACTTACTAGATCCTAGAGTCTCCGATATACGGGTAATCAGGTCATTAGTCCTCCATGATTCCCCGCCTCTCCTAAGGAAGTCGGGGAAGCTAACAAATACTTCGTTAGAATTTGAAAACTTACTCTTCGAAACTGCAGCTTGAGCAGGTATGGAGGAACCCCAGTACCAAGATCTAAATGCCCGATTTGTAAATTTAGCAGCCAAATAGCCGTCTGCTTTGCACATTGCGTTCGATATGGAATATAAACTGGATGAATCCAACACAGATTGGTTATTCCAAGCAAACCATGCCAGCATCTCATCCGGGTCCTTGTCCGAATTAACAAGTATTTTCGATGCCTCCTGTCCTGATTTTTCCGCGTATATTCTCTTCATTGCATTGAAAACGTTGACCTGTGAATCCCTTTCTACTGTACCAGAAATCTCCTCAACTATTGTTAAATCAATATGCCCGTCACTTGCAGAAGACATTGACTGTAAGTCCTTAATCAGGGCCCTAACGTCTCCAGGGTTATCTGAGATCAGTATTTCTAGGGAGCCCGGGTCTATCCCTATTCCCTCCGAGTCCAGAACTCGATGGGCGACCTTCCTCAGGTTAACACTCTTCACCCTATCAAAGATCACGTTTTCTGACAATCTAAGGACCCTATCCCTATTTTGCCTCCAACCCCCTCCTCTGCCCCAAAGTCTCATTTGGTCATTGCAAGTCATAATTACGGGATTTTTTGTTCTGCTCAGAAGACTCAAGAGTTCTGCTTTCCCCCCAGAATCTCCCTTCAGTACAGGCCCATCTTGATCTGTGCCAAGGGACTTTCCTATCCTATCTTCTGAGACTTTGGTGAATCCTCCGCTGAGATGATCAACCTCGTCCAATAGTATCACAGTTTTGCCCGGTGACCATCCATCTGAGAAATGCTCCAACGAATGATTCTCTGACCCAGTTGTAGCCGAGGCTCTTATTGCAGCGGCATTTCTCTGCTCAGAGGCGTTCAGTTCTACGATGCTCCAGCCCCTTTCCTTTGCCACTGCATGAGCTAGGGTGGTCTTTCCGACTCCGGGAGGGCCAGAAAGCATCAAACCCCTCTTCTTCGGGATTTTTCCTGAGCTCCATATGTCCAACCACAACCTAATCCTCCTAATTTTGTCCTCATTACCTTCCATTTCAGCTATGCTATTGGGACGGTATCTCTCTGTCCAATCCGAAGGGTGTTGGCGGCCTTCCACAGAAGTATGTTTATTTCGGCGCCTCATGAAGATTAGTGCTAAAACAGAGTTGATACTGTTCCTAAGGACAATAGTTCCAATATGGAATCTACATCGGATCTTACCTGGGCCTGATCGTCCCTCCTTCTGACGGTAACCGTCCCATCCTCAAGCGACTGATGGTCAACTGTTATGGCCCATGGGATGCCGATCTCATCGGATCTTGCATATCTCCTGCCAATTGATCTACTTGCGTCTTTAACCCATAAAATGCCTGGGATTGCAGCTATCCGATCAGAGATTTCATCTGCCATAATGTCCATACCATCCTTATCGAATAAGGGCAAAATAACTACATCATAAGGGGCTATATCCTGCTCGAGGGAAAGGATGGTGTAATCTTCTCCTTCTTTGCTTAATTCCTGATAATTATGGTCTAGAATGTGCCAAATTATTCTGTCAATCCCAAAGGCAGGCTCAATGACATGGGGTGTGAAGTATTCCCCATTCAGAACAGAATCCTCTTCCGTACGGATCACCATTTCTTCTGTGATTTCAACCGACATCCCATCTGACAGGGCCAATGAGAACGGGAAGATTTCTGGAATTTCGGCAAGATTGCTTAGTGCTTCAGAAACTAAAGCAGCCCGTTCTCTGAAAGTGGGACCTACGACAGAACCAACGGGAGAGAGATATTCCCTTTTCTCACTGATAGGAGATTCATACTTTCTCCATCCCTTTAGTAGGTTCGAGCCGGAATGCTCTTCGTGAGACTGAAGATCGTGACACGTCCTGTTTGCTATGCCCACAACTTCAACCCAACCATGTTCCCCATTCAATTCACAATCCCAACAGTCAGCCGCATAATGAGCCATTTCAGTCCCTTCATGCTGCCTGAATCTAATCTTTGAAGACTCAATCCCTACTTTTGTAAGAAACTCAAAGGTCATAGCAAGAAACCATGCAACGGTAGGGTGACCAACTATTCCTGAATCAAAAGCTTCCTGGAAGCTAACCGTCTTTTCCCCTGAGTTGGGACCTTCTGTATCGGGGATCATCATTACCTTCTGAGTCCACCTATTAAGATTCATAGAAGGAGGATCATTCGGGTCGATGAAATACTCCAACTCTGCCATATTAAATTCTCTGAGCCTAATCATCCCCTGTCTCGGGCTTATTTCGTTTCTATACCCCTTACCGGTCTGTAGTGCGCCAAATGGCAACCTCTGTCTGAAATGCCTGTTTAGGGTAGGATATGACATGAACATACCTTGTGCGGTTTCAGGGCGCATGTAGGCAGTTCTAGAGCCCCCCATTGCCCCTATCCTCGTTTTGAACATCAGGTTCATCGGTCTCGCTGCTTTCCAAGAGGCGAGACCGCAACTCGGACATTTGATGTTTTTCTCCGAAATTAGCCGATCCATCTCTTCTGCATCGAGCGTTTCTGGGCTATTGTGAAAGCCTTCCAACAAGTGATCGGTTCTGAAAGTGCCCTCGCAGGACTGACACTCGGACATCTTGTCATTAAACTCGCCGACATGGCCGCTAGCAACCAAAACCGACTCTGGTGTAATAGTAGGAGAATCTACCTCTACAACATTAGGTACGGTGCTCCAATGATCGATCCAAGACTGAATTACTTTCCTCTTTATTCTTGCACCCAAAGGGCCGTAATCGATTAGTCCAGAAACACCCCCGTACAACTCAAAAGAAGGCATAACAAAACCCCTTCTTCTAAGCAAAGAGGAAAGCCTCGACATTCTACTATTATCTGTCATTTCAACTACCGAGATATCACCATGGTTTTCAAGCCATCCTAAATTGTCAAACTATTTTGGTAGTTGGATGACTTAGCTTCTAAAAGCGGGAATAAATTATCAATCAGTACATATCGGTGGGAAGCATTCATTTATTGCATCGATTCCCTGAAACGCAGGGTGGTGTGGGAAAATGCCAGAAATAAGCTATGTTTCTGATGTCGCAGACACAGAAGACATACTTTCCAGACTATCTCCTCCCGTTAGGAACTGGTTCAATGACAAGTTCGAAGATTTTACAGAGCCCCAGAAAGTCGCCATACCAAAAATCCTAGATCAGGAACATTTGTTGCTTTGCTCTCCTACTGGTTCTGGAAAGACCCTGACTGCGTTCTTGTCAATTATAGACGATCTCGTTCGAAGGTCTCTTGAGGGTACTCTGACCAATGCCGTTCAGTGCATTTACATCTCTCCGATAAAGGCTTTAGCAAACGATATTCAGAAGAACCTGATAGGTCCACTGACCGAAATAAAGGAAAGCTATCTGCCAGGTAGGGCTCAAGAAATCAAGGTCGGCCTTAGGACTGGTGACACGCCTCAGAAAGAAAGGGAGAGGATGCTTAGAAAGCCTCCACACATTTTGATTACCACTCCCGAGTCTCTTGGACTAGCTCTAGCTTCGAAGAGGTTCAGGCCACTCTTGAATGAATTGAAGTGGCTAATAGTCGATGAGATGCACTCTTTGGTTCCAACAAAAAGAGGTACTCACCTCTCACTGAGTCTTGCTCTGATGGACTCTGTAATCGAGTCTGACGTTCAGAGGATCGGAATAAGTGCTACGATGGAGCCGTTGAATGACGTAGCAGAATTTCTGGTAGCAAGTGATCCCAGGGAAGGTCAAGGGTCTAGACAAAGGGTTTCGATCGCAAAGATTTCCGGTTCTAGAGAGCTAGATATGGATATTATCCTCCCATCCCCCAGGTTCACCTCCATACCTGTAAAGGAGATTTTGGACCATAATATTGACAGAATAAAAGAGCTCGTGGAGGCTCACACAACCACGCTAGTATTCGTAAACACTCGAAACATGACTGAGACCTTCGTCCAGAGACTCAAAATAGCTGGGCTGGCAGGAGTTGAAGGCCATCATGGTTCAATGGACAAGTCAATCAGACTTGATGTAGAACAACGTCTCAAGGAAGGTAAACTGAGATGCGTTGTCTCTTCATCAAGCCTAGAAATGGGCATAGACATCGGCTCTGTTGACTTTGTTATACAAGTGGGCTCTCCAGGGTCGATAGCAACCGCACTACAGAGGATAGGGAGGGCTGGGCACCATGTTGGGGGTTTGCCAAGGGCTAGGTTTCTGCCTACTTCGTCGCACGATCTGTTGGAGATAGTAGCATTACAGAACGGGATATTGTCCGGAAATATGGATTTACTAAAGTTTCCACAGAATTGCCTAGATGTCCTCGCCCAGTTCATGATCGGTTTGACAATAATTAGAGAATGGGACATAGACGAGGCTTACGAGCTCGTCCAGGCATCCTGGCCCTACAGGTCCCTTCCGTACGACGATTACATCGAGGTACTGGATCTGTTGGAAGAGGAAAGGAGGATCTGGGTGGATTGGGAGGAGAATCGTTTTGGCAAGAGAGGCTATGCCCAAATGATATACTATACCAACATAGGGACAATATCCCCTGACAATAACTACCTCGTCTTCACCTCCGATGGAACCTTGGTAGGACAACTTTCGTCTTCTTTCGTATCCAGCCTTAGAAATGGGGATGTTTTCCTATTAGGGGGGTCCACATACAGGGTCTCCAGTGTAATCGGTACTAGGGTCAATGTAACGCCAGCTACTGGCTACAGGCCGACCATCCCATCTTGGACAGGAGAAGCAAACAGCAGAAGTAGTGAGCTTAGTAATGAGGTGCTCGAGCTACTAGACATTCTTTCAGTCCAATACAGAACCGGGAATGGCATCACTCCTTTCCTCGTAGATGTGTTAGGTCTCAACAAACGAGTGGCAAACGCACTAACCCAGTTCCTCGATGAACAATCAGCAACCACATTTCAGGTTCCTTCGAGGGACAGGATCTTGGTTGAACAGGTTGAAGCGCCCCTTCCAACGTATGTTGTGACGACTTGTAGAGGCAGAGCATTCAATCTTGCCCTGGGATATCTGTTTGCAGGAATGGCCTCTAGGGACAACATAACAATTCACGAGCTTTCTTTTGATGAAAACGGCTTCATGGCCAAGCTTAGCCACGAGATTGAGGTGTCTTCAATACCGGAAGTTTTCAGAGGCTCTGGTAGCGAGGACACCTTGCACAAGTACCTGATTGAATCGCAGCTCTTCGCTAAGCGATTTAGAGAAGTTTCCTCTAGAAGCATGCTTAATCCAAGAAGAGTGGGGGCGGATGAGGTCAGTCCGAAGCAATTCCAGCAGAAGGCAGAGCAGATAATGAACAGGCACAGAAAGATGGAAGACTCGGTTATCGTAAGGGAGGCAATGAATGAGATTCTTACTACGGATCTAGACATGGACCAGCTTAGGTCTTTCATCTCTAGAATGGATGAGGAGAATGTGAGCATAGTTCACAGGAGGGTGAAAATCCCATCTCCACTGGGTCTGACATTGTTCATGTCTTCCTTTGAAGACCTACTTTCATTGAGAACTAGGGCATATCTAATCAAAGACGTTGATCCGGAAATCCTCAGGCGGTTACTTGGAGCTAGGTCCCTTGCAACGGAGTTGGATGAGGAGAAACTCAATGAGTATTACCAATCTAAGGTTTCCACACCGAACAACGCAAATGAATTACTCCGATTGATGGATATGGGTGGAGGCCTGGAAAGGCAGCTTACACACCCACTCTACAGTGAAAAACTCAAGGACATCGAGTTTGAAACCCTGAGGGGCTGGGTCCACGAATTAGCAGAGAGGGAACTAATCACCAAGGTTAGAGGAACTGGTTTGGACAACATCGATGACAAGTGGTTCTCGATGAGGATGACTGAGGTCCACGGGACCCTAGGATGTCTAGCAGTCGCAGGAGCAGCCGAAATGGACGATCTTAGGGAGCTCTATACCGGGGGGCTAAACTATGAAATTGGAGAGGGATTCGTAGGGGGGGAGGCTTCAAACTGGAGGAAAAAATCTCTCTCCGATCCTATGGATTGCCTGAGGCTAAAACTCCTTGATATGCTTGGTTCCGAAGGGCCACAAACGATAGACTCACTCAGTAAAAGACTCCCTTTCCCAAAGGCCCAGGTAGAATCTGTTCTACAGGAGCTAGAAATGAGGAACCTAGTATCCATTGGATTCTTCACACGAACTGACGAGGGCGAGTTCATTTTGAGGATTGACGAATATCGGATAACAGGGGGGCAGGTCAACGTAATCGACTACCGCACTCTACAGACCTTGATTCTGAACAAATCCTTCTCAAAGTTCGAAGAGCCATCTGAAGCAATAAGAAACCTTACTCTAGTTCAAAGGAGGGAGGAATTGCTCCATCGGGTCGAGAACTACAGATTTAGAGACTGGAAGGACATAAAGCACGACTCCGATATTTACAATGGCCGGCTATTGCATAACCGGGTCGGATATACCCTCGAGAAAGAGATCCCTATGTTCATGGGCCTCAGAAGTGAGCCTTGGTTCGGCCCGCTAGAAGAAGAGCTACTGGAAAAGATTCCTAAAGAAGGAATCTCCAGAACAGACTTGTTCTCGGAATATCCGAAGGGGAAGGAGAATGCCCACATACAGAGGAGCCTTAAGTCGGCTCTATCCAACCTAGAGCGACAACTAACCGTAGCCAAACAGTATGTGGATGTGCCAAACCGTAAGAGATCGATGGCAATATTCAGAAAACTACACGGAGTTGTAAAGCCTCTGCCTTTCGACCAAGCACTAGCTAAGCTGATTTCAAGAATTGGCCCAGTAAGGCTTCACACACTAAGGTTGTTTGTATCTAGGCCTGTGGAAGAATTGGCCGACACACTAAGGGATCTAGAGAAAAGTGGTGACATAGCAAGAGTAGTCGCTCTTCAGCCTGATCCAACAGACTACTACTCCTCGCAGGAGGATGCTGAGAGCCTAATGTCCCCACTCACTGAAGATAGAAAAATGCGAATCCTAGCCCAATCAGACCCCTTTAGTAGCAGGTTTATCCAGGAGGTCAGGCTATTGTTGAAGCAAGGTTGGTACTATCCAGTTTTCAAGGGAGTGGATCCCATTGGCAGGGTGTTAATGTTCGTAGTTAACGACTATCTGGAGATTAAAGACATCAACATCCCGCACTCCTATCTTGACGATTTCAAAGTGACGTTCGCAGAGCTTCTTGAGAATTACAGGGACAGGCTCGTGGATGTCTCGGTTCTACATGCTTTCAACGGTGTTCCAGTTCACGATTGCGATGAAAACATCCAGAATATACTCTCGGAACTTGGCTTCTCTTCTATGGGGGATGGCGAGAGATACATCAGAGGAGGGGTGGTAGAACCAAGATCCAGAAACCAGATCAACAGGATGCTATTCTTCCACCATAGCCTACACCAGAACAGCAGGTGGGAGAACGAGACCCTAGCTCTGGAGAACTCCACAGAACTCAGAGACGATTTTTCCCTGAGGGGTCGTTGTGAGATGTTCAGGGTGAACCTAGAC
>MDSW01166083.1_pt1 | contig 17139 bp, 8 predicted proteins | sample 811171 | NCBI WGS metagenome assembly MDSW01 (sample SAMN05326641, study PRJNA326480) | marine metagenome | isolation source: seawater | place: Atlantic Ocean: North West | collected 2012
GCCTACGCCCTTTAAGCCCTGAATTAGCGTTGATGCGACAGAGTTAAGGGTGAAATGAACCCATTAAGCTCCGTCAATTCAGGCTAATTCAGGGCTTAAAGGGCGTAGGCCAGTACACTGCGCTTATTTTCATAAATTATGATACAAGGTCGACAGTTGAACCTTCGAAGGTACCGCGTTGTACGTGTACGTGTACACGTACTGTACACGTGTACTGTGCACAGCTGTACACTGTACACGTGTACAGCCACTTACTGCGCGCGCGGCGCCAGAGCGGCGTTGTAACTTTCTAAAATTTCGACACTATTATTAGTAAATACAGTACACGTACATGAAGAACGTTGTACGGAAGTACTTCCGTAGGCCGTACAGTTGCCCCACTGAGGAACGCGGATACATGCCGCGCCGCGGTGCGCGATGTCAGCACTAGAATGTACTTTCGATTTAAAAAAAATTACGAGAGTGAGTAGCTGATGAGTGCGTTGTACTCGTACACGTACACGTGTACACGTACAGTACACGTATTTACGTCATTCAGCCAAGAAATAAATAAATAAAAGTACACGTACACGTACACGTACAGTATGTAGTCACGTACTGTACACGTACTTTATTTGTTTTTACTGTACCTGTACAGTAGTTGTACGTGTAAACATAAATTCTTTTACAGTTAGTATTTTTTTTCTTTCATGAATATGAATGATACAGTAGGCCCTATGCGGTTTTCCCGACGATAGACTATGAGTACACGTATTATGACAAAGATAGTGAAAGTAAAGATACGAAGTATAACCGGACTATAAACAATATAAACGAAGTATAAAGCACCTGTCGCACTTTCGACGCGCGTTGTGATATGGCGCGCGCGCGCTCGGGGGTTCCCGCGCAGCGCGGCGGCGAGGGAGGCAACTACACGTACACGTACTTCAGGAAGTATGTTTTTCACGCGTAAAAAATGGTTTTTTGCTCTCTAGCTAGCTAGCTATACAACTTAGCTAGACCTCGGAAATACGAAGGTAATATGAGCGCCTCCGCTGCGCGTCGGTAGTTGGGAGAAGGGGGCGCGGCGCGGCAGGGTATTTTTAGTATGAAAAGTACGGAAGTTCTTGTACAACTACTGGTTTAAAAGTGGTTTTCATCGGAAGAGTCACATTTTGTGAGTTTTAGACAGATTTGCATACACGAGTTTTTGTACATAAAAGCTACGAACTTGAGATTCCAGCGCGAGACGATGATTTTCATCGTAAGGTCCCGTGGCGCGTTTTTGCATACGAAACTCCAAACGCATTTGATAGGCTAAAATTTTCGTAAGTACGTGAAGTTCCGGAAAAACCACTAAAAAAAATTATTTTGTAACAACTAATTTAGACTACTGTACGTGTACTGTAGTCTCCGTGTGGTAATGTATGTAGCTATGTACGAAAGTACAACCTTGCTCCTTGAGGGTACTTTGATAGTCTACTAGCAACTACGAAGGTAGCTAGCTAGAAGCGTACCTTCGAAGGTACAGTTTCATATTGTACAGATGTACAGTACACTATTTATTTAAAGTTGTTATTCTAAATAAGTTGTTTATTAGCCCTACTGTACCGTGTACACGTGTACGGACAACTTACTTCCGTATTCTATCATGCATACGAAGGTACCTTCGTACCTTCGTACGCTACTTTCGAAAGTACGGAAGTACTTTCGAAAGTACTTCCGTACGTGTACAACTACAGCTGTAGAAATAGTCATACAGCTGGCTGTTCGGGAACTGGTTGTATGTACTTTGAAAGTACTTTCGAAAGTACGAAAGTTGCTTGTGTTCGGATGTAGAAGTACAACTACGTGTACAACGTTGTACTCTACGTTTTTCGAACTGAGCAGCAAAGCTCAGCTTTCAACCTTCGAAGGTAAAAAGTTGCGTTGTACTAGGCCGAATTGCGGGCTCGTGCGCAACATTTTTTTCAGCTGCTCGGACGTGGGCTCTGAAGACGCGTATATCGTTCGGAGGTGTTTAAAAACCAAACTAGCAAAAATCCTAAAGTTATTCTCTTTCGCTTCTCTCTAATGGACCCTCTCGCCAACGTCTGCTCAAACTTTGAACAAGTTGGGCAGGTAGGTTTACACCTATATCTACTTAAAGAAACTCTTCGTATATTTTCGGTTTACTTTTTTACAGGCGTTTGTCTCGCACTATTACAATACATTTGATGCGAATCGCAGCCATCTGGGACAGCTATACAAGGTAACGATAACAACTGCTTCACTGCATTTACTACCCAGTGAACTGGCGAAGTGGTTTGTTTAATTTACTTTCCGTGACTGCTTGGCTGGATGCCATACGACTATTCAGTATTTCTAGCGACTCTTTGCTGGTACCTTCGTGGAGCCAAATTTGAAATTGCACTCCGCTCCGCGAGTCTTCGAGTGCATAATTGATCTTGTGAAGTTCTACTCATTACCTGTTCTCTTTCTGGCCTTCGCAAAAGGACGAGGTGTCAATGCTAAACTTTGAACATAGTGCTGAGCGACCAGGACAATATAAGGGCGTATCCGCCATATTAAGCAAAATCCAAAGCTTGCCATTTCAACAAGTTAAACACCACGTTATTACGATTGACTGCCAACCAACTCCAGGTGGTGGTGTTATAGTAATGGTTTGCGGGAACTTGCTTGTAGACGCTGAACAAATACCTCAAAAGTTCAGTCAAGTTTTCCAGCTGCTGCCCTCTGGTAATGGATCCTTCTACATCTTGAACGATATTTTCCGCCTCAATATAGGGTAGGGATGAATACGTATGATAAGCATTGGCCGAAAAAGAATGCGCACGCGAAGGCCTCCTCAACGCAGCAAAGTAATATTACGCTCCCACATTAATATCTTCCTCAACGGTTTCACAACGCAGTCTTGCCATCCAAGCAGCTGTCAACCTTCTGAAGAAGATTCGTATTCTCTAGTGCCGCCGCGACACGTTCTTTGTCGTTTATCTGTTTGGTGACAGCTTCATGTGATGAATGATAGCCCGGCCTGACTAAGATGTCTAGCTTGAAACAGCGAGGCAAAGCGCGCAACAACTTAACGCGGATAGATAAGCCGATTAAAGTCGCCATACTGCAGTGAGGTACAGTAGGTGAGAATGTCACCTGTATTCGGAAAATAACTTTCGAAACCAATAAATATTTCGCGTTTACCACGCGCAACTGCAAAAAGATAATAAACAACTGTTAAAAAAAACTCTCTTGAAGAGGCTTGCCTGTTCTAGACTAAAAGGATGCTCAGGGTCACTTATATCCTTGATATGCTCGAAAACCTCATTGGCGTCGATTTTATCAAGATCTTCAGAACTTCGATGCGAATATTGAGATGCTTTACTCCAGTCAACAATTCGCTGCTGGAGCCTTTGCCCCGCGTGCACAACTGGCGTCGGATTGACGAGAACCGGCTGCAGCTCCATAAGTCAGTGCAGGGGAAGACACGAGTTGGAATCAACAAAGAGAAGAGGCAGGTTTAAACGATAGAATTTGCCGCGGTGGTGCGGGCGCGCGTAGTCGCGCACTGATGGTGCGTGTGCGGCGGTCCGTAATACGTACTGTAGGCCTACGTGTTCAAGTACACTACATACACGTACGTGTACAGTACAGTACACATAAAAATAAGTTGTTTCCGGAAATATCTACACGTACTGTACACGTACGCGTGTCCCTTCGGAAGGTATTATCCCTACTGTATGTTCCGGACGGAAGAACATCATTTTATATCCGATACTACACGTAGGCCCTAGTACATAAACGACACCTTTATTATTGTACGGAATGATATCTTAATACTTTCGAAAGTACAGTACTTTCGTACCTTCGTTTTATTTATTTCGTACGAAAGTATTTACGTACTTCGAAGTACGAAGGTACACTCACTCATAGGGGCTGGATTTATGGCTGAGCAGAAAATCTGCAACACGCGATCAAAGCATATTGATATTAGCCCGGTTATTTTGACGAATCGACCAGTTTGTCTACAGTCCGTGGTTCTCACAGACCTGCACACGTTTTTAATTTGACCTTTGTCGCTTCCTGAGTTTCAATCGGACGCTTGTTCGCGTCGTCCCGGGTCCCTGGTTCATACGTGCACATGTGCTTATTGTCACTTCAGGGCGTGCCACCTCTCAGAAGGGCAAGTTTTCTTTAGATGTCCAGATCACGTTGCCATGTTCCGCCCAAACCTCTACCGCTGTCGTTTTCTCGTGGTAGTCTTCCCTCTGACGGGTCATCAGTCCTCGTTATCCTCTTTGAAACGAATCCGCTGCTATGGAGCGGCCTTGGCGGGAGGTTGGACGGCAAGGAAAGCTTCGATGAAACGCTGAGACAGCTTCTGGTTTACATGATTGGATTTCTCTCGCTTCACGAACAGAACAGGGTTGTTATCATCGCCTTGCATTCCAACGTCGAACATTGCATGTACGCGATACCTACACTAGCGAGTGGTGAGAATGACCTTACGAATACAGGTAGTAAGAGTGATTTGTGTGCCCAGGTTATCTCAAATTTGGCAACTTTGGCAATGCGAATGCGAAGTGACTTCGACTTAAGTACGAAGTCAAATATGCCACTGACGACGGTAATCTCGATGGCTTTATGCTGTGTTAACCGGGCACGGGTCTACAAACCTCACTGCTCTCCTCGCATATTATGCATACTTGGGTCTCAGGATTCTTCGGGCCAGTACTTCTCAGGAATGAACGCTATCTTTTCAGCAAAAAATTCTGGTGTTCGGATTGACGCGTGCTTGCTTGGATATACAGACTCATTTTTTCTTCAGCAGGCCGCGCAAATAACTGGTGGTTCATATTGCATGCTTCAGCAGGGTGAGAAAGCGTTATACTACTTGCTCAGTGATTTACCTGGAAGTGAATCCATTCGGGCGAAGCTACAGTCGCCGAGGAAGTTTTGTTCGGAATACCAGGCAACTTGCTTTTGTCACGAGGTAAACCTTCAAGTTGGATTTGTGTGTTCAGTCTGCCTCACCATATTTTGCGAAAGATGCCGAAAATGTTTAGCATGTTTCGCAGATTACACTTAGCTGTATAGTAGAAACATTGTTATAGCATTTTGAATGCAGCTTTATATAGTGTACGTCCGAAGGACTGATGATAGCTATACACGTACACATGACTCGAAACTTTATACAGGAATGTTTTGAAAAAATACTTTCCAACTACTGTACACGTACTGTAGACCTCTGATATTCACGATGCAGTCGGTTCGCTGTGATGCCCTTCGTTGAGAGGCCCGGCACTCCTCGGGTTGAAATTGCGTTTTAGCGCCTCCTTGTTACCACCGAGGAAACGTACCAAGCTCAGCAGCTCGTCGCGGACCAACCACGCTCTAACCTCCCCTCTCTCTGCGACTACACACCCAATGTTGTGGACTGGAACAGAGAAAGGTGAATTCAAACCATCCAATAGAGCAATTACTCTTTCCTTCACAGGACTGTATCCGAATACAGTGCTGTGTTTTCCCCATCCCGTCACCACCTGAATTTGCTCTGGCAAGTCCCTTATTTGAACAGGGATCGCATTTTTTTGATGCACTGCTGAATTACCAGCTGAGGCAGAAACACGAGCAGTAGTATGTGTGGGCCCTTTATTTTTGGCATTTTCTAGAATTGCACGGGTGCCTTGTCCTGCCGCGTGCACATCGAGGGGGGCAAGCGCTCGCGACCTCATCCGCCGCAGCCACCAGCGCAGAACTGCTTGTGCTGTTCCAGCAGATCTGATGCGGTGGAGGTTTAAAATTCCAAGCTCATCCTCACAGCGCAAGTGACCCTGCTCTTGTGCCTGTACTAGCCAGGCCGTGGCCCGGTCCCACTGTCCCATCTCCTCACATACATCAATTAATGCGTCAAAGGTGAGGGCGTCCGGTGCGATCCCTTCTTCTTGCATTCTTTTCATAGCTTCGCCAGCCTGCTGCCACTGTCGTCGAGCTTCAAACGAGGCGATCAGCGTATTGTACGTGTGGACTGTGCGACGAACACCTCTGCTTACCATCGTTTTAAAAGTGGATTCAACTTCAACGCCACGGCGAGCCACGTGGAGCGAGCGCAAGAGTGCATCATACGCGTATGTTGCAGTGTCACTCTTAGCAGAGGTTGAAATGAATCCAGAACTTGTCACGATACGTTCATGATGATAGCCTCTCTGTTCGGGATTGTCTCCATTTTCTAATGAATAAGTCCCTGCCGTGTGCAAGAGTTCCTCTTCAACAATGCATAGTAAGAGTTCTGGAAGGTTCCCAAGTTGCTTATCTGATTCACTGCTTGATATATCAACAACGGAACCAACGTGATTAACCTGAATATGCGTACTATCAAGCGACGCATCTATTGTCTCTTCAAATATAGCTCCCATAGGTCGCCTACAATGTAGGTTTCTATGATTTCTGGCGTCAGCGGCCACTTGCAACTTCTCAATCCCACACAAACAGTCCAGCGTTATAGCATCCGGAACCAGCCCAACGCTCAGTAGTTCTTTGAAAGTATCTGCTACTTGCTCCCATTTCCGCTCTGCTGAGGCTCCCATCAAAAGTATATTATATGTCACCAGCGTGGGCACAACCTCCTCTACGCGCATGCTGCAGAGGACACGCTCTGCCAAGTCACTGTTCCCTGATTTTATGCAAGCCCCTAGAGCAGAGTTGAAAATCACTGCAGATTTGTACAGCCAGGGCGTGCCACAAGCTTCTTTCAACAGCTGGTACGCACGCTCACATTCCCCCGAATTTCCATAAGCTGTTATGAGAACACTGAATGTGGTTTCGTTAGGCTTGATATCACTTTTGCGCATATCCCTGCGCATCGATTCCATATCTTGCAAACGTCGCTGCCGTCCGAGTGAAGTCATCACTGCATTGTAAGTTGTCACGTTTCGGAGAATGCCCTGCGTTGGCATACTGTCGAAGACAACCGCTGCTTCGCGATATTGAGCAGCACTGACAGCTGCACTCAACAGAGCATTGTATACTCCTGTATCCAAGGCTGTGCCCTCTTCCACAAGCGCCTCAAAAGCGTTACGGGCTTTGTCCCACTGACCACCTTTCCCGTATGCTGAAATGAGGCTGGTATATACATAGGCAGATGGACTACAATTAGGAAATTCACGCTTCATTTCTGCGAAAGTGTATTCCGCAAGGCGCCACTCGTGTGCTCTTGAGAGCGCAGCTATTACCTCGTGATAAGAACGAGCATCAGGTGCAGGCCCTTGTTCACGCATTTCGTTGAGCAATCGCCGAGCTTCCACATGTCGAGGGGGAACGCTGCGCTTGCAAGCACGAAGTGTAGAGTTGTAAAGAGCAAGTGGCAAAACATTGCTTGTCTGAGAGAAACTTCCAGATGCTGTGACTTGGTGCAGATTGCGAAGGGAAGTAAGTGCATAGTTGGAGTCCCCTCGATCTGCTGCACGTTCAAGCTTACGCAGCACACCTTGCAGTAACTCCGAGTAATCTGAAATTCGATTGGCATCATCCTCACTACCGTTTTGCATTTCTTCCAAGACTTCAGTGTGCCTGTTCATAAAGACATCACCCTTGCTGTCTGGCGACACGCAACATGTATGCCAGGTCCTGTCTCTCGTGAAAATAGACTGCTTTAATGCGCTGCAGCACTTTACTAAACCAAGATTACTGTGTATCCTGGATGAAACTTTAGACGAGGGATCCTTCGCAGTGTAGTCACTGAGGTCTGGGTAATCGTGGCATTCAAAGGAACGTCTGTGTTTCCTACCAGAAACATCGTACTTTAGTTGAATAGTGACCATTTGCTCAACTAACTCGCTGGTCGGAGGTACAGCTGGGAACGTCAGAACAAAAAAAATAGTCGGCCCACTCAACCAACACGGTCCGGAAGGACTTCCGGAAGTAACGCGGTGTGAAAGGCCACGGACTAAACTCAGCGGCAGATATCGGAAATTTGCCCTTTTGAAGCTCTCACGATCGACCCTCGGACTAAACTCGCCGGTCAAATTTTCGCCCTTGGACGCGCTGAGCGCGCTGCAAAATAAACAGAAAAAGCGCTGACAGCGCGTCCAAGTTCAAAGGTATATACGGGGCAAAAAAATAACTCCCGACGACGAGAAAAAAATGTGCCCGGCGAAAAGGTGCCGCCGGGCGGAAAGTGGAAGTGTGTGGGCGCACATTTTTTTCCCGACGGCACATTTTTTCTGCGGGTCGAGCGAAATTAAACCGTCGATTTTTTAGTTAAAAATGCGCCGGCAGTTTAGTCCGTGGCCAGATAAATACCTTCGTACTGTATGTACAGTACGTGTAGAAGTAATAATAATAATACGAAGGTACCTTCGAAGGTATGATACTTTCGTAATAAATAAACAACTATCTCAATGTTGTTTATTTTCGAAGATCGAAAGTTTTATACAAAAAATGATCCTTAGGGGTCCGGAAACCGCTTTCCAGGCCTCCTAAAATCGCGAAACTTTGTGTGGGCATCGGCAACATGATGTACAACATTTTGACGTAGTTTCGAATTGATCCGCGCAGCGACAGCGCGTGGGAGCGTACGCAAGTACGTTTTTGCCATCTGTATGCGTATTCAATCTAAATTTCGTACTTTCGTACTTTTTTTCTGAAATCGTGAATTACCCCACGACTGTACAATAATACTTCCGGAAGTATTCTATTTCCGTCCGTACGTAAAGTACTTTCGTACTTCCGTATTTATATGACTACACGTGCGTTTATTTGTACCTTGAAGGTAGCTACTAGCTAGGGGTCCGAAAACGGCCTTCCCGTCTTATAGTCTGCCGCGCAAACTCATTGATCTGTTATCGTAAATCGCAAATGGCTGCTGTGCAAAGTTGCAGATCCTTCCACGCCGCAACGGCGCATGTGGAAGCGCGGACGTGAGGGGGCGCGTCTGACAGACAGACGCTCATACGAATTGGGAATAAAAAAATCGCAAAAAACACGAAGTTCATAGTCTACGCGCACACATAGACGCTATCTGGTTTGAATGTGACTGGACACGGTCGCTTTCTCGGACGAGACAGTGACTGCGATTTGTGCAACTTCGTTGACCGACTTCGCTTCGTGACGAAAAGGAAGACAAAGAAAAGCGGTGACGCAAATGCCACATACGCCAGAACACGCCAAATAACTATGATGCAGATGTCGTGGAGGGATAGATGGTGTCCGAAGTTGAGCCAGGCATTGGTTACCCACCTATGAATACTTTGCAGCCTACCTTCCTCAAAAAAGTTTCCCGCCGTGCACTAGTGATCTTGCCGACGACAGGCAACGCCCGTAGCGGCACAGGCACGCTCGTTGACTTCCAAGCGCTTCACGGCTATGAGAAGATAGAACTATCTTACGATTCAACGGATGCGTCTGTCCTTCAGAATGTCATTCTGACTTGTGGTATTATAATAAATGGTATTCAAAAGGTGGACTTGCAGTTGTGGACTGCATTTCGTGAGGCAAGGAAAATCGGTATACTTGTGCTGAACTATGATCGACCGGGGTTGTACCTCCATCAAAAAAAATATATCGATCTGGCAGCTGCAATCCCGAAGTATCTTGCACCGTACTCCGCCCATCTTGAAAAAACGTGCGAAACTCGTGATGATGGATACAGGGAAGTCCTTATTCATGTGATATCTGGACCTGGTATGGAAGCAGAGCGACTTGTTTTGCGTGACAAAGTGTGTCCGGCATTAGTGGATTTGTGTAGAACTCGACGGCTTAGGCCAGTCTATGCCGACACGTTGGAGAGCTGTGGAGTTGCTTCAGCTATGCGATCTGCCGAGAAAGCACGTTTACGGTCTATACATATCGTTTTAATATCGGGCAAGCGCGAGCCCGAGGAAAGAGAACATGAATATTTGTGTAGATTCGTCGACAAGATCCAGAATAGTAATGAGCAAGAAAAGTTTAACTGGATTCGACGAGCTCCACAGCATTACAACCGATTCGAATTCGTAATAAGTCAAGTGTTACAGCTCGCAGAAGAGCCAGCGTGGAATGCGTCCTCTGGGGCCACTACAGATCTGCGAGAAGTAAACTGTGTGTCGCCACAGCATGTTCTTGCTTACCTTCGCGACTCTCACTTCATGCAGCAATTACCAGATGATGTGCGCAAAGAGTACTACAGTGTTAGTACGCTTGAACGGAGACGTGTTGGTGCAATGTTATCAGTACTGTATGCTCATCCTTATGTGGCTATACGCCAGTTTCAAGCGGACTATGCACCGTCCGCTGATCCGAAAACGATGAGGAGATTTATCTGTGGTGTTCCGAGACACACCACAAATCTTGGTCGCTTTGCTTCAGATGTTCTGGATGACATTTGGTCGCGCATTACCCATGAGTTTCCCTTGAGTCCGAGCGAATTTACTTTGAAGGAGCATGAGCCTGAATTCTCACTGCAGCAACAACTTCCATTTTATTTTAATAGAGGGATTTATGAATATACATTGATGCGCTGCATAAAGTTGGGAAGACCTAATGCAGTTTTTGTAGGAGGCGAGGAGGGAAGTGGGGTAACAAGCATTTTGCAGCGCTGTGCCCGCAAGTGCCGACAGCTATACTGTAGCTCCGATAAAGTGGAGCAGCATGAAGTTGTGATCTTATCACTTTTTCCCGGGCTTGGTCGTGCTTACTACAATCCCACACAAGTACATCGCTTACTCGCAACAAGTCTATTGAGATACTGTGGAAACAAATATAACGTACCAGGAAGATTCAATGAATCACGGGCGTGGCTCTTCTCTTTGCTCCGTCAGATGGTGAACAAAAATCACAGAGTGTTAATTTTTATTGATGCCGCTACCGCACTAGAGAATCCAAGAGGCATTTCGTGGCTTTTTAGCGAGACAGAACTTCCTTCAGGCGTACAAATGATAGTAGGGGGTGATGTTCTGAATTCAAAAGTCGAGCAAAATACAAATACAATTCACAAGGTTCTTCCATCGTCGTATGATATTTCGACGTTTGCTGCCCAAAAGACCCTTCGTAGACAGCTTGTTGGTCTATATGCGTGCATACCCAAAGCGATGAGCAAAATGCTGCTGTTAGGACCAATGGAATACATTGAAATAAGATCGTACGTTACGAAGTATCTAATAGTTGCTGCAAACATTGAGCTCGAAGACGCTCTTTTAAATATGCTTCTGGGACTACCTGGACTGGCGTCAATAAGCTATGCAAAGTTACTGGTGGAAGAAATATCGTCTATGAACATGGACGACACCAGGACTATTTTCGAATATCTCGTGAAGTTGACCACACAGAAAGTTGATATCATATCAAGCCGCCTTGACAGAATGGAACTGATTTTCCCTCGATCAATGCTGGCACTTATATTACCCACTGTTGCCTATGGCTGCAACTCTCTCACCTTGGAGGGCATCATGTCTGTGATTGCTACCACTCTTGATTGGGATGAGCAAGTCTATCTTGGTTCTTTTATTGCTCCTACACTCATGTGGGAGGCTAGGGGTCTAATCCTTGGGCCTATTGAGGGTACATTTAAAATCAGCAGTGATGCAACAGCTGGAGTTATAATTGATCGATATGCTCCAAATGAACCCAAGAAGCGCGCAATATTTCGATTGCTTTCTAAATATTATGGATCCCTGTATAACGGATCAAGTAAGATACAGAAACGTTATACTGAAAACCGAGGAAATGATGTTCAATTTTCTCTTGCTGTTTCAGCTCAAAGCACAGGAACACAACGAAAGCGTTTTTTTGGAAACGAACCACTCTTTCGATCGACAAATCTGAGTTCAAATGCGCTCGAAAGGGATGCCGATGCACCGCTAAAGCTTCCGGCAACGCATCAAGAACGTCATCTTGTTGTCGTTGCGATAAATTTACTGCCTTATTATCTTACCCAGGCGCGGCAGTTTGGAGAGCTTTGCACACTTCTACAAGATTTTTCCTTCATTCAAGCTAAGCTTAAGCTTGGCGAAGTCTCGGCATTACTAGATGATTTCGATCGGGTTCTGCAATTTTCTAGACTTGCATGGTTGGAAGACGATTTTTCAGATGATTGCAGTCCTAAATCGGTAGAATATGCGTCTTGCAAGCAGAACGTTGAGAGTGCACTTCGAGAAAAGTGCATAGGTCATCACCCTGAGGACTTTCGAAGGTGGGTATTGACAATACACGAACACGAGTCCCCATTGCAGAAAAAAATACTAGCTTACCGAGACCTCATTTTTCGGAACATGTCTGCACTTCATTTTCGCCCTTTCTCCATTCTTCAAGTGGCGCTGAATGCACCAGGTGGAGCAGCACCTGGAATACATGCTGAGAGGGAGGTACGCAGACGATCTCTCTGGCTCGGCGAAAAGTACTCGAAGTTTTATTCTCAAGCAGATTCTATCCTCCCTGGTGTAAATATAGAACATACAGAACATTTGCTGCTGTTATGGGGAAACCGTCCTCAGGAAGCACCTGTGATGGAACTGCGTGATCATGCTGTGCATAAGAGTGCAGTTACAACTTGTGCCTGGCTGGACGAGACTGCATTTGTCACGGGCGACGATGATGGTTTGTTGGCAATTTGGTCAACGAACACGGGGGAGTGTGTTGCCCGTCTCATTGGGCACAGCAAAGGGATAACGAGCCTGGTGCCTGCCAATATATTCAAGCAAGATCAACGTATTATTTCTGGGTCGAAAGATTTCACCATCCGCTTATGGAAAATAAAAGGCGACCTCGGGCAAACGAATCAAGTGCTCACGGGTCATACAGATCACGTAACAGCATTGGCGTTTTCTCAATTTGCATGCCAGTTATTTACTATTGGGCGTGACCACAGTCTCATTGTATGGGATCTAAAGCTGCCACTTGCTGTCAAACTGCACTGTGTGAATACTCTTCACCTTGGTCACATCACAAGCCTCGCTTGCTCTCCCAAGGCCACTTCATTCGTGACAGGATCAAGTAATAAAACCGCGCAGATTTGGACAGTAAACACCCGAAGTAAAACTGAATCGAAGGAACGATATTTGCCGAATCAAGCAGCAGCTGCTGAACAGTTGGGAACACCAGAATTGTCGATACGACTATGTGGACATTTAGCAGAGGTGACTTGCTGTGCCTTTGGACCACACGACACTCATCTCGCTACTGGTTCGCTTGATCACTCAATTTTGCTTTGGAACTCGTTGTCAGGCGCGCACATGAACATTTTAGTCGGGCACAATGCGGCTGTGATTGACATATGTTATGACAGCAGCGGCAAAATTCTTCTTTCACTGGCTAAGGACTTGTGCATACGGATCTGGCGCCCTCTCTCTGGTGAGACAGTATTAGTTTTAAAACAGTGCTGTGCAATGCAGTCTGCTCGATTTTCGCCGGATGCAAGCCGTCTTCTCGTTGTAGGCGGACATGGCACGATAGTATTATGGAATTGGGTGGGTCGGATTGGGTCAGCATCGGTAGGACATGTCCCCCAAAAGCCTGCTCTTTTCAGCGAAGGATTTAAATTGAGAGTAGATCTGGACCGCGACGAAATAACTGAGAAATGTCGTACACGCAGTTTGCTGAATTCCTCAGAGCTCGAGGAAATAGTGTCTTGCGCAGTTCCGCGTGCATTTGATGGCCAGATTCACGAAGGAACAGTCACAACCATCCTTGGACTTCAGAGCAGTGAATTCAGCGATCAACCTAAACTTTCCCAGAATCTATCTCAAAGTTCGTTTTTTCTTTCGGGCGGCCAAGACGGCTTAATTCGGAGATGCTCTTTGGAGAACTCGGATGTGAAAATTAAGATGACGTTCAAGGGTCACTCTAAGGCAATCCGCGCCTTGACAACCTCTCGAGAGCTGTCAGCTACTGTCAGTGCTTCTGAAGATGGAAGTTTGGTTTTATGGGATACTGCAAGAGGCCAAGGTTTAAATGTCTTGACTGGTCACAAGGGACCAGTTTTAGCATGCTGCTTCATCGACGGGCACCCATCGGTAATATCGGGAGGTAAAGATCAACGTATTCGTGTATGGGATGTATCAGAGCCTGCTGGTGGGATAATGAAAGCTGAACTTAGTGGGCACGAAGGCCAAATCACTGGATTAGCACCTTTAGGTGAGGTAAAAACTATGATTGCATCGTGTTCCACCGATAAAACCTGGCGCATATGGGACATTAATAGGAAAGAGGCAACGCGATCTTTGTCTGGGCATACTTCAGGGCTCACCTCTCTGGCGATAACGCCATGTATGGATATAACACTCACGACTTCATTGGATTTTACTGCACGTATTTGGGACTTTCGGGAATCAAGAGGCGAAATACACAAGTTTGATCTTCCACTTGTACCTGTCGCTTCTTCTGCAAGTCCGTATCAAGATTCACTGTTATGCATCTGCGCAGGGGATGGACTGCACATGTATGACAATCGTATGTGGAAGGAAGTTGCATTCTTTCAAGGTTTGGCAAACTTTGGTTGTGTTAGTTTTGGTGCACCAGGCCGTATATATTGTGGTGATGATGCAGGGAGGATATACTCACTTGACACATGCAATGCGCCTGCGCTGGGCAATGATTTACTGCACTGACAACACACCCTGTCCTTTACCTGGAAGTCGAATCGAGTTTCACCTTGAGACTAGTTGGGAGCCTTACACAGAATATGCTGTCATGATCGAGGTTCATCTCCCGCAGTGTCTGCCCAGTTCCGAAGTACACTCGCAGCTCATGTTTTTCTGGAGCCTGCAACAAGCTCAGTTGCAGCTCGTCCTTGTAAGGTAATAGTTCTCGCCTTTCGTCGACAATACAGTCTCGTAGCTGTTCCAGAGTGAGTGCCAAATGCACCCGACTTAAAGCCAGCACATCAACTGATGAAGTGTTCCCTGTGGTCGCGAACCTATATGGAGGACACGGCTGTAGGTCTATTTGAATGGTGAGAGCAATGTATTGTTGCTCAGCTAACATCGATTCTAATGAGGTGGCCTGTTGTGTGAGCACCGTAGCCTCAGCGGCTGACACTTCGCCAACTCTTGCAACGGAGTTCCTATCCGGATGGTTGCGAATAATGATCTTGCGCAGGTGTCGGTTGATTTCATCAATATTTTTGATGTCATCGTCGATGTTTGAACCCGCAGCACGAATAAAACCAGTGCAACTTGCAGCAATGCACTCTAAAGAGCAAAATCTAGATCGGCAAAATTCACCAGAGGATGGCCCTAAGGTCTTTTGGTGTTCAGTAAGTCCAGGTCGTGGGTTGTGCACTTTCGGGAGATGCAACTGTACTCGCCGGAGTAAATTGGCCCGAGCAAGTTCATATAGTGTACTATTGCCCATTCCATTATCAACCTCAACGATATATTCTGCCTGAGTTGATATTCCTGTAAATTCGCGAACATCCTGCCTCTCAACTCTCGCTTGACTCGTCTGAACAAGTTGCCCTTGATGCCAGGACGGAGGAAGATTTACTCTCGTATGGTTGCTGTTCGAACTTTTTGCCTCTTTATCTTGAGGAGTTGTGTTATCGCACCTTTCAACATGTTTAGTTTTCTGCTGCCGTTCTACCGCGACAACGCACGCGTTATCAATCCTGGCATCGATTTTCTCCAGTGGTATTGGTGGAGAGACCACTACACTTGTTACTTGTTCTTCTTTACACACACCCTCAGCACTTGGTTCACCACCCGAATGTTTGACATCATCGAAACGTGCACGCTCTTCATCCCTTGTCACGATTTCCGACCACGGGGACACGGATGGCACGTCCGCTGAGGATGGCCCGGTGTAGTTCCCGCTCCGTGATGGGGTCTCTAGGAAACCGTCAGGCAAGGAACCCAAAGGGCGATATTCCTGCCAACCGTTGCATGTTACATTCATATTGTTTAGTTCACCATCGTGAGTGAGATTTCTGGTCTTCAAAAGGTCGTCGCGGCGGGACGAGAGGAGCCGGGTGAATCGCGTCGAGTTCTCAGGGCTGAAAAGTAGAACCTCAGTAAAGGTCCTCGTTTCACTAGGTCTCCGTACAAACTCAAGAGCCAACTGGTGAAGAAGTCCATTATTCTTCACAACAAGATACACCTGTCGAATATCCAGGATACCTTTGGTCCACTTGTGCACGACAAATCTGTTCTCCTCGGCCTCCATGCACACGATATTATCGATGTCAAGCAGTATATACAGAGGGCTCTCCTTGATTTCTAGGGCGTAGACAAGCAAATCGTCTTGATATTTGCTGCACTGGAAAAAATCACATTTAATACTCTTCAAATTGTCCAGCGACAAAAACTTGAACGCACATAGGTCTCGAGCTTTGAGGGTGGAGCAACTAGACAGCTCGGACTGCATTCCAATGCGATGGCTTGCATTCAGATGTGTCTGTGATGCATCAACTTCTGGCAACACTGCTCTCCCTGTCAAGTCAGAAGTGTCCTTCTCTCCCTCTGTTTTGTGGGCTGCAACATCAAGTACGCCCTTGACTTCTTCAGCGTTGGCTTCCTGGACATCTCGACTCGCAGCAATCTTCATATCCACCCCGAAATCATGTGAAGCCATTTCTCCATTTTCGGTGACTACTGCGGCAACAAAGTCTACTCTGCTGACAGTTGATGCCTCATGAATGGCTTTCTCAACGCAGTCCACAGAAACATATTTATCCGTGAATGACAAGCGCGACATTATGTGAGAAGATTCACTCCATGAGTCAAATGTAAGCGTTCCTTGAGTTGATAAAGGACGACTTAACTTACTGACAGTCCTCGGCGCATGTTGTGAACGTGAAGATGATACCTGCCGCGCGTGTTGAAGTGCACAGGCTACCCTTTCGAGTCGTGAATTCATCTCAGCAATACCGTCCTCGGCTTTCGCGCTTGTGCGAAACGACCTCAACTCAGGAGCAACCTGAAGCCTAAGTATGCTCACGATGATTTGAAGCTCCCGATCTGCTTCGCTTGTAACGTCGAGAGAACATGATTTTCTCAAGAACGCGGACGTCATCCTACAGTCCGCTAAGTCCTTGTGCAAGACCACAGCCCATTGAACTTTCGTACAGGTACGAAGGTACGTGTACACGTACGTGTAATGAGTAAGTAAAAGTTTACATAGTTTTTCGAAAGGCGAAGACTTTTGCGGGTCGAGCGAAATTAGACCGTCGATTGTGAGTTAAAACTGCAGTACTTTGAA
>MDSW01150455.1_pt1 | contig 17136 bp, 16 predicted proteins | sample 811171 | NCBI WGS metagenome assembly MDSW01 (sample SAMN05326641, study PRJNA326480) | marine metagenome | isolation source: seawater | place: Atlantic Ocean: North West | collected 2012
ACAGCACCTAAAACACCTAAAGAAAGCTTATTTGTTATTTTATTTAATTGTTCTTTTGTATTAATAAAATTAAACATATGAGTCCTCATAGTTAGTTAATATAAATTGCAAAATAAACCAGCCTGGTACCCCCAGAAGCATTCCCCCCTAGAGAAGTTTAGCCATATTTATAGACCAGCAATTTCTTTAAATCGGTCTTAGCACAATCATAACATCTTAAAATAATGATGCAATATAGATATAAAATATGTATATAATACTTAATAAGCTATATTTATAACTAGATAAATCATTTTAATTATGTTTCACTAGATGTGATTTAATCTACTCAAATGAATAATATTAGCAAGCTCAGGTTTATTATTTCAGTATTATTAATACTGACTATAACGGTCGTAGTTTCTTTAAATTCTTCTGTATCTAAACAGTTATTCCTTGATCTACAGGCATTCCTATCCAAATATCTAGGATGGATGATAATTGTTCTTGCTAATGGTTTTCTTATTTTTTCTATATTTTTAGTATTTACCAAATATAAAGATATAAGATTAGGCGGGCCTAATGCTACGCCAACCTACTCATATCCAAATTGGATAGCAATGCTATTTAGTGCAGGGCTAGGTATAGGATTACTTTTTTATGGAGTTGCAGAACCAATAATGCATCTTAATTCTTATCCTGGAATGATTGAAGGTGATATATCTCATAATGCAGGCAAGGCTATTGGTTTAGCAAATCTTCATTGGGGTCTTCATGGATGGGCAATCTATTCATCTTTAGGACTTTGTTTTGCATTTGCTACATATAATAAAAATTTACCTTTTAGGGTCAGCTCTTTGCTAGGAAGAAAGGTTGCTAATAATAAACCTTTAGCTATAACAATAGATATTATTGCAATAATTACTACTATTTTTGGTGTTACTACATCTCTTGGTTTGGGAACCGAGCAAATAAGTGCAGGAATAAGTCACATATTCTTATTTGAAGAAACATTTTTTAATAAAATTATAATAATTGCTGTGATTACTCTTATCGGTCTTATAAGTGTTTCGCTTGGTTTAGACTCAGGTATTAAAAAACTATCACAAATAAATATGGTTTTGGCAATTCTGCTTCTTTCATTTGTATTTTTATTTGGCCCAACTGTCTTTATTATTAATGCATTAATACAAAACTTTGGAGCATATATTAATACTCTTTTAGAATCAGCAACTTGGACGGAAGTATATGACTCATCATCATGGCAAGACGGATGGACACTTTTTTATTATTCATGGTGGTTTGCATGGGCGCCATTCGTATCGTTATTTATTGCAAGAATTTCTTACGGAAGATCTATTAAAGAATTTATAGTTGGAGTCCTTTTTGTACCATCACTGATAGTATTTTTATGGATGGGCATCTTTGGAAATGCTGCAATTTATCAAGTTATTAATGAAACGAGTCAAATAGCTCAAATAGTAAATGATAATTTTGATGTAGCATTATTTTCTCTTTTTGAGGTTTACCCACTTACTAAAATTATTTCAATTATTTCTCTAATACTGATTGTTACATTTTTTGTAACTTCATCTGATTCAGGAGCATTAGTTGCATCTATGCTTTCTTCAAAAAATCAATCTAATATAAATGATGATTCTCCTATGATATCCAGAGCTACATGGGCAATACTTCTTGGAATATTAGCTGGAGTTCTTTTATATGCTGGTGGTCTTCAAGCTCTTCAAACATCTGTTGTAATTACTGGGGTACCTTTTGCAATAATAGTTGTATTTGCATGTAGAAAATTCTATAAATCTTTAGAAAAAGAACTAAATAAATAACTAATCTAATTCATCATCTATTTTTTTTAGCTCTTCATCATCCATTTCATCTTCATAAATAAGATCTGTATTTTCATTATTTTTAAACCTATTAAAAATGATAAGAGCTGCAACAATAAAAATTAGTATTATTCCAAGTTGGTGTAACATAAATTCACTATTATAATTAATACGTTTATCTTAACCCTTTTATATCAAACATAAAAATGGACGCAATTAAAAATATTCTTCATCGCGTATCAGCTAGAGAATTAGCTAAGCCCTATCCATCTTCAGATGAGATGAAAGTAATTTATCAAGCTGCTTTAAGGGCACCTGATCATGCATGGCTGAGACCAAGCAGTTTTATTGAAGTAAAAGATGAGGGATTAGATAAATTATCAAAGATATTTCATACCTATGCCTTATCGAAGTCAGATATATCTAATGAGGTTGTTGAAAAATATAAGAATGCTCCATATCGAGCTCCCATGATTATTATTCTTGTTAGTACTTATAAAGAACACCCAAAGGTACCTGCAATTGAACAAAAACTATCAACCGCTACTGCTGCTCAAAACATTATGCTTGCATTAAATGCTATGAATTATTCTGCTATATGGAGAACAGGTAAATTAGCTTTTAATGAAGTTATACAAAAGGAATTAAATCTTAATAAGAACCAAACTATCTTAGGATACCTTTATATAGGAACTGAAATTGGTCAAAAGAAAAAAATTCCAGTATTAGATATAGATAATTTTGTAAGTTATTTATAAGTCATTAGACTTATAAAAAGCTGCAGAAACAAATGCTATTATAAAAAATAGAATTTCAGCAACTAAAGATAAAGGAGTAGTTGGTGCTTCGTGATATAAAGACGCAGTTATATTAAAAATAGCTGCTAATAAATATATTACTCCCGCGCTAAGAATCCATTGATATTGTTTAGTAAAAAAGGATAAAAAACACATAATAGAAGTTCCCAAAAAGAATGCTGTGAAGTCTCTTATTTGAGTATTTCTGCCCTCACCCTCAAGATAAATCATTCCCAAAGATTCTGCAGCTGTTTGAGGTGTAAATATCCATTGAATAGATAAAAATAAAAAAACAGTTCCAAGTAATATTGATAATGTATTTGCAATCTTCATAGTTCAAGCTTTTTTGTATTTCTTATTTGATTATGAATTATTTTATTATCTTTGTAAAAAACTTGATATGAATTATTTCCGTTTTTAAAGCTCACAATAAATTTGGGTATGTCATCAACTAAATGAAGAGCAGAAAATCCTTCAACTGCATAACATTCATCAATAGTACTATTTTCTAAAATTTCTTTTACAAAAGGTATTCTTTCAGGTTCCTCATCATAATGAGGACAACAATTCCCATCTACAAAACCAAGACAAGGAAGAACAGCCTGATGATCTTTCCATGAATCTGTTATTCCATTTTTAAACCAACAAATTGCTCCTGCACTTACACCGCTCATGATAGTTCCATTTTGATATGCTTTTAATAAAATATTATCTAAATTCCATTCTCTCCATACTGCTAACATACTTTTGGTATTACCTCCGCCAACAAATATTATGTCTTGTTTCTCTATATGATGACCTAAATTGATTGTTCTTTTAAAAAAATCTATATGAGATGTATTGCAGTCTAAAGAATCAAATGCTTTGTAGAAATTTTCTATATAAACTGCATCGTCTCCAGTAGCTGTAGGTATAAAGCAAATAGATGGGTTCGACTTTGAACATTGATCAAGAATATATTTTTCTATTTTTAAGTCACTTATTTCTCTTCCAAAGCCTCCACCTCCAATTGCAATAATCTGTCTTTTCATTTAATTACTCCAGCCTTAATGCTTCCTTTAGAGGGTCAAGCCATCCCTCATAATATTCCCATTGTCCTACACCTTTTTTATAAATAGGTTGTCTAACCTGTTCTGAACTAGGAGTTCTAACTGTTCTTTTAGTTTTATAGAAATTTAAGCAATTACTTTCAAAATCAAGATTACAATAATCAAGTAATTTCTTAATCTCATTTTCAGTATCATTTACCATATTTTCATATACAACACGATGAACCTTATTTGGTAAAACTTTATCCCAGTGGCTCATAAGTTTTAGATAATCGATATAATAATTTCCTATTCTATTTTGAGAATATGTAAAACCTTGACCTGATCCAAATAGTTGTTTGTAGCAACTAAAACAGCAATCCATTGGGTTTCTTCGGGCATCAATTACCTTAGCATTAGGTAATATAAGATGAATAAGTCCAATATGAACAAAATTGTTAGGCATTTTATCTATAAAATAAGGTTTATCAGTTACTCTTTGATCTAGAGTATTTTTTAAATATGCTGATCCCATTTTTTTAAACTCATTTATATTCATTCCTAATAAGGCCGATGGATATTCAGACTTGCTATTAGAATTCTTTTTATTAGCAATCTTTCTTGATAAAGCAATTATATTTTGCAATTCCGTAGTTCCTTCTACTAAAGAATGAGATGACAAGATCTGTTCTATAAGAGTAGAGCCTGATCTTGGCAAACCAACAACAAATATAGGATCGGTGTTTTTATCACCTGATCCTTTAAATTTTTCAAAAACATCTTCATCAAAAAAAGATATTAATTCATTGCATTCAATACTAAAATTTTTAGAATCCCACGGAACTTGTTTACTCTTTACGTTGTTGGCTTTAACGTATGCAGCCATTGAAGACTCATAGTTTTTTTTATCTTCCTCAGCTTTACCTAATGCAAATAATAAATGATAGTAATCATCAATCTTGCAATCTTTGTTATTAAGTAAAAGTTTTATTTCATTTATATCTTCATTTGTAAATTTAAAAGTCTTTAGATTGGCTAAACTCCAGTATGCTTCTCCATAACCATTCTTTGTTAATATTGCATTTTTGTATGAATTGATTGCTTCATCTAATCTACCAACAGCACGAAGAGTATGTCCATAACTTAAATGGAGTTGATTATTAGCAAGACCTTTATCTTTAATAATAATTTCGAAAATCTCTAAAGCTTCATTATGTTGATTTGCTAATGCTAAATTCACAGCTTTAAGTGTTAAATATTGAACATTATTAGGATCTTTTTTAAGAAGTTTTGATATTTGCGATAATGCTTCGAAAGGTAACTGTCTTTTATAAAGCAAATTAGCATAACTTAATCTGGCTTGATCATAATCAGGAGATAAATCTAATGCTCTTGTTAATAAGTGACCTGCATCTTTATATGCTCTAAATTTAACACCTATATCTGCTAATAATTTCATAGCATTTACATCAAGAGGGTCTTTTTTAAGATAGTCTCTTAATATAGGCTCTGCCTTCTTTAGCTTATCTTCAGATATAAGTTTTGCTGCCTCTAAAAGCTCTTTCGGGATATTGTCTTTATTATAGGTATTCAATTATTTTTTAAAAAAAAGGCCATATCATTGATACAGCCTTTAAAAGTTTTATCTTAAACTATTGTTTAATTTTCCAACTATATTTAACACCTATAGTAGTTGGTCTATTAACAGTCGTTAATCTTTGGATATCTTCACTATTTATATATAGCTGAGCAACTTCATCAAATATATTATCCATATAGACTTGAATTGAAGCGTTTTCTCCAACCATTGTAGTGAATGAAATATTTGCTATAGCATAAGAATCTTGCATTTCTCTATCGCTATAAAATAAGTCGTTCCACATTTCGTCAACAAATACATAGTTAAATTGAATATTAGAAGAATCAGACGTATCAATATTCACTGTAACGTTGTATTTGGTATCAGGCGTAAATGGAAGATCTTGACCATCTTTTGCCTCAACTACACCACGTAATACATAATCCTCTTTTAATTTAGCTTCGTTATTCGCATATCCAAAAGAGATAGTTGTGCTGTCATTGAGTATATATTTAGCGTCAATCTCAAAACCATTACTATTTGCTTTACCAATATTATCAACTAATCCCAATAACGAGATAGATGAATCAAACCACCCTAATTGAATGTCATCCCAGTCCATCTGATACATTGCACCATTTAATCTAAGAGTTCCATCCATTAATATAGATTTAAATCCAACTTCTGTACTTGTCAAAAAGTCAGCATCATATGTTGCTCCAAGTTGAGTAGTTCTATTAGCTCCACCAGGTCGGTATCCTTCAGATCTAGTTATGTAGAACATAGAATTATTATCAACTTGATAAGACATAGTAAATTTTGAAATACTATCGCTTCCATCATAAAGTGAATTTACATTATCTGCTCTTGTAGTACTTCCTAAGATATAGTTTGGCCACCAAACAGTACCAACAAACCCTTTTAATGTTGTTTCGTTATCAAAACTTCTATGACCAAGAGTTAATTCTATTTGATCATTAACTTGATAATAAATCTCACCAAAAACTGCAGATTCTTCTTCAGATCTTACTTGATCAGTTTGATAATAAAGATCTTTAGAGCCAGGAACTGCTGCTGCAGGATTCATTGCTGGAACATGCCATTGTGAATCATAGTCTGTTATATTTTCAGTTTGAAAAGCTCCAACAATCCAGTTAAATTTATCACCAGCTTTCGATGATAATCTAATTTCTGTTGTATCGTATTCTTGATGTGTATCATTTTCAAATTGAATACTTGGATCTACGCACGGTCCAAAGTAATAGGTATAACATGTGTAATAACCTTCTACATATCCATCAATTGCGTAATGAGAATAATCACTTAAGACTTCAAAATCTCTTTCAAGGCTGGATGTAGTAAATGTGAGATCAGCAAATCCAAGATCTCCAGTTAGTGTTGTAGAAAATCTTGTCCACTCATCATGAGACTTATCATCATAGAATCTACTTACATTATATTCACCTAATTCATCTGGGTTATGATCCCAGACACCATTAGTTGATGTTTCTTGACCCATATAATTAACATCTAGTTTCCAATTTTCATTTAAATCAACTCTTAAAGCTGCCCTATATCCATCTTTAACTGCATCATTAAAATTTTCTTCAACAAAAACTTCATTTGATTTGGTAATTCCACTTACAGGATAAGTTATAGAATCATTTACTGAATCAATAAAACCCCCGTCTCTATCGTTATATCCAACAATTCTTAATGCAGCATTTTCAGATAAAGGTATATTTACAAAACCCTCAACCATAGTGCTTCCATCTCCGCCTCTAGTTGATTCAGCGCTTAGGTTATATCCGGCATCAAATTCACTACCTGGTTTTTTTGTAATAATTTTAAGGTTACCAGCTTGAGATGCTGCACCATATAAAGTTCCTTGAGGACCAGTTAGTGATTCAACTCTTTCAATGTCATATACATGAACGTCTAAGTTATCACCGATCATAGTAACAGGCGACTCATCAAGATAAATTGCTACAGCAGGCCCTTGAAGAGACTGATTAGAATTTCCTCCATCTGAAACACCACGCATAAAAATTTGCCCCTGACCAGGTCTTCTTTGAACAGCAGAAGCTGCAGGTAATTGAAGTACATAATCAGCAAAATCTTTTATATTAAGTGCATCTAACTCATCTGAAGATAAAGTTGTTACACTAATTGGAACATTTTGAAGGTTCTCAGATTTCTTTTGCGCACTTACAATGACTTCTTCAATCATTGATTCATCTTGAGCGATTGTATTAGCGCTCATTAAAACTGCAGATGCAATAGCAGTAGCTTTTGTTGTTTTAGCAACAGCATCATGCACTTTCTCAGTATGAAATATATTCATAGTTTTCCCCATTTAAATAAGTTAAATATAGATAGATATTATAATAAATTTGATTTTTAGTAAATTTTTGCTACAAAAATTAATAACTTAGCTCTTTACATACATCTACAGCTTGGCTGGTCTTCATTGAAGTTTTATCATTAAAAGCCAAAACATTAGATTTGTCTGAATTAAATTTATTCCATTTAGTATTATTTGAATTTGGATTTCCATATCTTATAAAATTTATCCAGTAATTTTGAATTATTTTTGTTATATAAAGATCTTTTGATGAGGTTGGCAGCCAATCGTCGTGTGTATTAAATATATAAGGCAGTTCTGCACCATGATAAGCTCCCATCTCTTTACTCTTTATGCCGTCTCTAATCTTATCGAATGAGTAAAACCAAACATTTTTATTAGAATATTTGTTTATTGATTTAGCCATAAATAAAGATGGGCAAGTCCAATTTCTTGCTGTAAGAATATAATTAATTTTTTGTTTTTCGCCTTCAATATTTTCTAGGATTGAATTTAAATACTCAGTATCAGAATAAAACCCCCAGCTTTCTCTTTCATCATAAAAATCTGAAAGATAATAATCTTTATCAAGATACATCAATTCTTCATGTAAATTTGTTCCTATTATAAGGTCAACATGATTAAAGTTTCCTGATTCAAAAGACTTATACAGAGGTTCAAAAATTGTATAGTTATCTATAATTGGATAATAGCCATGATATCCGTAAATATCTTCAGCCTTATTTAATAATATTATTGAATCAACTTCTCTTAATTTCTTAAGATTAATTTTCTTATTATCATTTCCAAATAACTCCATTGATAGATCATTAGATAAATTACTAGGTATTTTTGAGTCAAGATTTGTTTCAGCAATGGACCACCCTGCGCTTTGGTGAATTGCTCGATGAAATAGATTTTTACTTAATGGTGATGCAATCAAATGAGCAACATTAGTGGCACCTGCTGACTCACCTGAAATCGTTATATTGTTTGGATCTCCTCCAACTTTATGAATATTCTTCTTAATCCATTTTAATGATTCTATTAAATCGAGTAAGGCAAAATTAGATATTTCTAACTCTGGATGTGTATAAAAACCAAATATTCCCAGTCTATAAGAAACTGTAATTACAATTACACCCTTTTGAGATAACTTATTCCCAATATAGTTGGGTTCAAAGGACCAACCTGCCCTATTAGACCCCCCGTGTATATAAACTAATACCGGTATTTTCTTACTAGAACTAATATCTGTGGGAACCCACATGTTTAAATATAGGCAGTCTTCATCAATTGGTGGCATTTCTATATAATTCGGGTTACCGCCAAAACCTTCAGCAACACCTTTATACCAATTGACTATTCTAGGTCCTTGCATACATGCAGATGAAAATTTATCTGCATAATACCTATCTTGATTGTATATCTTAGGTTTAGTTTTTTCCCATCTCAATTCATTTATAGGAGGCTCTGCATATGGAATGCCCAAATAAACGTCTACTGCGTCTTCAGTGCTATTGCCTATTATTAGAGTTTCATCAATATAAAAACTCGGTTTAGATATGGCGTGGTTAGATATTATTAAAATAATAGATATAAAAAATATTTTATAAAATTTTGTCATCATCATTATTATATTTGCTATGGAATTCTAACAATCTTTTTTTCCATAGTTTAGTTAAAATATTAAATTCTGTAGGTTTAACAATAAATTCTTGAAATAATAAATCTCTGTCTACCATTAGAATTACAACTTGATTTATTTCTGTTCCAAACATTACATTGTGCGCATTAGCATATGCGCAGCATTGTAAAAAATAATCTTCTATCCACTCTCTTCTTTTCATCTTCCTTGCTGTTTTAAAATCTATCAAGGTTGGAACATTGTTAATTTTACCAACACAATCTGCCGTTCCTGCATAAAGGCCATCAAGAATTAAGCCAACCTCAAGACCCCATACTTCTGTTATAGATTGAATTCCAGTGCTTATAAATTTAGAGGTAATTTTTTTGGCTATATACCCATTTTGATCATCAGTAAAGTTTTCCCAATTTTCATCATTAAGATAATTTTCGAGAGCCTCATGCACCATACTTCCAATGTCTGTGCTTTGTTTGGTTATTCTATCGGCCTCTTCTTCTCCAACTCTATTTCTCCACTGTTGAATAGAGTCAGATTTATTTGATGTTTTATTTAAGACTGTTGTAACGCTAGGAACCGGATAATCATTAGAGTCAATATAATATCTTCCAATATCTTTATTTACCCTCTTGAGCTCAGGATAATCGTAAATATTTGTTATCATTGTCTAAAATTATATGTATTTAAATGTTTAAAATAAAAATTAATCCCCTTTGGAATAAATCTGTTTTGTTAATCACATTTTCTTTTCTAATTATTCTTTCATCATATGTTTTAACTTATCCAAATGAAAGTGAAAAGTCTTTAAAATCAATATACGATTTTTTTGCAATAAATTTTGAATTATATTTTTTAATAATTGGTTTTATAATCCTTTTAATATTAATTTTAATTGGCATCTCGCCTGTTGGCTCAAAAAAACTTAATCTTGAAGGAAAAGATACATTTTCATATTTTTCTTGGGGGTCTATGCTTTTTGCAACAGGTCTTGGGGCTGCGCTTTTGTATTGGTCTACTGTTGAATGGTTGGTATATTTTACTGATCCAATTGAAGGCATTGATAAAGAAGATTCTATAAACTATCTTAAAGCAAGATCATACCCTCATTTTCACTGGGGTTTTACAGGCTGGGCTATATATTGTCTGCCTGCAGTTGCATTTGCTTTAGCTCTAATAAATAAACCTAACATACCCTTAACCTTCTCAGGAATTTTATTGAGGAAACAATCAGGGTTTTTTAGAACTATTTTAGATTTATTCTTTATTGGAGCAATACTCACAGGTGCTGGGGTAGGCTTGACACTCTCTTTTCCTCTTATATCTGCTGTAATTTCAAATACTTTTATGGTTGATAAAAATATCTATCTTGATTTTTCGGCATTAATGATTTGTCTATTTATATTTGGTTCAAGTGTTTATTTGGGTATCCAAAAAGGTATCAAAAGGTTAAGTAACTTAAATATTATTTTAGTAATATTATTTCTTTTAATTATACTTTTTACTGGTCCTACTTCTTATATTATTAAAAATACTATTGAGCCAATAGGCTATATGTTTAGTAATTTTTTAAATTTTAGTTTAGAAAGTTCAAAATATAGTATTACCTGGACTGTTTTTTATTGGGCTTGGTATTTAGCTCTGGCTCCTGCTGTAGGAACATTTATAGTCAATGTATCAAATGGAAAATCAATTAGAGAAATTATATTTGGTTGTCTTATTATAGGTTCATTAGGTTGTTTTCTGCATATAGGAATATTAAGCAACTCTTCTATATATTTGTACGAAACAGGAGTTTTAAACTCTCCACAATTATATCAAGAAGGCTCTATGGGGCTTGAATCAATTGTTGTGGAAAATGTCTCTTCTTTAAATTATGGGTTTTATTTATTAATCTTTTTTGGAATTATTTCAATTATCTTTTTATGTACAACATACGATTCATCATCATACATTCTTGCAACTGCTGCAATGAAGAATTTTAAAGATGAGCCTTCTAGAAATTTAAGATTATTTTTTGCGATAATGTTAGTGATTCAACCTGCTTTAATAATGATTCTTGGTGGTGGAGATTCTTTTATGTGGCTTTTGGTAATTTTTTCTGTACCATTGGTATTCATTAATATTTTATTAATAATTTCTATCTTTAAAAATGCAATTAAGTTTAAAAAATCATAAAGCTAATATATTTGAAAAATATCCATTTGATAGTTCAAAACAGTCAATAATATTTCTTCCAGGAGCAGGCATGGATCATAGAATTCTATCTATGTTTAATCTAGAAAATTTAAAGGATCATTATAATGTTTTGGGTTTTGATTTACCTGGACATGGCTATACATCAGGCCCTATCGTCAATTCAATAAATGATCATTCTTTATTCTGTGTTGATATTTTAAAGAATCTTAATATACAAAAACCTATAATTATTGGACATAGTTGGGGTGGATTAATTGCTCTTGATTTATCTACTAAAGTTGAACATAAGATGACAATTTGTATGAATATTGCATATCCATTTATGGTTGGTGATATGTTGCTAGATTATGCAAAAGGCAATTTAGATCAAGCAGTTGAGTTTTTAATGAAATATGGAATCCATAAATTTCCAAAAACAGAAATTAAAACAAAAGGGTTTGGTACAAAAGGTTCGGGTTTCTATGGAAGATCAAAAGGACAAATTAAATCTCCTTATGGAACGAAAGTTGTGGAAGATGATCCTGAAAGAGAAATAAAGCTTTACCCATTAAAACGTTTGTTCAATCAATCTGAGAAAGAAATTAGCTCAATAGATTTAAAATCATGTAATTCATTCCGTCTAAGCGATGAGCAAATATCAAAACTAAAAAATATAAAATATATATTCAGTGAGAAGGATAAATTAGCCAGATTTAATCCAGAAAATATATTATTAAAAGATCTAAATCATGATGAGGATATAATAATTCTTGAAGATGTGGGCCATTTTCCCTACTTTGAAAGCCCAGAGGGTATTAATAAAGCTTTAGAAAAGTTAATTAATTCAAGCAATTAATGTTCATCTATAAATATTTTTAACAATTTATAGTTCTTCTCTTTATCTATTTCGCTAAAAACCTCATGTCTAGCATTGGGAATAATAGCTATAGATACATTAGTAAAAATATTTTTTAAATATTCATATAGTCTTTTTACTCCCTTACCATTTTCACCAACAGGATCATTAGAGCCAGAAATAATAAATATTGGCATTGATATATCTACATTCTTATATCCATCTTGCTGAAATACATTTGAAATACCATTTACTAAATCATGCCATAATCCATTGGTCACTATATATCCACATAAAGGGTCTTTGACATATTCGTCAACATTAGAACTATCAGATGAAATCCAGTCTTTTTTAGTTCTATTCGGTTTAAAAAATTTATTATATTTACCTAAAATTAAGGTATCGAGAAACTTACCTTTTCTTTTTTTTGATGAGAAGAACAAAACAACACTTATTAAAATTTTTTGAATCTTAATTAACCTGTCAGTTGATTTTGAAGATCCGGATAATATTAATCCATCAATCTTCATACCTGCCTGAATTGCCTCTAAGGCAATCCAAGACCCCATGCTATGAGCAATCATATATTGTTTAAGATGTGGATATTTTTTTTTAGTTTCATTAACTAATGTTATTTGATCATTAATTACTTGATTCCAACTATTAGAATTAGCTAAATAACCCTTCATATTGGTGCCCACCCTTCTTCCATGTCCAGCATGGTCTATTGAAATTACATGAAAACCATCATTATTTAACTTATTTATAAGCCAATCATATCTTCCAATATGTTCAGCCATTCCATGACTAATATGAACAATTCCAATAGGACTAGAATCATTTGTTAAATGCTCATAAATAAATTTATGTTCAATAGAAGTATTTAAATTCATAATTTATAATAAACTCATATATAAATTATTAAAACAATGATGGAAGAAATTCATATTGCTGGAACCGGATTATGGTATCCGAAAGACCAAATATCAAACGATGAAATTGTTTATTCATACAATGCTTATGTTGATAAATATAATCAATTAAATGAAACCAAAATTAATGAAGGTGAAATCTTAGCTTTAGAGCATTCATCTGCATCATTTATAGAGAAAGCATCTGGAATAAAAACACGCCACGTAATTGATAAAAAAAATATTTTAGATATTGACAGGATGATGCCGGCTGTTGATCATGAAGATGAATCAAAATTATCCATACATGCTGTTGTAGCAATAGAAGCTGCAAATAAAGCAATGGAACAAGCTGGCGTAAAACCTTCCGATATTGATGGTGTTATTTTAGGCACATCTCATGCAGCAAGAAATTATCCATCTGTAGCAATTGAAATTCAGAATGAATTAGGTATAGATGGTTATGCTTATGACATGCTTGTTGGATGTTCATCAACAACATTTGCTATAAACAATGCATATAGTGATATAGCATCAGGTTTAGCTGAAACAATTTTAGTTGTTAATCCCGAAATTTCTACTCCATTTGTAAATTATGCTAGAAGAGATATACATTTTATATTTGGTGATGGTTGTGTTGCTACTATAGTTTCTAAAAATAATAATTCAAAATATTCTCATAAAATAATAAATAGAAAATTAATTACGAAATTTTCAAATAATATAAGAAGTGATTGGAGTTATTTGGTCAGAGCAGCTAATAATGAAAAATCTTATGATGATTTATTATTCTACCAAAATGGGAATAGTGTTTTTAAAGAGGTATGCCCTCTAGTTGCTGAATTTATATCGACTCAACTAAAGGATAATAATATTCAACCTAATGAAATTAAGAAATTTTGGTTGCACCAAGCTAATGCTCGCATGGTCAACTTGATTGTATCTAAAATTATTGGTACCGATAATTTTGATAGAGACCTTGCTCCGTTACCAATTGAAAAATTTGGCAATCTAGCCAGCGCAGGCTCAATGTTTGCATATAATCTTCATAATGATCTTAAAAAAGGTGAAAAAGGATTAATTTGCTCTTTTGGGGCTGGTTATTCTGTATGTTCGATAATCGTAGAAAAAACATAACATAAATATATTTAAAATATTAAAAACAATTATAATTACGAAATGGGTGAATACGATGCAGTTTGGGTTTTTTTAATTTCATTAGCTTTTGTAGGTTTCTATATCTATATTGAAGCTAGACCTAAAGGATCTAACCTTTTTGGAGATATCTCAGAGACAATTAGTAGATTTTTTAGAAATAAATAAATGCCTAGCTCAAATCTAAACAAAAAGATTAGCGTTCTTTTAGTATTTATAACTCTCATTGTAGGAAGTCTTGCTTCATCAAATACAGGAAGTGATTCTTGGTATCAGGGTCTTGTTAAATCTGACTTAAACCCGCCAGGATATATATTTGGAATTGTTTGGCCAATTTTATATTTTTTAATGGGTATAACAGCCTACAGAACAATAAATATAATCAAGAATTTTTTTTACTTTCAATTATTCTTAAATGCAATATGGTCATGGTTGTTCTTTTCTTTTCATTGGCCATTAATATCACTATTTGATATATGGTTATTAATATTTATTAATATAAAAATATTTTTCATGATTGTAAAACAAGACAAACTTGCTGCATTTTTATATGTACCTTATATTCTGTGGTTATTTTTTGCTTCATATTTAAATCTTTATATAGTTTTAAATAACTAAATAAAAATTCCAACAATTAAGCCTGTCATACATGATGCTAATGTAGCTCCAACTAATGCTTTAAAAGATACTTTTATTAGATCATCTTTTCTATCAGGAGCCATTGCAGTAATACCTGAAATTAATATTCCAACTGAAGAGAGATTTGCAAAACCACATAAACTATAAAAAGTAATAAGTTTTGATCTCTCAGACAAATCTCCATCACTTAAAGCAGCTAGTCCAGGATAAGCTACAAATTCATTCAACGTGGTTTTAATTCCCAATAGCTCACCAGCAATAATAGCTTCATCCCAAGGTATCCCCATAAGCCAAGCTATTGGTGCAAAGATATATCCAAGAATAGTTTCTATTGATAGCTGATATCCAAAATAATGATTTGTTCTTCCGTATGGCCATTCTCCGGGATAAAATTGATATGAAATCAATCCTAAAATTGAATTTACAATATAAACCAATGCTATAACTGCAATTAGTATGGTTCCAACACTTACTGCAATACTTGCACCATCAGATGTTCCTCTAGTTACAGCATCCATTGAGCTTTTATACACTTGTGGAACTTTGCTTTCATCAAAATCTGTTATAGAGTTTGAAGGAATCATTATATTTGCATACATTATCGCTGCTGGAACAGATAATACAGATGCCGTTATAAAATGTTGAATTAAATTTTGATCAAATGCGGGTTCTAAGATAGATATTAAAGCAACCATAACTGAACCAGCAACAGTTGCCATTCCAGCTGTCATTAATATTAGAAGTTCTTTGTTTGATAATTTGCTTACATAAGGTCTTACTAATAGAGGTGCTTCTACCTGACCCACAAAAATATTTGCAGCAGCCCCAAGGCCAACAGGCCCACCTATATTGAATAATTTTTGACAAGCCTTTGATATTAAATTAACAATAAATGGAAGAATACCCCAATGCCATAATATTGCTGATATGCAAGCCATTACAATTATGTAAGGTAATACTCCGAAAGCAAAAGTCTCTAGCAAAGATATGTATGGAGTTGATCCATCATTAGGAGGATATCCAAAAACAAATTTTGCACCTTCGACAGTTGCCTCTTGAAGGACAACAACTCCATTTCCTAAAGCCTCAAAACCATTAATTATAAATGGTACTTTTAATAGAATGGCTGCTAAAATTATCTGAGAAAGAATGCCATAACCAATATATTTGTAATTAATAATTCTAAAATTATCTGAAAAAGGTATAGCTATTGCGACCAAGCCAATAAAGCCGATTATCATTTGTGCTATTGTCATAATATCCATTTTAATAAAGCTTTATTTCTTTTAATCTTTGATTAAGAAAATCATCTGCAAGTATCCCTTTATCATCATCTCTATAAATAGATTTTAAATTAATCGAAGGAGCAGGATGTAAGAAAAATGGAATACTATATCTAGGTTTAGATTCCGACTCTTTATCTTGAATTACTCTATGAGTGGTGCTTTTTAACTTTTTGTCTGTCACTAGTTGCATCATATCTCCTATATTACAAACAATTGCTTTAGAGCTAGGGGCAACTTTTATCCACTGACCATCTTTGCTTAATACTTCTAATCCACCTTCTTCAGCTCCTATTAGAAGAGTTATTAAATTAATATCCTCATGAGCCCTAGCTCTGTGGGGATTAGACTTTGAATCAACGGGTGGATAATGAATTGATCTTAAAAGTGAATTTCCCTTTTTAACCCATGATTCAAAATAATCATTTTCTAAACCTAATGACAATGCAATTACTGATAGAACTCTTGTACCAATTTTATGCAACTCTGAATATAGGTTATCAAAGTTTTCATTAAAACTTGGTATCTGATCAATCGTTAAATTTTTAGGAATTTTTTTATCAAATGAATCATCAATAATTGGGCCGTGATGCCAGAATTCTTTTTGATCAGCTATTTTCTCGCCAACAGCAGTTTCAATGCCTTTTGGAGTGTAACCTCTCGCCCCTTTTGAGCCTACTGAACTATAAGTATTTTTAATATCATAGTCTAAATTAAAAAACTCTATAGAAGAATTATAACAATCACTCACTAAAGCATCAGACAAACCATGTTCAGTAATTGAAAAGAAACCATGATTTGATAATGCATCTTTTAATAAATTTATAGAAAAAGTATCACCTTTTTCAATTTCTTTAAAAGATAGTTCAGGTATTAAATTGCTCATAATAAAAAGGCGGTC
>MDSW01063152.1_pt1 | contig 17132 bp, 13 predicted proteins | sample 811171 | NCBI WGS metagenome assembly MDSW01 (sample SAMN05326641, study PRJNA326480) | marine metagenome | isolation source: seawater | place: Atlantic Ocean: North West | collected 2012
CACTTCATAGGCGGAACGGATGGCCTGGGACTTTTCCTTGGCCATATCCAGCATTTCCTTGGGCATGCCCCGGGCGATCAGTTTATCCGGATGATGCTGGCTCATGAGCCGGCGATAGGCGCGCTTCACCTCCGGCGTTGACGCATCGGGCCGCAGGCCGAGAATATCGTGGGCCCGCATCAGTTCGTCCCCCTCCGACAGGGGTGGCTGATCGGCACTGCCACGGAATTCCTGATAGGCCTGGGCGCTGCGCACAATCCGCTCCAGGTAGGACACCCGGTAGCGAATGGTCTGGGCGATATGGGACAGCGTGGCCCACTCCTGCTGGTCCAGTTTGCTGTCCGCCAGGGCCCCCTGCACCAGAATCTCCATAAAAATCTGCAGTAGCGTGGTGCGGCGGCCACAGGCGTCCCGCAGCTCCATCAGCTCATCACTGATATGGGTAGCCGATTTGCCCCGCTCGAACAGCTCCACTGCCTCGCGCTTCTGCTCCGGCGACAACCCCATCCGGTTCATCACCGCCGTGGTCCACTGGATTTCCGCTTCACAGACGGCGCCGTCGCACTTGGCCACCCGGCCCAGGGCCACAAAGGTGGCTACAAAAAAAGTGTGCTGAATGGCGGAATCCCGGGGTTTGGGTTTGGGCTGGGCAATCTGGTAGACACTGCCGCTGAGTTGGATAATGGCGTCGAACTGGTGCCCCAGCCAGCCTCCGATCAATGCCCCCAGTATCCCCAGGGGACCACCCCCGGCCAGGAAAAAACCCACCAACACACCCAGCAAAGGGCCGATCCAGATCAGGGATGTCACGCACTGTTCTCCTGCAGTTTTTGTTCTAGTAAGCGCAAACGCTCCGGTGTGCCCACGTCGAGCCATTCGCCCCGGTGACATTCACCGGTCACCTGCCGGCTGGCCATGGCCTCACGCAACAGGGGCGCCAGGGGAAAGCGGCCGGCCTCACAGCCCGCCAGTAATTCCGGCCGCACCACGCTGATGCCGCTGAAGGTCAGTCGCGGCGTGCCTTCGGCCCGCACCTGGTCGGCCACCAGGGCAAAATCACCGGCCGGGTGCTGGGGCGGATTGGGCACCAGCACCAGGTGGGCCAGGCCCGCCGGTGGCCGGAGCAATCGCTGCAACGGATAATCAGTCCAGACATCGCTGTTAACCAGCAAAAACGGCTCTGTGCCCAGTAAGGGTAGCGCATGGTGGATACCGCCGCCGGTTTCCAGCCGCTCCGGCTCCCGGCTCACTGCGATGCTCAGGGGCAAGTCTTCCTGCTGCCGCAGAAAGGCCTCCACCTGGTCCGCCAGATAAGAGATATTAACCACCACCTGCGCCACCCCCGCCGCCGCCAGCCGCTCCAGCTGATGCCGCAGCAGGGGCTTGCCCGCCACCGGCAACAGGGGTTTGGGACAATCCCGGGTCAGTTCACCCATGCGCTCTCCCCGGCCCGCCGCCAGCACCATGGCCTTCACCAGGCCAGCTCCGGGCGTTCCCTCTGGAACAATACGGCGCTGGCGGGAAACCGTTCCACTAAGGGGGGAACCACAACCCGGATCAGCCAATCGGCAAACTGGCGCAGACAGGCGGGCCCGTCCCCGCCACAGGCCTGTAACTCCATCAGCAGATACTGTATCGACTGCGGGGTATGTTCCAGATAGCCGGTTTTACCGTCCCGGTCATGGAGGCGGGCGAAGATCCCGGCCACCTTCAGATGGCGCTGAGCCCCCATGGCATTGAAATCCAGCCAGAACTGCTGATCGTCCAGCTCACCCAGGCCCCGCAGGCGCAAATCCGCAGCGAACCGTTCCACCCAGCGTCTAACATCACGCTGATCCCAGGTGGGGAAGGTTTCGTCCCGCAGCAGGGACACCAGATCATAGGTCACCGGCCCCCGAACCGCGTCCTGAAAATCAATCACCCCCAGGCGACCATTGGCCAATGGCATCAGGTTGCGGGTGTGAAAATCCCGATGCACCGGCACCTGCTGTTGTTGCAGAGCCCACTGCTCCAGAACCTCAAACACCGCTGTCAGCAGTTGCCGCTCCGGAGCCGCCAGGGTCAGCCCCATAAAGCGTTCGCAGAACCAGTGGGGGAACAGCTCCATCTCCCGCCGCAACAACTCGCGGCTGTAGTCCGGCAGGGGCGAAGCACTGAAGTCCGCCTGCATGATGGCCTGAATCTCCTGCAGCGCAACGGTCAGATAAGGTTCCGCCGTGGCCGGCGTCAGTACCTGCTTCAGCAGCGTATCCCCCAGATCGGACAGCAGCAGGAACCCGTGCTCCAGGTCGTCGGCCAGTATCTGCGGCACCGGCACGCCGGCGCCGGCCAGGGCCCGGTCCACCGCCACGAAAGCAGCGTTGTCCTCATGTTGCGGCGGCGCGTCCACCGCGATCACCGAGCCCAGCGCCACCGTTTCCGGCAGCTGGCAGCGGAAATAGCGCCGGAAGCTGGCGTCACCGGACACGGCGGCCAGGGGCAGGGGTGGCCCCTGATAAATATTGCAGGCATAGAGCTGCCAGTTGACCCAGGCGCTGAGTCCGGCAAGGCGATGGTCTGACGACTGATCCATAGTGGCGGGCGAGGCAAATCTGTGACTGATAAAGGTTGATCGTGTATCATCACACCAGACTGAAAACAGGGTCAAGCGATCTTGGCATATTCCTAAGCCTTACTTCATGAATTGGAAACGAATTTCAGCCGCCCTGGGCATCTGGGTGGTGGCGGTGTCGGCCGCACTGGCGGAACCCGTCAGCGACCCGCAAAACAACAATCAGGCCCCGGCCGCGCCCGCTTTCGAACCCGCCGTGCCCGCTAATCCCTATCGCCACCTGGACTGGGTCACAGCGACAGCGATCGCGGCCATGCCGGCGGCGGAGCGGCCGCAGTTTTCCGGCATCTGCGAGGGCCTGTATCTGGCCCCGGTGGTATCCACCGGCGATCCCACTCAATCCCGCATTGAAGCCTCCGCCGACAACTTCGACACCCTGGAGGATGGCACCAATGTGCTCAGCGGTAATGTGGTGCTGAAGCAGGGTAACCGGGAGCTGTACAGCGAGGAAATCCGCCTCAACCGGGTCACCCGGGCCACCTCGCTGCGGGGTGATGTAAAAATTCGCCAGCAGGGGATGCTGATTCTGGGGGACAGTGCGGAAATCAATCTCAACGAGCGCAAACTGGACGTACGGGAGACTGAGTACGTCATCCACAGCCTGCATGTGCACGGGACCGCCGGCCGCATTTATAACCCGGAGGAGCGGATCCTGGTGCTGGATCGCAGCACCTACACCACCTGCGCCCCCAACAACGAGTCCTGGGTGATCAAGGCCAAGGAAATCCGTCTTAATGAGGAATCCGGCTGGGGCGAAGTTACCGGCGCCACCGTGGAACTGGGGGGTATTCCCGTGGTGTATCTGCCCTGGTGGACTTTTCCCATCGATGATCGCCGCCAGTCCGGGTTTCTTTTCCCCAGCATTGGCAGCGGCGAGAACGGCCTGGATCTGTCCACTCCCTACTATCTGAATCTGGCCCCCAATTACGACGCCACCATCACCCCCCGTTATCTGGCGGACCGGGGCGAAATGCTGGAAGCGGAATTTCGCTATCTGAGCGAACATACGGAAGGGGATGTGGGCCTTGGCTACATGCCCGACGATCAGCAATACGGTGATCGCCGCTCCCTGGTAACCTGGCACCACGAAGGGGCCTACGGCAACACCTGGAGCAACACCGTCGACTACACCCGGGTGGGGGACAGCGATCACTTCCTGGACCTGGATACCACCCTCAACACCAGTTCCGCCACCCATCTGGATCAACGGGCGGATCTGGACTACTACGGCGAACACTGGCACAGCTCGGTGCTGGTGAGCCAGTACCAGACCCTGGATGAACTGATTCTGGATCAGGACCTGCCCTACCGGCGCCTGCCGCAACTGCGCACCCTGGGGCTGTTCCCCTGGTACAATAACCGGCTGCAACTGCGCCTGGGGGCGGAATACACCTACTTTGATCATCCCGAGGACATCATCAACGGCCCCACCAGCGCGGACCGGGTGCGGCTGAATCCGTCTTTGCTCTACAACTACCGCCGGCCCTGGGGCTTTGTGGTCCCCAAAATCTCCTTTCATTACCGCTACTACGATCTCAACCAGGTGAATCTGGCGGACAACGAGAAAGACATCGACAACCGCAGTTTCAGCCTGGATACCGGTCTTTATCTGGACCGGCCATTTCAGTTCCGCGGCACCAACTATCTGCAGACCCTGGAGCCCCGGGTGTTCTACCTGTACGCACCCTATCAGGATCAGAACGATCTGCCCCTGTTTGACACCGCCAAGACCAGCTTTGGCTTCGAGCAGCTGTTCCGGGACAACCGCTTCACCGGCGGGGATCGCATCGGTGACGCCAACCAGGTGTCAGTGGGGCTCACTTCGCGGCTGATCAATCAGGACACCGGCGCCGAAGAGGTGAACATCAGTCTGGGGCAGATCTTTTATCTGCGGGATCGGGAAGTGCAGTTAAATATGGATGACGACCCCGAGGACACCACCCTGTCCCCCTTTGTGGCCCGCATGAGCTGGTTGCTGAATCAGCACTGGTCCTGGCGCGCGGAAACCCAGCTGGACACCCAGGAAAACAATCTGGACAGCGCCGTGACCGGCTTTCGCTACCGGGACGATTACGGCAACCTGATGAACCTCACCTTCAATTACTACGACAGTGGCGCGGTGCTGGCGGACCCGGAAGCGGAGGACATCAAGCAGTCGGACTTCAGCTTCATCTGGAGTATCAACCAGCGCTGGGGCATTATTGGCCGCTGGGGATTCGACCTGGAACAGCAGCGATCCTATGACAATATCCTGGGCTTCGAGTACGAAAGCTGCTGCTGGCGGGCGCGGCTGGTGAACCGACGTTATCTGAAAGAGTCCAATGACGAAAATGAAGTGGTGGAACCATCCCAGGGCATCTATTTCCAGTTTGAACTGAAGGGCCTTGGCGGCCTGGGCGGGGCCCTGGACCGCCTGCTGGACGATGCCATTTCCGGTTACCGGGAGCGGGAGGAGTCCCGCCCACCCAATTTCTACTAGGGCCAGTGCCCGGTACCAGGGCTCGTTGTTACCGGGCCTGGCCTATCCAAATATTGACAACTGAAAGCGGGAGACTCATGACCCAAACACCCATCCGCACTTTACGGCGAACCCTGCGGCCGACTGCGCACCTGCTGCTGGCCGGGCTGATGCTGGCTCTGGCCGCCGTGACTCAGGCCGCCCCCAAAACCCTGGACCAGGTGGCGGCCATCGTCGACGACGACATCATCATGCAGTCGGAACTGCTGGAGCGGGCGGCCACCATCCGCTCCCGCATGCGCCAGCAACAGACTGAGCTGCCACCCACGGAGGTGCTGCTGGATCAGGTGCTGGAGCGCATGATCGTGGAAAGTATTGAGCTGCAGATGGCGGAAAAAGCCGGCATCAGAATCAGTGACAACCAGCTCAATGAGACCCTGTCCAATATTGCGCGTCAGAATAATCTTTCCACCGAAGAATTTCGCGCCACAGTGCTGAAAGAAGGCATCTCCTGGCCGGCGTTGCGGGAGCAGATCCGGCGGGAGCTCATCGTGAACCAGCTGCGCCAGCGTCGGGTGGGAAGCCGTATTCAAATCAGTGATCAGGACGTGGAGAATTTTCTGAATTCCGAGGTGGCGAAAACCAATCTGGCACCGGATTACCGGCTGGGGCATATTCTGATTGCAGTAAACAACAGCAACTCCCCCCAGCGGGCAGAGGAAAAAGCCATGGAGGTGTACCGCAAACTTCAGGATGGCGCTGACTTCGCCGCCATGGCGGTACAATACTCCAGCGGTGAGAACGCCCTCTCCGGCGGCGATCTGGGCTGGCGCAAGGCGGCGCAACTGCCCACCCTGTTTGCCGATACCGTGCTGGAGATGGACAAAGGGGATATCTCGCGCCCCATCCGCAGCGCCAGTGGCTTCCATATCATCAAGGTGCTGGACCTGCGGGGCGGTACCGAACAGATCGTGCGCCAGACCAAGGTACGGCACATTCTGGTGAAGCCCAATGAAATCCGCAACGAGCAGGAAACCCGTAAACTGATCAACGATATTTATCAGCAGTTGCAGCAGGATCCCGACCAGTTCGGCACCCTCGCCAAAACCTATTCCGACGATCCGGGCAGTGCCCTGCAGGGGGGAGAAATGGACTGGGTCAACCCCGGCACCATGGTGCCGGAGTTTGAGGAACGCATGCAGAGTATTGCGGTGGGGGAGATTTCCCAACCCTTCCGCACCCAGTACGGCTGGCACGTATTACAGGTGCAGGAGCGCCGTAACCAGGATATGAGTGAGGAATTCCGCTACAACCGGGCCCGGCAGATGTTGCAGAAACGCCGCTTCGATGAGGAACTGGACAGCTGGCTGCGGGAAATCCGGCAAAACGCCTACGTCGAGAAAAAGATCTAATGGATATTGTCATCACCCCCGGGGAGCCCGCCGGCATCGGCCCGGATCTGGTGCTGCAGCTGGCCAGCCAGGAGAACTGCGGTGACTGGGTGGTGGTGGCCGACCCGGCCCTATTGGAACAGCGGGCCCGGGATCTGGGCCTGAAGGTGGCGCTGCGGCCCGCCTCGGACCGCACCGGCAAAGGACAGCTGCGGGTGCTGCCGGCATTCCTGGCGGCTCCCGTAACCCCGGGGCGCCCCGACCCCGCCAATGCCCGCTATGTGCTGGACACCCTGGATCAGGCCATCAGCGGCTGCCGCCAGGGGCGTTTCGGCGCCATGGTCACCGGCCCGGTGCAGAAGTCCGTGATCAATGACGCCGGCATCAGCTTTAGCGGTCATACCGAATACCTGCAGCAGAAGTGCCAGGTGGATCAGGTGGTGATGATGCTCGCCACCCCCGGTCTGCGGGTGGTTTTGGCCACCACTCACCTGCCACTGCGGGCGGTGGCCGACGCCATAACGCCGGCGCTACTGGAGCGGGTACTCACTATTACCCACCACAGCCTGATCCAGCAGTTTGGTATCCCCCGCCCCCGTCTGCTGGTGTGTGGTCTCAACCCCCACGCCGGCGAGGGGGGCCACCTGGGGCGGGAGGAACTGGCGGTCATCAACCCCACCCTGGAGCGGTTGCGGCAAACCGGCATGGAGCTTACCGGGCCACTGCCCGCCGACACCCTGTTCACCCCCCACCATCTGGCCCGGGGGGACGCGGTGCTGGCCATGTACCACGATCAGGGCCTGCCGGTGCTCAAACACATGGGGTTTGGTCAGGCGGTGAACATCACCCTGGGGCTCCCCATCATCCGCACCTCGGTGGACCACGGCACAGCGCTGGACCTGGCGGCCCGGGGCGGCGCCGACAGTGGCAGCCTGCGGGCGGCGCTCACCCAGGCCCGGGACATGGTGGCGGCCGCCGCCGGAGGTTCCCCATGAGCCGTGCCGGTGCCGGCGGTCATCAGGCCCGCAAGCGCTTTGGTCAGAACTTTCTGCAGGACCCGGGCATCATTCACCGCATCGTGGAGGCCATCAAACCCGCCCCCACGGATCTGATGGTGGAAATCGGCCCCGGTCAGGGGGCCATCACCGAACAACTGGTGGACGCGGTGGGCGAACTGGCGGTGGTGGAGCTGGACCGGGACCTGATTCCCAATCTGCGCATCAGTTTTGCCACCCGCACCAACTTCCACGTCTATGCCGGGGATGCCCTGAAATTCGATTACCAACGCATTCTGCGGGATCTGAACCGGGACCGGATGCGCATTGTGGGCAACCTGCCCTACAACATCTCCACACCTTTGCTGTTCCACCTGGTGGCCTTCCATCCCTGGATTCAGGACATGCACTTTATGTTGCAAAAGGAGGTGGTGGAACGGCTGGCCGCGGGCGTGGGGGACAACGCCTACGGCCGTCTGGGCATCATGGTGCAGTATCACTGTCAGGTGGAACCCCTGTTTATGGTGCCCCCGGAGGCTTTTCGCCCGGCGCCGCGGGTGGATTCGGCCATGGTCCGCCTGCGGCCCCATGCTAAACCCCCGGTGTCCACCCGGGACGTGACACAGCTAAACCGAATTGTGACACTGGCGTTCAGTCAAAGGCGAAAAACCGTCAGAAATGCCGTAAAATCGGCAGTCAATGAATCCATATTGGAACAGGCCGGTATCGCCCCGGATCTGCGGCCGGAGCAAATCACCCTGGCCCAGTACGCCCGGCTGGCGGACCTGACCCTGCCGGCGCCCCTGCCGGCAAACCAGAAGGAGGAGTAGCATCATGGCGGACACCGACACCAGCGGCACGGACCATACAACCCCTGGCGAGCAGGATATCCATCGCATCGAAGTGGAGGTGCGCAGTGAATTCATGCCCGAGCAATCCAGCCAGGAACAGAACCGCTTCGTGTTCTCCTACCACGTCAGCATTGAAAACTGCGGTACCCTGCCGGCCCAGCTGTTATCCCGTCACTGGATCATCACCGACGGCAACCGTCAGGTGCAGGAGGTCAAGGGTGAAGGGGTGATCGGCGAGCAGCCCACCATTATGCCCGGCGAGACCTACGAATACAGCAGCGGCGCGGTGCTCACCACCCCTGTGGGCAGTATGCAGGGCAGTTACCGCATGGTGGACGCCACCGGCCTGGAGTTCGACGCCCTGATTCCGGTATTTACCCTGGCGCCTCCCCGGGCCCTGCATTAATGGCCACCTACGCCATCGGCGACCTGCAGGGCTGTTTCTCAGCATTTCAGCGCCTGCTGCAACAGCTGCAGTTCAATCCCGACCGGGATCAGCTGTGGCTGGCGGGGGACCTAGTGAATCGGGGTCCCCAGTCGCTCCAGACCCTGCAGTACTGCTACGAACGGCGCGACAACCTGGTGGCGGTGCTGGGCAATCATGACCTGCATCTGCTGGCGGTGCTGGCCGGGGCGGTGGACGGCAAGCGCAAGGACACCTTCGACGATATCCTGCAGTCCCCTTTACGGGACACGCTGGCACAGTGGCTGCATGAGTGCCCCCTGATGCATGAAAACGCTGAGTGGGTACTTTGTCACGCCGGCATTTACCCCGGCTGGGACCTGCATACTGCCCGCCAATGCGCGCGGGAAGTGGAACAGGTGCTCCAAAACCCCACCCAACGTCATGAATTCTTTAACAACATGTACGGCAATACACCCGCCCACTGGGATCAACAACTCACCGGGCCGGATCGCTGGCGCACGATCACCAACTTTTTCACCCGCATGCGTCTGATCGACGCCGCCGGAAACATGGATTTTAACCATAAGGATTCGTTGGAAAATGCACCAGAGGGGTTCAGCCCCTGGTTTCAATGGCACGAACGGGTGCCCATTGAAAAAAAGATTCTGTTCGGCCACTGGGCGGCTCTGGAAGGCCTCACTTTGCGGCGGGATGTTATTGGTCTGGACACCGGCTGTGTGTGGGGCAACCAACTCAGCGCTTACTGCCTGGAGACTGACGTGTGGACCCGCCACCAATGTGGCTAACAGCACGCACAACAAAAGTTATCCACAAATCTGAAAGACATAAGCAACACGAATTTTATTCCATTACCGGCCTGCGTTCATGCCGGTTTTCCCACCGCGGATCACCGCAATCCAGTCCCTGCTCCTCCAACTCTCGATGTCGATGCAGAGCCAGTCATATCGGCCCCCGGTGACAAACCAGGTTGCTCCCCCGCAGCACACACGTTAACAAAATAACAACCAACGGAACCAGCTTAAAGGGTAATACCCTCACTGTCACCCATCACCGGGCGTTTCTCGACAGAAACCGGAATATTTTGAAAAATTTTAAATAAGTTCTTTTCTTTCAACCGTTTTTACATTTTCATACTAAGATAATAAAGAAGCGCAGCGTTGGACCGGAACCCTTGCCGTCTAGAAAACTCAAATTGTAAGACCACGCGGTAGCACGAGGTAGACCCATGAGCATATTCAGTCACTACCAGAACCGATACGAAGTTACGCAGGAGGAAGAATACACCCTGCAGGAATATCTGGAGATTTGTAAAAACGATCCCAAAGCGTACGCCAGCGCGCCCGAGCGCATGCTGGAAGCCATCGGCGAACCCGAATTGATCGATACTTCACTCGACCCGCGCCTGAGTCGTATTTTTTCCAATAAAATTATACGCCGCTACCCGGCGTTCAGTGAATTCTACGGCATGGAGGAGTGTATCGAGCAAATCGTTTCTTACTTCCGCCATGCCGCCCAGGGTCTGGAAGAGAAAAAACAAATATTGTATCTGCTGGGCCCGGTGGGTGGTGGTAAATCCTCACTGGCCGAACGCTTGAAACATTTGATCGAGCGGGTGTCGTTTTATGCCATCAAGGACTCACCGGTAAACGAATCACCTCTGAATCTGTTCGCACCGGAGGAGGACGCCACTATTCTGGAAGAGGAATACGGCATTCCCCGGCGCTACCTGAAAGGCATTATGTCGCCCTGGGCGGTGAAACGCCTGCACGAATTCAACGGCGACATTTCCAAATTCAAAGTGGTAAAACTGTACCCGTCCATTCTGGATCAGGTGGGCGTGGCCAAGACCGAACCCGGCGACGAAAACAATCAGGATATTTCCAGCCTGGTGGGCAAGGTGGATATCCGCAAACTGGAAGAGTTTGCCCAGAACGATCCCGATTGTTATTCCTTCTCCGGCGGCCTGTGCAAAGCCAATCAGGGCCTGTTGGAGTTCGTGGAAATGTTCAAGGCTCCCATCAAGGTGTTGCACCCGTTGCTGACCGCCACACAGGAAGGCAACTACAACAGCACCGAAGGTATGGGCGCCATTCCGTTCGACGGCATCGTGTTGGCCCACTCCAACGAGTCGGAGTGGCAGGCGTTCCGCAACAACAAAAACAACGAGGCCTTTATCGATCGTATTTACATCGTCAAAGTGCCCTATTGTCTGCGGGTAACCGAGGAAATCAAAATCTACGAGAAGCTGTTGCAGAACAGTTCCCTTTCCAACGCCCAATGCGCGCCGGACACCCTGCGCATGCTGGCGCAGTTCTCTGTGCTGTCCCGCCTGAAAGAGCCGGAGAATTCCTCCATCTACTCCAAGATGCGCATCTATGACGGCGAGAATCTGAAAGACACCGATCCCAAGGCGAAGTCCTATCAGGAGTACCGCGATTCCGCCGGGGTGGATGAGGGCATGGATGGTCTCTCCACCCGCTTCGCATTCAAGATTCTCTCCAAGGTGTTCAACTACGATCACGCCGAGGTGGCAGCCAACCCGGTCCACCTGCTGCACGTGCTGGAAAACTCCATCGAGGCGGAACAGTTCCCGGCGGAAACCCGCGAACGCTACCTGCGCTTCATCAAGGAATTTCTGGCGCCACGCTATGTGGAGTTCATCGGCAAGGAAATTCAGACCGCGTATCTGGAATCCTATTCCGAGTACGGTCAGAACATCTTCGATCGTTATGTGACTTACGCCGACTTCTGGATTCAGGATCAGGAATACCGGGACCCGGACACCGGCGAGATATTCGATCGCAAGTCCCTCAACGACGAGCTGGAGAAAATCGAAAAGCCGGCGGGCATCAGTAATCCCAAGGACTTCCGCAACGAAGTGGTGAACTTTGTGCTGCGGGCCAGAGCCAACCACGCGGGCAAGAACCCTTCCTGGCTCAGTTACGAGAAACTGCGCACGGTGATCGAGAAGAAAATGTTCTCCAACACCGAGGATCTGTTGCCGGTCATCTCTTTCAATCCCAAGGCTTCCCAGGGAGATCAGAAGAAGCACGAGGATTTCGTTAAACGTATGGTGGAACGTGGTTACACCGAGAAGCAGGTACGCCTGTTGTCCGAGTGGTATCTGCGGGTTCGCAAGTCCCAGTAACCCGGGCAGTTCGCAAAAGGTGAAACAGTGTCTTATATCGTTGATCGCCGCCTGAACGGTAAAAACAAGAGTACCGTGAACCGGCAACGGTTCCTTCATCGCTATCGCAAGCACATTAAGAAAGCGGTGGATGAGGCCGTTACCAAGCGCAGCATCACCGACCTGGACAGTGGTGAGAGCATTTCCATTCCGCGCCGGGATATTTCCGAGCCCTTTCTGCACCATGGCAAGGGCGGCAAACGTGAGATGGTCCATCCCGGCAACAAGGAGTTCGTCACCGGCGACCATATTCAGCGGCCCCAGGGGGGCGGCGGTGGCGGCGGCAGTGGAGACGGCGATGCCAGCGACAGCGGCGAAGGCATCGATGACTTCGTGTTCCAGATCAGCCAGGATGAGTTTCTGGATTTTCTGTTCGAGGACCTGGAGCTGCCCAACCTGGTAAAGCGCCAGCTGCAGGGGGTGGAAACCTTCAAGTATGTGCGGGCAGGGGTGGTCAACGAAGGCAACCCCTCCAAAATCAATGTGGTGCGTTCCATGCGCCAGGCCACCAGCCGCCGCATTGCCCTCACCGCGTCCAGCCGGCGGCGGCTGCGCGAGTATGAGAAAGAACTGCAGGCGCTGCAGGAGCAGGATTCCATCCTTCGGGACAAAGTCCGGGAAAAAGAACTGGAAGAGGAAATTGCGCGTCTGCGTCGCCGTATCAAGCGGATTCCCTTCGTGGACACCATTGATCTTCGCTACAACCTGCACCTGAAGCAACCCAAGCCCACTTCCAAGGCGGTGATGTTCTGCCTGATGGACGTATCGGGCTCCATGAATCAGGCCATGAAAGACATGGCAAAGCGATTCTTCATCCTGCTGTATATGTTCCTGAAGCGGAACTACGAGAAGATCGAGGTGGTGTTTATCCGCCACCACACCAGCGCCAAGGAAGTGGATGAAGAGGAATTCTTCTACTCCCGGGAGACCGGCGGCACTATCGTCTCCAGCGCCTTGAAACTGATGCGGGAAATCATGCAGGCCCGTTATCCGGCGGATGAATGGAATATTTACGGCGCCCAGGCCTCCGATGGTGACAACTGGAACGACGATTCGCCCACTTGTCGGGAACTGCTGATCAAGGATATTCTGCCTCAGGTACAGTATTACTCGTACATTGAGATCAATCCGCGCCGCCATCAGGCCCTGTGGCGTGAGTATGAAACCGTGCAGGCCATGGTGGATCACTTTGCCATGCAGCAGATCAGCGATCCCGGGGACATCTACCCGGTGTTCCGGGAGCTGTTTCAGCGCAAGGATTTGAAACGGGCCAGCTAGCACACCGGATACCTATGACTGATCGCAAGCCAATCTCCACCGGTTCCGACTGGAACTTTGAACTGATTCAGGACTACGACCGGGAAATCGGCCGGGTGGCGGAAAGCTACGGCCTGGACACTTATCCCAATCAGATCGAGATCATCTCCGCCGAACAGATGCTGGATGCCTACTCTTCCGTGGGCATGCCGGTGGGCTATAACCACTGGTCCTATGGCAAGCACTTTGTCAGCAACGAACAGCATTACCGCCGCGGTCAGATGGGCCTGGCCTATGAAATCGTCATCAACTCCAACCCCTGCATCGCCTACCTGATGGAAGAGAACACCATGACCATGCAGGCGCTGGTGATCGCCCACGCCTGTTACGGTCATAACTCTTTCTTCAAGGGCAATTACCTGTTTCGCACCTGGACCGACGCCTCCTCCATCATCGACTACCTGGTGTTTGCCAAAAACTACATCATGCAGTGCGAAGAGCGCTACGGCGTGGACGAAGTGGAGGCGGTACTGGATTCCTGTCACGCCCTGATGAATTACGGCGTGGACCGATATAAACGGCCCTATCCCATTTCTGCCGAGCAGGAACGGCAGCGACAGCGGGAGCGGGAAGAGTATCTGCAGAAGCAGGTGAATGAGCTGTGGAAAACCATCCCGCTGCTGGAAGAAAAGCACGACCAGCGGGACGAGCGCCGGTTCCCGGAAGAACCCCAGGAAAACCTGCTGTATTTCATCGAAAAGAACGCGCCCCTGCTGGAGCCCTGGCAACGGGAAGTGGTGCGTATCGTGCGCAAAATCGCCCAGTATTTCTATCCCCAGCGCCAAACCCAGGTGATGAATGAAGGCTGGGCCACCTTCTGGCACTACACCCTGCTCAACACCCTGTACGAGCAGGGCAAGGTCACCGATGGCTTTATGCTGGAGTTCCTCCAGTCACACACTTCGGTTATCTACCAGCCGCCCTTTGACAGTCGTTTCTACAGTGGCATCAATCCCTACGCCCTTGGCTTTAACATGATGCAGGATATCCGCCGCATTTGTGAAAGTCCTACGCCGGAAGACAAGAAATGGTTCCCGGACATTGCCGGCAGCAACTGGCTGGAAACCCTGATGTTCGCCATGCAAAACTTCAAGGATGAAAGCTTTGTGCAACAGTTCCTGTCACCCCGGGTAATCCGCGATTTCAAGTTCTTCTCCATTTTGGACGACGATCATGAGAAGGAACTGCACGTCACCGCCATCCATGACGACCCGGGCTATCGGGACGTGCGCGAGGCGTTGTCCCGGCAGTACAACCTGTCCATGAATGAGCCCAATATTCAGGTCTACAGCGTGAATATCCGCGGCGACCGTTCCATCACCCTGCGCCATGTACGACACGATCGCCGGCCGCTGGATACCGAATCCGCTGAAGAGGTATTGAAGCACCTGCACCGCCTGTGGAAGTTCGATGTGATACTGGAGTCGGTGGAGGATAACGAAGTGGTGGACAGCATCAAATGCGGCGCCGGCGGCATTGAAGTGAAGACCATGGACCTGGAAGAGGAAGAGGAGCTGAGCCTGATTCAGCGAGTGTAATCAGGCTCGGGGCCGCTTACCCTGCCCTCCTTGACGCTGCCGAGCGTGACCTGGGCTGCCGGGCTCAGGGGGTACACTGGGCGCAGCTGTCTTTTCTCACGTATTCGCGCTCGAACAGTTCCGGCAAAAAGTTCGGCAGAAACTGCATTTCCTGCAGGGCATGCTCCGCCAGCCGGTCACTGAAGCCGGGCATGATCACATCAAAAAACCGGGGCACGGTGAAACTGGAGCGCATAACGATGCCGTCGTCGGCGTCATTCCACTGATATTCATGAATCAACCGCTGAGGCAGGATCCCCGCCAGCACCTTAAGGTCGGTCTTTACATAAATCCAGTGCTCGTATTCCACCTGATCCGCCGCCTCCGCGGGATCCAGCCAGGTGATCAGCAAACTGCTGCGGTAGGGGCCAATATCCTCCACCACCCACTGCACAGCGCCCACGGAATAGGCCAGTTGATCCGGCTGTGACGGTGGCACCTGCCACTGAAAACTTCGATGCGCCGTGGGATGCCAGCGTTTGTAACGGCTGGTGTCGTCGATATTATCCCACCACCAGTCCAGCATCTCCGGCGTAATACCTTTGATTTCCTGATCCACGATGATGGACCGGGTCAACCAGCCATTGCCCACCACCTCATAGCTGCCCCGCTGCAGCAGCTCATCCTCCAGATACTGGGCCTGAAATAACCCGGGCAGTACCGTGGCCAGCTGATCGGTGGCCTGATTCAGGTAATCGCGGAAACCCGCCACGTAACCGGGATAAGCGTCGTCAATAGTCTCTGGTACCTGGTAGCTCGCCCGCAACAACAGACCATCATTGGCGGCATTGCCGGCGTATTGGTAGCGCACGGTACCCGTGCCCAGCTCCGGGTGATCCGGAAACGACAATTCCGCCACCAGCAGCTGATCGGCAATCTCACAGGGATGCACCGACGGCACAGGCAGGTAGCGCAGCCGGCTGACCACCACCTGACCGGCGATACGCTGGGTGCGCTGTTGCACCGCGCCCTCGGCATAAGCCAGCCCCTGCCCTGCTGGCGGCGGCTCGATCCATTGGAAACTCAGGTGAGCGTCCGGATACCAGTGCTGAAAATTATCGTTCGCACCCAGGTTATTCCACCACCAGTCCAGCATTTCCGGGCGCACCCCGGGCAGTTCCCGCTCACTGACCCCCCCCACGGCACCTGCCGGTAACGGCTGCATCACCTCCCGTAAATGGGCCTGCGCCCCGGAGTGAATGGCCGCCAGCGACAGCACCGCAGCTAACACCACCATCCGCATACCCTGCTCCCCCTCAATGGCATTGACTTCAGCCAGACTTGGTGTCGCTTCTATCCCATGTGTGCAATGGTTATACTGCAGCCCAGCATCTTGAATTGAGCAGCAGGAGCCCGTGACAGCACCCCATCGTAAACGCGGCAGACAGAGCGCCCATAACGCCCATCTCACCCGCGAAGACATCATCACCAGCGCCATCGAACTGTTTGCGGAGCATGGCTACGAGGCCACCTCCCTGCGCCATCTGGCGCGGGCTGCCGGGGTCACCCACGGGACTCTGCGGCATCACTTTGGCGGTAAGTTTGAAATCTGGAAAGCGGTGGCGGACCAGGTACTGGCGGACTATCAGGCACAATTACTGCCCAACCTGGACCACGCCTTCAGCGACGAGCGACCGCTGGAAGTCTTCAGGGGGCTGGTGCGGGGCTTCATTTCCGTCTCCCTGGAGCATCCGGTGTTTGCCCGGTTACTGCTGCGGGAGGGCCTGCACCCCTCCCCCCGGGCGGAGTATGTGCGGGGTAACTTTCTGCAGATGCACAGCGCCATCGAACCGTTGTTTCTGCGGGCCCGGGAGCAGTGTCCCCGACTGGCTCATCACAGCAATGACTCCTTTTTCCTGGCCCTGTTAAGCCTGACCTATTTCCCATTATTGCTGCCGGAGGTGGCCGGCACCCTGGGGGTCACCCCGGCTGCCCCGCCCGCAGAGCGGGCCGTGCATATTCTGGAAACCTTGCTGGGGCCGGCTGAAGAGGCTACCCCCTAGACAAGGCTCACCCCACCGGGATGCGATTGAGATTGACCGCGGAATGATTGAGGAACTGCCATGAATGATCGCGTGTTTATCACCGTGGAAGACGACATCGCCACGGTCACCCTGAACCGGGCCGAAAAGCACAACGGCGTGGATATGCCCATGTTACGGGGGGTGATTGCGGCGCAGAAAAAGGTGCGACGAATGAAGGCGTTGCGCGCGGTGATTCTGCGGGGCGATGGCCCTTCCTTCTGCGCCGGACTGGATTTCAAGAGTGTACTGGCCAGTCCCGTGTCGGCGTTCGCCGCTTATTCCCAGCTGTGGTGG
>MDSW01170003.1_pt1 | contig 17129 bp, 11 predicted proteins | sample 811171 | NCBI WGS metagenome assembly MDSW01 (sample SAMN05326641, study PRJNA326480) | marine metagenome | isolation source: seawater | place: Atlantic Ocean: North West | collected 2012
AAAAAACTAGCCTCAGGGGGCCAAAAAGCCCTTTCAATCACCAAAAGCTGGCTCAATGAACTGGAAGATTCCATGGTCGATGGCCCGTTTGAGCGGGCCGCAGAAATCTCGGCCGAAGTCATCGTCGGCGAAGAGGCTCAGAGCCGTCTGAAACGCATTTTCAAGGGCGGCTGACCGCCAGTCCTCTTTTTCCGGTTCCCAGGCAGCGAAATCTGCCTGGATCGACTCCACAACCCATCCAGATCGCCTCCCTGGGCTGCCCCTCTCCGCTAGAATGAGCGACGTAACGGTCCGGCAGAAAGCCAGGCCTGGCTGCCCTCACGGGCTTGCAAGGCCCTCAGTCGATCCGCAGGCGCTCTTTCAAGCCTGCCCCCCCCTGTGACCAGGGGATGGCCGGATCAACGCCCACAAGCCACCAATCGGTGGCCTTCAGCCCTCGCGATCGATTGATCTCGATCGCCATCGGAGATCCCCCCTTTCCAGTTTGGAAAGGAGCACGACATGACTACCAGCGTTTCAACCAGCCAGGCACCCGTGGAACCCCTTCCACTGTCGATGATCGCGGACGGAGTTGCCGTCATCACACTGGAGAATCCCACTCAGCCTCTGGTCATCATGGATCACGCACTGATCCATCGATTGGACCGGACCCTTGACCACCTTGAGGACAATCTGAAGGCGGTCTACATCAAGAGTGCGGACCAGCGTGTGTTTGTCGCTGGAGCAGACCTCAAGGAAATTGATGGTTTGGAGGACGACCAGCTGCTTGAGTATCTGGAGGCTGGTGTTGCAACCTTCAATCGCCTTGCCCAGCTGCCCTGCCAGACGATTGCACTGCTGAATGGCGCAGCCCTCGGTGGTGGACTCGAACTCGCACTGCATTGTTCGGCCATCATTGCGACCAGAACAAATGCCAAGGGCAAGCCCTATCCGATCGGACTTCCCGAAGCAGGCCTTGGCCTGTGCCCGGGATGGGGTGGAACGCAACGCATGCCTGCACGCATGGATCCAACGGTCGCCATCCAGGCTGCGGCGTTGGGCCAACCCTTCCTCACGAACGACATGCCGGATGGACTGGTCGATGTCTTCGTGGATTCAGAAGAGGATCTCGTGCCTGCTGCAGATGCCTGGTGCGATCAGCAGCCGGATCTTCGTCATCCCGGATCCATTCAGGATCTGGATCCAAACACACTGAAAGCAGCGCTCACCAGCTCCCGGGACTCGCTTGGTGACGATGCCGCCGCCCATGCTGTCTGTGAAGCCATCTGGGCAGGCACCGAGCATGGCCTTGAAGCAGGCCTTGCCGCCGAGCGAAGATTGCTTGTTGCCCTTCGCGGTACCGAATCAACCCGTCTCAAGCTCAACGCGTTCTTCGAAGGCGCGAGATGACATCACAGGAGGCTGATCGTGGCCGAGTCCAAGCTGACTGACAATCTCAAGAACATCTCAGAGAAAGATCGTAAGCAGATCGAACAAGCCCAGGAAATGCTGGGCCCCGACCCGGAAACCATGGGGTTCGTCAAGAACCTCTTCTGGGGCAACTATCGATCCGACCTGATGACTCCATTTCCCGTAGTCAGTGCGGAAGAAACCGCACGCTGCGACCAGATGCTCGCGGAACTCGACGACTACCTGCGAAAAGAACATCCCTCGGCCGAAATCGACCAGACCCAGCAGATTCCCGACTGGTGCATCAAACGACTGTTCGAGATGGGCATCATGGGCATGATCGTTCCTCGTGAATATGGTGGTGGCGGATTCGGCGTGACGAGCTACAACCGGGTCCTGGAACGCATCGGCATGTTCTGCGGGTCCACTGCCGTCCTGGTTTCCGCTCATCAGTCGATCGGCTGTGGTGCGCTGACGCTCTTCGGGACCGAAGAACAGAAGCAGTACTGGCTTCCAAAAGTTTCGCTGGACACACTCAGTGCGTTCTGTCTCTCTGAACCAAATGTGGGCTGCGATGCTGCAGGACAGGAAACACGCTGCGAAGTCACCGAGGATGGCGAACATTACATCCTGAACGGTGAAAAGAAATGGGCCACGTCAGGCGCACTTGCTGGAATGTTCACCGTGATGTGCAAGCAGAAGATGACGGATCCGAAGACCGGCAAGGTCAAGGATCGCGTGTCTGCACTGATCTGTACCCCGGACATGGAAGGGGTCGAGATCACGAGTCGGAATCGATCCAAATGCGGTATTCGTGGAACCTGGCAGGCTCGCATGACCTTCAAGAACGTGAAGGTGCCACGACGCAACCTGCTGCACCAGGAAGGCCGTGGCCTCAATGTGGCACTCACTTGCCTGAACTGGGGCCGCTGCACCCTGTCCGCCGGAATGGTCGGTGCCGGGAAGGCCGCATTTGAACAGGCAATGAAATGGGCCAAGTATCGCCATCAGTTCGATCGTGCAATCGGCGAATTCGAACTTGTTCGTGAGAAGCTCGCCTACATCAGCGCCATGTGCTACGCCATGGACGCCATGCTCTACATGACAACCGGAATCGTTGATCGCGAAGACGAAGACATCATGCTGGAGACAGCCATCTGCAAGGTGTTCTGCTCTGAAATGGGCTTCGCCTGCTGTGATGAAGCGCTTCAGATCATGGGAGGCGAAGGCTACATGACCGAAAACGTGGTGGAGAGACTCTGGAGAGATTCCAGAATCAACACCATTGTCGAAGGCGCCAACCAGGTCATGCATACCTTTGTCTTCGCCTATGGCTCCAAGCAGCTCGGCGAGTACATGCTTGGAATCAAATCGGCTCCGTTCAAGCATCCGAAGGCTGCGCTCAAGATTGCCACGGAGCTGTTCCTTCACGTACGGCCTTCCGCGCCGCGCATTACAGGGTTTGATCCTTCCTTGCGAAATCATGTGCAGACGATTGAAGGGCTTGTGAGAGAGTTCAGTCATCAAGTCAAAATGATGATCAAGGTCCATGAAGAAGAAATCCTCACCAGACAGACCGTCCAGAAACGTCTCAGCAGCTGTGCCATCTGGATTCACGCGATGAGCTGTGCGCTCTCGAAATTCGACCATTCCATCCGAGAAGGTGTCGAGGGTCGGGCTCGTCAGCTCGAACAGGCCAATGTCGATCATGTCTTCGCTGTTGGAACGAAGCGAATCAATGACTGCATGCGTGAGCTTCGCACCAACACCGATGATTCCATGAAAAAGCTCGCATCAGAGCTCGATGTCTTCGTGGATACCCTGCCGGATTCCGATTACTTTATTCCCGAAAGAACGCCGGTTGAATCGGCACAGGGCAAGGGTCGGACTCCTGACCATGAGGCGATTCCACAGTTCGGATCGGGGTCCGTCTATCCTGCCTTCCGCGAAGCCTTTGACAAGGCCTGATCCCGTATCTCCGAGAAGCCATGACCAGCTCATCCTTGAACCCCACCCCACTCCCTGAGGAAGATGACACGTGAACGAATCGACCCATACGCTGAACACCATCGAAGAGATGACTCGTTGTGGGCATGAGCGCGTGTGCTTCCATGTCGACGAGGAGACCGGTCTTCGGGCCATCATCGCCGTCCACTCGACGAAGCTCGGCAATGCACTGGGTGGTGTGCGTCGTTGGCACTATGCCAATGAACACGAGGCCATCTACGACGTTCTCCGACTGTCGGAGGGCATGACCTGGAAGGCAGCCTGTGCAGGCCTGGCCATGGGTGGCGCCAAGAGCGTGATCATGCTTCCGGAAAAGGGGCTGGCCGGCACGCGCGAAGTCGCCCGTGCCATGGGCCGGTTCATCGATACCTTCAGCGGAACCTACATCGGAGCGGAAGATGTCGGTGTCTCCCCACAGTTCACGGACTGGATGCTGGAGCAGACGGACCACGTCATGGGTGGTACTGGCGAAGGTCAGGGTGGAGACCCTTCTCCACACACCGCCATGGGCGTGATCTACGGCATGCAGGCCAGTCTCCGCCATGTCGGTCGTGATCAGTTTGCAGGCCTGACGGTCGCCATCCAGGGGCTTGGAAGTGTCGGCACCTATCTTGCCGAGTTCCTGAACGAGCGTGGTGCTGAACTCATCGTCGCTGACCATCACGACGACAAGGTGAAGCATGTGGCGGACACCTGCAACGCCAGAGTCGTTTCCTGTGATGAGATCCTGGGCGTGAAGTGTGACATCCTCGCACCCTGTGCACTCGGTGCGATTCTTGATGAAAAGAGCATTGCGAATCTGAAGACGGACATCATCTGCGGCGCCGCAAACAACGTATTGAAGGACCCCGAAGCAGACGCTCGTCGACTTTCCGACAAGGGTGTCCTCTATGCACCTGATTTCGTGGTGAATGCAGGCGGCCTCATCCATCTGGCCGGCCTGTACCTCGGATATACGCTCGATCAACTGCAGGCGATGATCGCCCGGATCGAGGAAACGACCATGACCGTGTTTGAAATGACCGGCGCACATGAGACCACAGGCCATGCTGCACTGGCACTTGCGAAACAACGCATCGAAGAAGGTACCGCCCAGGAGCAGGTCAATGCCCATTAGCTCGGTCTTCGAGACCACGATTGAACGCATCTCGATCCTAGAACCCGATGGTTCATTCGATGAATCACTTGGTGCAGGATTGATACCTGATGACGATGCCGTCCAGCTGTACCGGCACATGATGCTGTGCAGGCAATTCGATGAAATCGCCTTCAAGCTGCAGCGATCGGGTCGAATGGGGACGTACCCGGAGAACCGCGGTCAGGAAGCCACCTCGCTCGGTGCCGCCTATGCGCTGAACAAGAGCGACTGGCTCGTCACGTGCTATCGCGAAAATGCCGGACTCTTCTGGCGAGGTCTTCCCATGGAGAAGATCCTGCTCCACTGGATGGGTGATGAACGGGGGAATCACATCGATCCCGACCTTCACATCACCCCCCTGGCGATCCCGATCGGAACCCAGATGCTGCATGCGGTCGGCCTCGCATGGGCCGACAAGTATCGAGGCGAGTCCTCACTGTCCTGCACCTTCTTCGGGGATGGCGCCACCAGCGAAGGCGACTTCCATGAAGCCATGAACTTCGCGGCGAATCTCGAGATTCCCACGATCTTCTTCTGTCAGAACAACGGTTGGGCCATCTCGGTTCCGACCAAGATCCAGTGTTCCGCCCCTACGATCGCACAACGTGCACTCGCCTACGGCATGAGAACCATTCAAGTCGACGGAAACGACATCTTCGCTGTCGTGAAGGCCGTCCAGAATGCCGCAGATCATGCCCGAAAGACATCACAGCCATCCTTCATCGAAGCGACCACGTACCGGCTGGGCGATCACACGACTGCCGATGATGCCCGTCGCTATCGCGATTCCGATGAAGTCGACTCCTGGCAGGAACGGGATCCGATCATCCGGCTCCGCAAGTACCTCGAGAAGCGAGATCTCTGGGACGAGTCACGCCAGTCGGCCATGCTGGTCGAAGCGGAGAAGACCGTCTCGGATGTCGTCAAGCGAGCCGAGGAAATCGAAGCGCCGACGCAGTCGGACATGTTCGACAGCATGTTTGCCACCATGCCCGAGAATCTCAAGGCACAACGTCGGACCATGCGAACATCCAGCCTGGGACAGGACCCATCACAACTCCCTACGCCCAATACGGCCCGGGCCTGAGTAAGGAAACGATCTGACATGGCGAACCTGACACTTGTTCAAGCCATCAATCTCGCCCTCATCCAGGAAATGGAACGGGACGATCGCGTCATGATTCTCGGAGAGGATGTCGGCCTCAACGGCGGTGTCTTCAGAGTGACCGAGGGTCTTCACAAGCGATTCGGAAGCAGCCGGGTCGTCGACTCGCCTCTGGCTGAATCCGGCATCATCGGAACGGCTGTCGGCCTCGCCATGGGTGGCCTTCGTCCCATCGCCGAGATCCAGTTCGAGGGTTTCCTTGGACCGGCCTACGACCAGATCTGCACTCATGCGGCTCGCATGCGAACCCGAACGCGTGGTGGACTGACCGTGCCCATGACCGTGCGTGTCCCCGTCGGTGGCGGGATCCACGCACCGGAACTGCACAGCGACTCTCCCGAAGCCATCTACACGCATACTCCCGGCCTCAAGGTCGTCATGCCCAGCTCTCCATACGATGCCAAGGGCCTGCTCGTCAGCGCCATTCGGGATCCGGATCCCGTCATCTTCTTCGAACCCAAGCGGATCTATCGCGCCTTCAGGGAAGAAGTCCCTGAAGACGAGTACACGGTTCCGATCGGCAAGGCACGCGTCGTTCGCGAAGGCAGCGACATGACCATGGTGTCCTGGGGCGCCTCGGTCATTCACTGCATGAACGCCATCGAGGCCAGTGGCCGTGACATCGAACTGATCGATCTTCGAACGATCTGTCCAATGGACATCGATACGGTCGTGACATCCGTACGCAAGACCGGTCGTGCCATCATCGTCCACGAGGCCCCCATGACCTGCGGAATCGGGTCGGAACTCAGCGCGAGAATCATGGAGCACTGCTTCCTGGATCTGGAATCCCCCGTCCAGCGCGTCGCTGGATTCGACGTCATCATGCCCTACTACAAACTCGAACTCGATTACCTCCCGGATGCCGAGCGCATCGGCAAGGCGATCGAGGAAACAGCTGCATACTGATTCTTCTTCACCATGGCCATCAAGCAACCACCAGACAAGTCTCATTTCCTCCTTCCCGATCTTGGTGAAGGTGTCGCTGAAGCTGAACTCATTTCCTGGAAGGTCGAAGTCGGCGACGATGTCGCCGAACATCAGACCCTGGCGGAAATGGAAACCGATAAGGCCCTTGTGGAAGTGCCCAGTCCATGGGCTGGAACGATCCGCGAGCTCCATGGATCTGCAGGTGACATCATCAATGTCGGAAGTGTCCTGGTCAGCTATGGACAGAGTGCCGCCAAGGTCGAAGCTGCCGAGTCACCTCAGACAACCGCATCAGCCGATTCCTCCGAGGATGCCGGCACGGTTGTCGGCAATGTGTCCGGTGAACTGACCATGCCCTCCTCGTTTTCCCGCAGCGACGCGGCCACCACGACCAGCCGGTCGCAGGCGACTCCCGCCGTCCGCAGGATCGCCAGGGACATGAACATCGACATCAATACCGTCAGTGGAACCGGTCGAGGTGGCCGGGTCACGGCTTCTGACGTGCATGCTCACGCATCCGGTGGAACGGTGACCGCTACGCCAGCGGCCGCAGCCCCTGCCGCCGCACCGGCAGCACCGCCGGCTGTGCCAATCGCACCAGAGCCCGTCGTTCAAACTGAAGCTGCGGGCTCCATGCCGCTGGCAACGACGCGAGTCGCCATCACACCCGAAGGCACCATCGAGAAGATTCCTTTCAGAGGCGTTCGCCGCAAGATCGCCCAGTCGCTGCATCACTCTGTTCAGACAACGGTTCACTTCACTGTTGTCGATGAAGCCGATATCACACGCCTGGATCAGAAGAGAGCGGGCTTCGAATCCCTTCTGGGAACGAAGCTGAGCCTGCTGCCGTTCATCATGACCGCCGTGTGCGCAGCACTTCGAAAGCATCCGACTCTGAATGCCAATGTGGATGACTTCATGGAGGAAATCCACATGAAGGGCCCGATCAACCTGGGCTGCGCAGTGGATACGGACCATGGTCTCATGGTGCCGGTCATCCATGGCGCTCAGGATCTGACCTTCGTGCAGATGGCACAGCGGGTGAAGGATCTCGCTGGTGCCTGCAGAGAGCGGACGATTCCACGAGAGTCGCTCTCTGGTGGCACATTCACCATCTCCAATGTCGGCAGTGCCGGTGGCATGTTCGCAACACCGATCATCAACTATCCGGAAGTCGCCATTCTGGCCGTGGGAAGAGCGAAGGAAACCGTACTCACGAAGAATGGTTCCTTCTACGCAGGCCTCGTACTCCCGCTCTCATTGAGCTGTGATCATCGAGTCGTGGACGGTGCTGAAGGTGCGAGATTCCTGGGCACATTGGTCAGTCTGCTCGAAGCGCCCGAAAACCTGCTTCCGGAAGTCTGATTGAGAACAGGCGGAAACTGACATGAGCACCTGGTCCTGCACACTGCTTCGCGCCGGTAACTTTCGACTTGATGGCGGGAGCATGTTCGGCGTGATCCCGAAGGCCATCTGGCAGAAGATGGTTGCACCCGACACGGACAACTGCATTCCTCTTCAGACCAACTGCCTTCTGCTCGAACTGGACGGCAGCCGGGTCCTCGTGGATACGGGGAACGGAGGAAAGTGGTCCGCGAAGGAGCGTGCGATTTTCGGCATCGAAGAACGAACGGTCGAAACGGCTCTTGGTGAAAACGGCGTTTCAGCGGATCAGATCGATCTGGTCGTCCTGACTCATCTGCACTTCGATCACGCGGGTGGACTGACTCGCATGTCGCCAGGCGGTGAACTTGTCCCGACCTTTCCCAATGCTGAGATCGTCGTGCAGCAGCAGGAATGGGATGATGCCAACGCCAACCGCTCCACGATGAGTACGACCTATCTGCGAAGCCATCTCGATCCGATCGCGGATCAGATCCGTTGCGTCGAAGGCGAAACAACGATCACCGACAGCCTCAAGGTGATCCCGACACCAGGCCATACCTGGGGACACCAGTCCGTGTACTTCGAAGAAAAGGACGGTCCAGTCTGCTTCCCGGGCGATCTGCTACCGACCCGGAACCATGTTGGCCGGGCCTGGAGCATGGGCTATGACATGCTTCCCCATGACACCCTCAAGACCAAGGAAACGCTGCTCACCCAGGCAGCTGATGAGGGTTGGCGACTGATTCTCGATCATGAACCCGGAGAGCCGATGGTGTCCGTCGAACAGGACGAGGCCAAGGCGTGGTTTGCCCTGACGCCGACACGGGTTCCGCTGCGATGATCTGATGCGATGTCACGACGACGACGTCGCTGACTCCGCGGCCGAACCGCCAACAGGATCCAGCCCATCCATTTCATCCGGATTCTTCAACTGGAAGACTCTCGCGAATCCACTCTTGTAGATGAGCTTGAAGAGGTCCCGATCGAATTTCTGCATCACGACCATCTGAATGATGTTTGAATTGAGAAACTCATCGTCCATGACGATCATGTTTCCACTCTCCTGCAGAATCAGCAGATTGAGCAGATGGAAATTTTCGGGAATGCTGTCATCTGGTCCAAGAAGTCGATACTGGCTTGGTGTTCCTCCAAGCGCCACCAGACGCAGATGCGGGACTTCGGGATTGATCTTTGGACCTTCCCGCACACCCGTGAAACCGTTTTGTTCATCTTCGTAGACGTATGCAATCGAGTTGAACGCGACCGGTATTCGCTTGTTCGTCCGCTTGTCATGTACCGAAGCCGTGAGATTTTCCAGATCGATGATGACCCGACTCGGAAGCATGATCTGGTTCGTGCCCGGAAGCTGCCTGGCTGTACCGGGTGGCATGAAGTGATACACGCCGGCTTCCGGTACGGTCGGCAACGCGTAATCCGGATCTGCATAGGCTTCGATCACGCTGAGCAGCTTCAGCATGTCCATCGGGAAGTAGAGAAAGACGTCATTGGTATGTTCGGGCAGCGGCTGCTGACCTCGATCAAGACGACTCGTCAGTTCCCGCGGAGTCAGTGGCGTGTCGCCGTCCACACCAAGCATGTCATGAGACGCTGGAAGCAGGCCTCGTGCAGCAGAATCCGCTGCCATACCGGCCAGGCCTGCAGCGACTTCCTGTGAATCGGACATGGAGATGGTGGCGATGGTCCAGCAATCGTCGCTGGCGCTGATCGGCGTCATCAGAACATTCCGGTTCGCGTAGTACCAGAGACCGGATCCGTAATCCCACCAGGAAAGGACATAGGCCCCCGGCTCGGAGTTGTCCTTGATGGACTCCATCGCCTTGATTGCATTCGCACGGAAAACAGGAGGAACCTTGAAGGAGATCGCGTGGGTGATGTTGACCGCGATGAACGGCGAAGCCAACAACATGCCGGCGGCGACCGCCCCCACTCGCCTCGAACGAATCGTCAAACCCGGCAGACATCTGAGGAATGCCTGTGGAATGATGAACAGCATGTAGACAAGGGATGACGCCGCGACGAGGCCACCCCATGTCGTGAATCGGAGCCCGCCATCGAATGCGAACAGGCCGATCGCGAACATCGGGAAGCAGATCAGGAAGGCCGGATATCGGATACAGAGCAGGACATACCCGATGAATGCGAGGATGGCACCTGTCACGGATCCAATGATGCGAACGCACAAGTCCGCGAACGGCTCTCCTCTTGATTCGAGAATGGTGTTCTTGTGCGTCTTTCTGAAATTGATTTCATCCAGAACCTGGGAACGCTTCAGCTCCACCGGATCGATCTGCGTGACGACCTCGTTGCCCGCGACGATCATGTTCGAATAGGTTTCCAATTGCCCCACGAATTTGCCCCAGGGCATGCTGAAGAGCACGCTGACAAGACAGATCCCGGCCAGAATCGCAATGAATTGCGCTGTTGCCCTGGTGCTGATGACCTGGTCGCTCACTTGACCGGTTGCGGTCACCTGCCGCCATTGTCGGATTCTGGATGCCAGAAGCCCCCAGATGATGATGATGGCGAAGAGTCCAATGAACCAGAGCCATGGCATGTCATGGATTCGAGTGCCGTTGGACCAGGGACTCGCCGCGATCCCTGCGCCGACCACTGTCAACAAGGCAAATCGAACGAGTACATCCTTCTTCAGCACGATGCAGATGAGCTGAAGTCCAATGAAACATCCGGCGATACCGGCTCCGATGACCAGACCCTTAGCATAGAAGAACGGATAGATGAAGACCACCAGAGCCGCGACTCCGGCGTGTTGAATACTGCGACTCTCATGAGCGAGCATCAACAGATAGGCGACCACCAAAGCGACCCAGAATGAAAAGAGATCCGTGTCGAAATAGCCCGCCATGGTCCGTTCGTAGTAGTTCCACGCGACACCTCCGAGGATGGCCGCCGTGAATCCCCAGAGAGCGCTGCCGTACAAACGGCCGATGAGGACCAGTGGCACCGTCATCAGGCTGCCAAGGAAGATCGGTGCCCAGACCATCAAGGTCGAGATCGGTACGGGGAACAGCTTGAGGAAGACCCACGAGAACGCATGCAGGGCACCCTGCTTGTTGAGGATCGGATAAAGATTGGGATTCTCCTGATGCAGACCTTCGAGGTGCTGCTGGAGAACGGCGCCATGAGTGAACGCATCGTGGGTCGTCGGTTGGATCAGCCCTTCATGTCTGAAGGCATCAAAGCCTTCCGCCCACGCGAACCAGCGGTATCGGATGAATGAGCAGACCGCCCAGGCGATCAGAATCAGAAGGAATGTCGTCCACGAGCCATTGAATCGATCCTGAGGTACGGTCAACCATGAACGCCAACCGGTCTCCCTTGCCAAATCAGGCATCTGGCAAATGTTGTCCGCTCCACTGGAAACGGACATTCAACCCGCTCCCACCGTTGCGTGTGATTTCACATAGCTGATGATGGTGTCGGCGACATGTTGTTTCTGGTCCATCGTCAATTCCGGATAGATCGGCAGCGCGATGGTCTCCTGTGCAGCGGCCTCGGATTCCGGAAGTGAACCAGTGGATTCCGCCAGTGCCTTGAAGCATTCCTGACGATGCAGCGGTACGGGGTAGTAGACCTCGTGACCGATGCGGTTCTCCACCAGGTGCGCCCGGAGATCGTCTCGCAGCTCAGCTGGTACCCGAATCACATACTGGTTGTAGATGTGGAAAGCCGGCGATTCCGGGCAAGTGGGCCTCAACAGTGGAAGCGAGGCGGAATCAAAGGACATTCCGGATGTTCCGGCACCTGCTTCGTCGAACATGCGATCGTAATCCACCGCATTGCGGCGACGACCGTCTGCCCAGTTGTCGAGATGCGAAAGCTTGATGTGCAGAACGGCTGCCTGAAGTGCATCAAGTCGCGAGTTGAGACCGACTTCATCGTGGTAGTACTTCGGCTCCATTCCATGATTGCGTAAGCGACGCATGCGATCTGCAACGACATCGTCGTTGGTCGTCAGAATGCCCCCATCACCGAACCCCCCGAGATTCTTGGATGGGAAGAAGCTGAAGCAGCCGATGTGGCCACGAGCGCCGACGCGGGTGCCGCCAGCATCACGGCATCCAATCGCCTGAGCGGCGTCCTCGATGAGTGGAACACCGGCTGATTCCGCAAAGGACAGCATGCCATCCAGATCAACGGCCTGGCCAAACAGATGGACCGGCATGATCGCCTTGAGATTGGAACACCGACTGGCGGCTTCCGCAATCGTCTCGACCGTGCAGTTGTAGGTACCCGGATCGATGTCGCAGAAGACCGGCTTGGCCCCGAGTCTCCAGATGGAACCGGCGGTCGAGAAGAAGGTGTAGCTCGGACAGATGACCTCATCGCCTGGTCCGATGTCGTGCGCCATCAACGCCAGGAGGAGCGCATCGGAGCCACTCGCACAACCCACGGCGTGGCTGGTGCCAGAGTAGTCGGCGACGGCGGCTTCGAAATCAGCGACCTTGGGCCCCATGATGAACCATTGGCTTTCCACCACGTCACGAATGATCGGCTCGATTTCGTCACGAAGCGTGTCGTACTGGGCCTTGAGATCCAGCAGCGGGACATTGATTTCCTGGGACATCCGTTGATTCCTCAATCTGGGTCCATGGTTCTGCGGGCTCACCCGCGGTCGATGACGTATTGTAGACACTTGGGCCGACTTGGCTTAGCCCCCCCCATCTCCCATCGAAAACCGCCTTCGTGAGAATGAAAAAACCCCTTCCCATGGGGAAGGGGTTGTGATCATTGAGGATGGATTCGTTGTGGTGCCTAGTTGCAATCGTCGTCGCAGGTTGTCCCCGCACCCAGCCACTCAGCGCCTGGGAAACTGCATTCCGCCTGAGTGAGTTCAAGACAGGCGCCCAGATCTTCGTTGCAGCATGCGCCCAGGGCGTCTGCATCATCATCTTCGACACCGCCGCCGCCACCGGCACATGGGGCACATCCGTAGGAATCCAGGAGTCCGTCGATCAGGATGTCCCAGATGCCCTGCACGATTGCGGGTGGAGGCGCCTGGAATTCAGGTGGCCAGGTGTCAGGATTATCCTTGTCGAACGAGCAGACGTAGTCGCAAGGATCGACGCCTGCCGGGATATCAATCGCACCGAGACCACCACTTCCGCCGTCACCCGGCGGAGTATTGCCGTTGCCGCTGCCTGGAAGTTCCGGAAGTTCGAAGCCGTCGCCCAGAAGGTCACCCAGACCACCACCGAAGCTTGGAAGATCCCCGAGTGGATCCTCAGGAAGACCTTCGAAGAACTCCAGAGCGATCTGCTCGAGAGTTCCATCTGGGTTCATGCGCCACGCGCTACCGATCCTGTATGGGATGGCATTCACATAGTTCGTCGCACTGCTGCCTTCATCGTCGGGTCGATCGCCTTCGACCGAGCCGGAAGGATCGCCGCCTTCTTCGTCGCGATCGACGGCTTCTGCATCCAGTCCGGCACCCTCGCCCAGATCATCGGATGGCACGGATGGTTCGCTCGGAGGCGTAGAACCCCCACGATCCATCTGCCAGTTGACGACACCCAAGCCGTCATTCCAGATGAGATTCACGTGCCCGTTGGAGGTGTAGCTGCCAATGCCGCCCAGCTCCGCATCGATGACGACCTCCTGACCGTTGTATGTCAGATAGTCGCCTTCCTGGAAGTTCTGGGTGCCGATGATCCAGATTGCAATCCGGTTGTACTCCTCGGCCCACCAGAGCAGATCGCCGTCAATACCGTCTCCATTGAGATCGCCCGTGCCGATGACATGCCAGTTGCTGCCCGGTACCAGTTCTTCACCAGTTGAATAGGTCAGTTGCGATGCGATGTCCACGGTGCTGGGTGCCGTGGTCGACATGGTCCAGGTTCCCACGATGCCGTCGATCGAGCTCTGCCAGATGATGCAACTTCTCCCGTAGCGACTGCCCGCTGTCACGAGCTCCCAGCTCAGGTCGACGACCGTCGTAGATGGGAGTGAAGAAGCAATCCAGTCCTGGGCATCGACGTTGATCGTCCAGACCCAGGTCTCTCCGGTCAGGCTGTTCCACCAGAAGATCTCGGCGATTCCGTTGTTGTCGAGGTCCGCCACGACAGGCTTGAGCTCGACACCGGTCAATGGCAGGCTGCCGGTCCGGACGAGATGGCCGTTCTGAAGGATCCAGATCATGCTCGATCCGATGGTCTCGTTCCACCAGAAGAGATCCATGCTGCCGTCGCCGTTGAAGTCGCCGGGCATGGAAGTCCAACCACCTCCGGGCAGGAGGATCGTCTCATCAGAGTCGACATAGGTCATGTCACGAGGACCTCCCTGGAACGCTTCGGTATGAAGAAGGTTCACGAGGCCGCCGGTGCCCTCACCGTGGGGGTCCGAGAGTGAAATCGTCGGCAGTGACTTGTAACCACTCCCCGGATCGAAGTCGGTGATTTCAAGGAGTGGTCCACGACGTTCCCAGTCCAGTTCCAGATCAATTCCACCGCCGTCGTTCGGGAACTCCGTGGGTGGGCTCAGGAATGCACTGCCCTCGTTGTTGAGAAAGACATCCACAACTTCGCCACCGCTGTAGAACTCGATGACTGGTGGGGTCGTGAACTGCACGGACTCGCCATCGACCTTGTAGCGGGCAATGAACGGGTCCGTTCCGACATCCAGTCCATTCGTGATGAGCTGGTTGAAGTAGTACACATTTTCAGATCGCTCTGGCAGAACATCTGAAAGCCTGTGAAGAATCTTGTCGGCAAGCGGATCATCATCCGCATCGAATTCGTGCTTGATACTGGTGATCTCGCCGTTGGATCCCGTGAAGCATCGAATATCGCCGAAACCGACACCGTTGGCAGCCGTCGGCCAGATCTCGAGATTGAAGACCGGCATGCTTACGCCGTCGATGTTCGCACCGGAACCCGGTGAGATGATCTTGAAGGCCGTAAGAGCGCTTGAATTCGTGTTGTCACCGGCCGGATAGGGCGCGACATAGATGTCCGCATTCGCATCCGTACCGTTTTCATTGTCGTTGGTCGCAATCCAAGTCCAGGCCGTCATGCCATAGTCGTCATCCGGCCCGTCTCCGATGCCGCCATCATTGAGTGGTCGTGTGTTGATGTGACCACTTCCCGAAGCGTTCACCGTGAGGTTGGTGATCCGCCCGCTGACTTCATAGCTGGCCCGCGCACCGGTTCCACTGGTACCGTTGTTGTTGAAGATGACGCTGCCGGCCGAATATTCCTCGCCTTCAAATCCATCTGCGATCTCGAGTCCATCGAGCGTGAATTCGGATTCGATCAGATCAATTCCAGACGAGGTCATGAAGTGGAGCGTGACCCGCCCCGAACTGGGGTCGTGACGAATGATGTCGTGGTTCTGATCCGGAGATGCATTCTGTGGACCACGACCAAGATCGGTCACCGATACGGCAACGTCACTGCCGATCGCGGAGGTCCCGAGCAGCAGACCAGTCAGTACACAACCAAGCAGGTTCCATCTGGACATGATCAATATCACCTCGTCACTTCAGGCCAGGCCAGAGCGGCGTTCTGACCCCTTGAATCGCTGAAAAATGGCCCGAAAAAGACCATTTCCATCCCACAGCATACCCCACCATCGGCCGGGCCCCATCAAAGGCCCCGAAATCGGTCCAATCGAAAGAATGGGGTTCCAATCATTCGGATCCGATGATTCCTGCAGGGATGCTGGGAGTGCTCCTGAATGAGTACGCAAATGGCCCGCAGGCTGTTCTGGAAGCCTCGCAGAACGCTCTGGAAGGGTCTTCAGAGGAGTTTCTCGTGCCCTGACAGGGGCTCAGCTCAGGAAGCGTCTCAGCTCTCAACGCAGCCCGTTGACCTCGAATGGACGAGCCGACCGCCCAGTCCCTTCAACGGCTCCCTGGCGACTTCTCATGGCGTCCACACTGCGGTCCAGTTGCCAGGTAAACCATGGCCCGTGACCCGGCAAACTCCATCCGATGGTCGGGAACCACTGGGTTCGCCCGGGGTGCTCGCTGTCCCGGGACCACTTGATGCCATCCAAGGCGTATTGGCCGATTCCCACAGGCTTGTACTGTCGGATATCGCCTGCGATGACGGCCCCTGATCTCGTGACGAATCCAGCCCCGCCATTGGGTGCTGCACCGTCGATCCGACTGCCGGATCCATCCAGGAGCCAGATGGCCGAGCGGCCGCTGTCACGATCGAAGAAAAGCAGGTCACGGAAGGCATTCGCACCGTCCGAGCGGGGATGCCCCGCCAGACTGCCCGCTGCAATCAGATCCCAGGAGGAATCCATTCCAGTGATCAGGTCGCCATTGGCATCGCACAGATACTCATGTTGCGTCAGCCACTCTTCGGTGCTCGCCCCTGGTTGGATATCGATCTTCCACTGCGCCACACTGCCTTCCGAGGGATCCATCCAGTACAGACGATCCCCCACATTGCAGGCAGCGTTGTTCGTGCAGACCATCGACCAGTTGAGATCCTCCACCGTAGGAAGGAATCTGGAATCCGGCAGAATCCAGTTTTCTGGATTGGGGTGACTGGAATCAATGATCCAGATGGCGTTCTGGCCCGTGAATTGATTGCGCCAGAGAATGCAGCATCCCGGTTGATCCAAACTGAAACTGCCGATGCCTCCGATCTTCCACTCCGGCAGGAGTGTCGGAAGCGAATGCGCCATCGGTCGACCGTTGGTCATGAGGACTGAACCACCCGAACCCAGATTCCAAATGGCCGATTCACCCGTCTCTGGATGATGAAGCAGCAGATCCGCAATCCCGTCACCATTGAAATCGCCATTGGCATGGGCTTCCCAACCGTCCAGATGGACCTGAGCGACCTCATCACCTGCGGTCACAAACCGTCTGCCGTCATCACCATGTGTGGCTGCCAGCAAAGCAGCCTCTCCAGTGGCTTCGGGCATCGGTGACACGCCGGGTGTCCTGTAGTAACCACCACCCTCGGAAGAAATCAACGTGCCGACGATCCGACCCGTAGCAGGCTGACGGATCTCGAACTCCGGAAGTCGCTCGGAGAGAATCGTTCCTTGCCCTTGTGTCTCGATTTCAATGACGATTTCCGGTGCGGACTCGACGTCATAGCCGTCGATGGAATCCGT
>MDSW01163250.1_pt1 | contig 17127 bp, 9 predicted proteins | sample 811171 | NCBI WGS metagenome assembly MDSW01 (sample SAMN05326641, study PRJNA326480) | marine metagenome | isolation source: seawater | place: Atlantic Ocean: North West | collected 2012
CGGCTCGCGGAGAATTACCTCCGCGTGAACGACGCGCTCGCCGCGAAAACGCGTCTGCGCTCCGTCGCGGACGCGTACCGGCGCGAGGGGTGGGACGACCTCGCGCGCGGGGCGCTGATGGCGCTGAAGCGGTGCGCGGGGGAGGACCCGCGCGAGAGGCTCGAGGTGTGCCTCGAGCTCGCCGCGCTCGCGCCGGCGTCCGCGCGCGACGGCGACCAACACGGGGGGGACGCCGCGGGCGCGATGGCCGCCGCGAACGCCGCCGCCGCGGAGGCGCGCGAACACGCGGGGGGCGCGAGCGTCGAGGTGCTCGTCGGCGACTTCGAGGGCGCACGCGACGCGGGTCCCAGGGAAGAGACCTCGACGGCTCGCCGGCGAACGGTGCCCGGGATTTTGGCGTGCGCCGCCGGGTTCGTCAAGTCCGAGAACGCCGACGGAGCCCCTTTCCTCGGTTCGCCCGATTCGCCGGTTTCCATCGTCGTCGCGGTCAAATCGGCGCTCCCGGAGACGCTCGAGGTGGTCGACGTCCGGGTGGCGTTCTCGGACCCCGCGTACGACGTCGCGGCGCTTTCTTCTTTTTCGAACGCGACGCTCGGGCCCGGTCCCGCGAGCCTCCCGCCGAACGCGTGGCGCCGGTTCGAAGCCTCGGTGGTTCCCGCGTGGAACCGCCCGGTCGAGATCGAGGCGGTCGTCTTAGCGACCGCGTGCGGGATCACGTTCAGGGCGAACGTGCCGCCGACCTCGGGGAACGGGTCCGCGGGGGAGAGGAGGGTCCGCGACGACGGGAAGGGATTTCGTCTTCCGGATTTCGTCGCGGAGGCGCGCCTCGCGCCGACGTCGCTGGACCTCCGCGGGGCGCCGCCGCGCGTACGTTTCGAGGCGAAGGTCGACGAGGCGGTCTCATCGCGAGAACAAAGCCCGGCGCTTCTGGGCGAGGCGTGCGCGGTCAGGCTCGCGGTGGTGTCCGCGGGGGACGGCGTCCGCGACGCCGAGGTTGTCTTCGAGCGGGGACCGTTCGAGGTGTTCCGGGACGCCGCCGCGACGGAGCGCGTGGCGGAGACGGACGCGATTCGCGCGGGCGACGTCCCGCCCGGGGGGAGTTGGCGCGGGGTGGTGTACGCGCGACGAGGCGACCTCTCCGCGGGCTCGACCTCGACGCTCGTCGCCGCGCTCAGGGGCGTGCCGACGCCGAGGAAACCCGAGGAAAACGAGGCGGCGCCGGACGCCTCCGCCTCCGCCTCCGCCTCCGCCCCCGCCTCCGCGCTCGCGTCGCGAAAAATCGCGGAGACGGCGCTCGAGATTGACGTCCGGGCGCCGTTCACCGCCTCGTCGGCGTCGTTCGCGGCGTACCGAACGCACGCCCTGACGTTCGACGCCGCGAGCGCCCGGAACCAGGCCGCTCGGACGCTCGCGGTCGTCCGCGTCGCTGCGGAGGGCGCGCGCCTCGCCGTCGCCGCCGAGGGAGGGGCGTCCGACTTTTTCGTCATGGACGAGGGCGACGAGTTCGTGCGCGCGGCGCCGGGGGGGGGCGCCGCGTCGCTCGACGTCGCGTGGCGCCGCGTGACGGAGGACGGCGCGGAAGGTGAAGGTGGCGGGGAGCACCGCGCGAGCGTCGGGGTGGTGTCTTCGGAATCGATCGCGCGCGACGCCGCGGGAGCGGGGGACGCGACGCCGCCTTCCGAAGCGCCGGTGACGGTGACGCTCGACGCGCCGGCGACGATACGCGCGGGGTCGCCGTTCCACCTTTTCCTCCGCGTGAAAAACGCCACCGACGCGCCGCAGCCGGTGACAGTGCAGGTGGCGGACGCGGCGGGGTTCGTGTTCGCCGGGGCGAGGTCGAGGGCCGCGGTCGTGGCGCCGAGGTCGGAGCTCGAGGTCGGGTACGCGCTCGTGCCCGTGGCGAGCGGCGAGATGCTCCTCCCGGAACTCGTCGTGCACGCGACGAGGCTGGAGGCGAGGCTCGCCCCGCCGAAAGTCGCGAGGGCCGTCTTCGTGCGTCCCGCCGGAGGCGGGCGAGCGGAGGAGTGAGGGGGAGCGGGTTCGACCATCGGAGCGAGGGGACGGGGCGGGGGCGCCGGGTCTACTTGTAGAATATCACTCGGGGCGCGTAGAATTCATTCGACGGCGTCTCGCGAGTTCTCAGTCCTCCTCCTCTTCGTCTTCGGATTCGTGGAAGATGGGCTCGGGTTGCGTCTCGGCGTACGCGTTTTTGGTCCTCCACGGGTTCTCCTCCGCGTCCTTCGCGTGCCTGAGGATCGCCTCCCTGGGATCCTGCGTCCTCCAGTTTTTCTCCCCGAGCATGTCGCTGTTTTTCATGATGTGCTGCGTGAGAAGGGTTCCGTTCGTGCCCCCGAGCGCGCCCCCCACGCCGACGCCCTTGACGGGCGGCTGCGGAATTTTCGTCCGCACCGCGTCCTTGCGCTTCGCCCTCAGGCTCTCCCCGTCCGCCTTCCGCCCGGGCATCGGCTCGCGGAACATCGGCAGCGCGTGCGGGGTGTACGCGATCTTCTTCACGTCCACGGAGACGAAGTCGGACGTGCTCTCCAGCCTGGTTTTTTTCCCGACGCACGTCAGCAGCCCTCGCTGCGAGCGCGTGGCGTCGTATAACCCGCGCGTCTCCCCGCCCTTGGCGTCGCCGCACCCCAGAAACACCTGGTTCAGCCGCGGGTGCCACAGCGCGGCGACGCAGTTCCCCGGGGTGCCTACCTTCCGGACCATCTCGAGCTTGGCCTTGTCGAACACGACCAGCGCGCCGTCGCCGCGGTCCGCGCGTCCCATCGGCGCGTCCACGCCGGTGAAGAAGTACTCCTCGTTGGGGGAAAACGCGCAGCACGTCTCCTCGTTTTGCGTCTCCAGATCGTCGAACGTCCGCACCGGCGCGTCCGCCTTGCGCGCGTCCCACACCCTCAGAGTGCCGTCCCCGCACCGGCTCAGGATCGTCCGGCCGTCCCTGGAGAAGGCGACCGAGGTGATGGTCTCCCCCGCGGGGTGCGCGTTTCTGAAGCTCGTCTTGGCCCTCGACGCAAACGACCACGAGTTGTCGAGGTGGCACTGTTGGCTCGGCGGCAACACCAGCCCGACGGAGGCGCTGCGGTAGCTCGCGCTTCCGCTCGCGGGGAAGATCTGGACGGACCCGTCCGTCACGCCGCCCGCGATCATGGCGCCGTCCGGCGAGAAGGCGCACGCGGTGACCCGGACCCTTCCCGGTCGCGCGAGCTGCGGCTTCACGACGCTCCGCTGCGCCCCGCGCGCGTCGCCGACCCGGGCGGCGTCCCAGAGGCGCATCGACCCGTCCGCGCCGGAGGTGAGCAGTGTGTTGGCCTCGGTCGGGTGCCACTGCCCGGAAGTGCACGGGGAGCAGTGACCCTTGGTGTTTTTCAGGTCGCGGATGTACATGTCGCCCTTGTCGAGCTCGCCGAGTTCCCGCCCGTCGCGGTCGTACAGCTTGGGCTGCGGCGAGCCCGTGACGACGAGGAAGCGGTCGCCCGAGGGGCTCCACGACAGCGCGTGCACGGGGTACCCGTCGCTCGGGGTGATCTCGCGGAACGCGCGCAGATCGCGCCGCATGCCGGCGAAGTCGTAGATCTTGACCGTGTAGTCGTGGGAGCCGGTCAGGAGCCGCGACCCGGTGTGCTCCACCGCCAACGCGGTGACGATCTTCGCGTGGCCGCGTAAAGCCGCCTCGCACTGCAACGGGAGGTAATCGTCGTGCTCCTCGACGGCGTCATCGTCTCCCGAGTCAGACTCCGAACCCCGCGAGGGGTCGTTCGGGTCCGAACCCGCGCCCCCACCGGGGTCCTCCGCGGAATGCGTCGGGCGCCTAGGGCCGGGGAGGTCGTCGGCGCCCTCACGGGGGGGAGGGCGCGCGGGGCCTCCGCGGGGGGGTGAGGGCGCGCGATTCGAAGCGGCGGCGGGCGCGCCGGTCTTCTTCTTCGCCGCGCCGAACCCGCCGGGGAACATCGCGCGCAGAGCCGCGTCCTCATCCGCCGCGGGCTCGAGCACGAGGGGCTCCGGCCGACCTTCCTGGCGCCCGGGGGGCGAGCGCGTGCGCGCCTTCTTCGCCGCCGACGGAGCGTCGTCGTCGTCGAAAAACGAGGCGCTCCGCGACGCGGCCGCCTGCTGCGCGCGGCGCTGCTTGTCGAGGAGCGCCTGCATGCCCCCGCCCCCGCCGCGCGCGTCCATGCGCGCGGCCGTGCTGCGCATCGCGCGCAGCATCGCCGTCTCTTCGTCGTCCGAGTCCCCCATGCTGAGCGGGGCCACGAGATCTGATCGCAGGCGGAGGCGGGCGTGGAACGATTTATTTCTTCCGGTTCTCTTGGACAGCACTCGCGTCCGCGGAAAGTGACTCCCCATGGAGCGAGTTCCTCTTCGGCCGGCGCTCTCGCTCCTCGCGCCACACCCGCCTCGCGCGGAGGCGGGACGTCTCACGGCTCCGCTATGGCGTCTCGCGTCGCATCGGCCGGTCGCGCGCTCCGCGCCGGGGACGCGTGGCTCGTCGCCGCGCTCGCGCGTCGCCGCGCGGACGGCGCCCCGCACGGGCGCCACGTCGCCGCCGGCGCTATCCAACGCCGGTCGCGGTGCACCGCGCGCGCGGGGGCGAAGACCGCGCCCGTTCCGGTCACGAGTCTCGAGAGCCCTCCCGACGGCGTCTGGACGGGTCTCCGCGAGTGGCGCGCCGCCCCCCTGAACCGCCGATGGGTCTGGGGCAAGCGCGACGCGTTGACGCCCGAGGAGGCGGACGCGGAGCGCCTCAAGGACTCGACGCGATCGACGTCCTCCGCGGCGGAGGACGACGGCGCCTCGACCCCGCCCGGGCCCTGGGTCGCCCTCGCCCTCGAGACCGCCGCCGCGGACGCGACGCCGCTCCCGCCGACGCTCGCCGAGTGCGCGGATCTCATCCTCCGCACCCCGGACCCCGCGACGAAGGCGGCGTTGACCCATCGCGCATACGCGCGCTTCTTCGCGCGCGGCGTCGACGACGGCCACCTCTCGGCCGCGACCGCGGCGACGCGCGTGGGCGTCGCGACCCCCCCGGACGTCCCCGCGCGCCCGCGGCGCCCGGAACTCGTGCCCCCGAAGGACGTCCCCTCCCCGAAATCGTGCGCGCTCGGCGTCTCCGCGGCGATGATCCACAACATCGCGCACATCGAACTCAACGCCGTCGACCTCGCCTGGGACACCGTCGCCAGGTTCTCCGCCTTCGCCGCCGACGACGACGACTCGACGAACGCCGGTTCCGAAGGATCCTCGAGGCCTCCGAAACCCGGCCCTTTCCGCCTCCCCCTGTCGTTCTTCCGCGACTTCGCGCACGTCGCGGACGACGAGGCGCGGCACCTGGGGTGGTGCCTGCAGCGCCTGGCGGAGATGGGCGTCGCGTACGGCGACGTCCCCGCGCACAACGTCCTGTGGGAGGGCGCCGAGTCCACGTCCGAGTCGCTCCCCGCGCGGCTCGCGGTGGTGCCGTGCATGCAGGAGGCGCGGGGGCTGGACGCCGGCCCGCGGCTGCGAGCGAAGCTGCAGGGCCACGGGGATAACCGCTCGGCGGACGTGGTGGACCGGATCTCGCGAGAGGAGCTCGCGCACGTAGCGGTGGGCGTCGCGTGGTTCCGCCAGCTGTGCGAACGCGTCGGCGCGGACCCGGGGGAGGCGTTCCGGGGACACATAAAGCGCCACGCGCCAGTCGCGCTGCGCGGACCGTTCAACCACGAGGCCAGGGTCGCCGCGGGCCTGGAACCGAACTGGTACAGCGTCGCGCCGGAGCACAGGATGGGGCACGAGTTCGAGCTCGAGCCGGCGGGGGGGGGCGAGGCTTTAGGGGGGGGAGCGCCCGCGGCGCTCGCGGAGAGACTCGGGGCGGTGCTCGCGCTCGAGGGCGTCCGGGAACTGCCCCCGTCGGAGAGCGATCGGCGGGGACGAGACGACGAGTGAACGCGTGATGTGATGTGCTATTTTTTTGAGTCAGTCGTGTCGTGCGATGGGAGGATATGACGCGCGCTGGCGCGACGCGACGAGGACCCGAGATACTCGCGTTGAAAGAATTGCAAAACACCCACACCCCCTCCGGTCCTCCGCGACCCTCCCCCCCTCGTCCGAATCATCGGCGTCGTCACGACACGGTGATGGCATCTCCCGACCCCTCGACGACGTTTTCCTTCTCGAACGCCTTGCTCTCGTCGTCGAACATGTGCCCCATCTTCGCCCTCTTGGTCTCGATGTACTTTTTGTTCTCGAGCGTGATGGGCGCGAAGAGCGGGACTCGGCCGACGACGGTGAGGCCGAACCCTTTCAGGCCGTGGTACTTCGCCGGGTTGTTCGTCATGAGCTTGATCGTCCGCACGCCCAGATCGTTTAGGATCTGCGCCCCGACGCCGTACTCGCGCGAGTCCACGGGCAGGCCGAGGTCCTCGTTCGCCTGCACCGTGTCCCGCCCCTCGTCCTGGAGGTTGTACGCGCGGAGCTTGTGCCCCAGCCCGATCCCCCGGCCCTCCTGCCCGCGGAGGTACACGATCACGCCCCGTCCCTCCGCCGCCACCTTCTTCATCGCCATGTCGAGCTGGTTCCCGCAGTCGCACCGGGCGCTGCGGAAGATATCCCCGGTGAGGCACTCGCTGTGCACGCGCACGAGGACGTTATCGCCGTCCTCGAGGCCGTCCGCGCCGTCGCCGTACACGAACGCGACGTGCTCGATGCCGTCGATCTTCGACACGTACGACACCGCGGTGAACTCGCCGTGCTCGGTCGGGACGCGCGCGGAGGCGGTGCGCTCGACGAGCTGCTCGCGCTTCCGGCGGTAGCGCACCATGTCGGAGATGAGGACCATCTTGAGCCCGTGCTCCTCGCTGAATTTCTTCAGATCCGGCAAGCGCGCCATGGACCCGTCCTCGTCCTTGACAATCTCGCACAGCACCCCCGCGTCGCCGCACCCGGCCATGCGCGCCAGATCGAGCGCCGCCTCGGTGTGCCCCGTGCGCTTCAGGACGCCGCCCTCGCGGTAGCGGAGGGGGAAGACGTGGCCCGGGCGGACGAAATCGGATTCCTCCGCGTTCGGGTCTCCGAGCTTGGCGATGGTCGCCGCGCGCTCCGCCGCGCTGATGCCCGTCGTGGACGTCGCCAGATCGACGCTCACCGTGAACGCGGTCTTCATCGCGTCCTCGTTCTCCTTCGAGGAGACCATGAGCGGGAGGTTGAGCCTGTCCGCGGTCGCGTCAGGGACGGAGACGCACACCAAGCCGGAGGAGTGTCGGATCATGAAGTGCATGCTCTCCTGGGTCATCTTATCCGCCGCGCCGATGAGGTCGCCCTCGTTCTCGCGGTCCTCGTCGTCGAGGACGACGACGAACTTTCCCGCGGCGACGTCCGCGAGCGCCTCCGGGATGGACGCGAACCCGGGCGTGGGCTCGTCGGGGTCCAGATCGCTCGGGTTGGCGTCGGGGTGCCACGCCGGGACGGCGGCGGCCGCGACGCGCGAGCCTCGGCTCGTCGACGTCACGGAGACGCCGAGAGCGGCGCGGAATTGCGCGCCGGGCGCGAGCGCGGAGGCGGGAACCGGCGCGTCGCGACGCGTCGCGGACGCGCGAACGCGGCGGACGTTCGCGCGGACCGACGACCGGGGCGAGACCGTCGCCGCGAGAGGGCGGAGCGCGAGGGCGGCCATCGCGGAGGGCGCGCGCGAGATTTCGGCACGAAATTCGCCCGTGCCGCACGCGTTGCCGGACGGACGCTGCTTGCTTTTCCGCGAGGCCGGAGCGGCTCGAGCGGTCTCACGTCGCGCGAGGGCGCGAGAAGTCGCTCGTGCGCTTCGCGAGAGAAGCGGACCGGGGTCGGCGGTGCGTCGAGAGCGCCGCGCGAGGGAGGTGTGCGGGACGCGCGCCCACGCGGGGGCCCCGTCGTCGCCTCGATAACGAAACCAGGGCACGGGCGGCCACGGGCGGTCGCGAGATCTTTTATTCCCCGCCGCCGGTTTCGAGATGGGCCCGCGAACCCTGATTCCTCGAATCACGGTCGCCGTATAAATTTTCATCGCCGCGCTTCGCGAATTTTCTCGGGCCTTCACGAATCCGGCTCGGGCGCTTTTCCCCGCGAACCCCGGTTTCTCGAGTTAACGACCGCCGATTAAACTTTTTCTCCCCCCGCGTCGATCGATCGACATCCGAACCCAGTGTCCGGGGGGGACGAAATCGCCGCTCGGGTCGTTCGTGGTGCCTCGAGTGCGGACCGGCGCGTGGGCTCGCGCACATCTTCGCGCGCGCGTCCGATGTCGTCCCCCGGCACGTTCGGCTCGCCGCCGCGCGGGAACCAGGTCGGGATGTTCGGCGACGGCGCGGTGGTACCTCCCACGCCGCCGACGAACATCCGGAACCTCATCGCTCAGAAGGAGAAGGTGCGCGGGTCCGCGCGGGACGGGATCTCCCGCTCTCTCGGCGCGAAATGCGTTTCACTCCCGTCGTGGCCTCGCGCCTCCCGTCGCGGCCTCGCGCGCCGTCCTCCCGTCCTGACCCTCGCGCTCCCCCCTCTCCCCTCACCTCCCCCCCCCCGCGCTTTCCAGGAACTCTTGGCCATCTCCGAGCAGCGCATGGGCCAGCTGTCTTCGCGCACGCGCGACGTCGAGGAGCGCCTTCGCGCGCGGGAGGCGGAGCTCGCGCAGTCCAAGCAGCAGTTCGCGCAGCTCACGGGCGATTTCCGGTACAACCTCAAGCTCCTCGAGGACCGCGATGCGGAGCTCGAGCGCCTGGACGCGGCGGTCGTGACGCACAGGGCGGCGACGGAGAAGGCGGAGACCGCGCTCGCGCAGGTCAGGGCCACCGTCGCCGAGCGCGACGCGGAGATCCGGAGGCAGACGGCGCGCGTCGCGGAGCTCGAGGCGTACTACGCCGAGAAGACGGAGCGCCTGCAGAAGCAGACGGACGACGCGCGGTACGCCAAGGACGACGAGCTGCAGCGGCAGAAGGACGACTTCGTGACGCTCGAGCGCCAGCTCGTGAGGCAGCTGGAGGAGCAGAAGGCCTCCCTCGAGCAGCAGCGCGCGGAGATGCTCCGCAGCGTGGAGGAGCAGGCGAGGGACGCTCGAGCGGCGGCGCGCGCCCCCGCGGAGGCGCTCCAGGCTGAGCTCCAGGAGGAGAAGGCGCAGGCCTTGGCCCTGGCCGGCGAGCTCGAGGTGACGCGGCGGAGGGAGGAGGAGGTCCAGGGCGAGAAGAGCGCCCTGGAGTCCGCGAAGCGCCGCGCGGAGTCGGAATCGGAGACTCTGAGGGCGGCGCTCAAAGACGCCGAGGAGACGGTGAGCGAGCTCCGCGGCCAACTCGCGGAGGCGCGGGATCGAGCCAAAGCGCGAAAGGACGACGTCGCGAACGCGGTCGCGGAGGCGAAGAAACACGCGCGCGCGGACCTGCGCGACGTCGAGAGGCAGCACGAGGCGGAGCTCGAGAAGCGGGCGGGCGAGGTGGAGAAGCTCCGCGAGCGCGTCCGCGAGCTCAACAGGGAACTCTCCCGCCACGCCACGCCGCGCCCCCCCGGAAGCGAGGCCTCGCCCGCGGGGTCGCGGCCCGGGTCGCGGCCCCACAGCGCGATGAAGCGCCGCGTCTCGCACGCGCCGAGCCCGGACGAGTCCGAGTCCGACGGATCCGAGTCCGAGTCCCCGAGTCCGGACCCGCGGCGACGCACGCCGGCGCCGCCCGCCATCGGCGCCGAGAACCCCGCGGAGGCGGGCGCGAGGGCGGGCGCGGCGGCGGCGCGCCTGGAGATTGAAAAGGAGCGGATGGCGCGCGGCGGCGCGGGGAGCCTCGGAGGCGCGGGCTCGATGCCCGGGTCGCCCCTCGGACCCGCCCACTCGCACGGGGTCGCGACGCAGGTGCCCTCGCGGCCGGACTCGCGCGCGTCGCTCGCCGCCGCGCGCGCGTCGCTCGCGTCGAGCCCGAGAGCCTCGCCGCCGCCGGCGAGGAGGAGGCCGTCCGTCGCCGACGTCTGGCGGAACGCGTCCGCGCCGCTCACGGGGCTCAGGGGACCCGGGCCGCCGGGTGCGTTGGGGTCCCAGGCGCCGCCGGCGAGCGCGCTTCGCGGCGAGTATCCGCCGCACGCGCCGGCGCCCGCGGTCGGCGGCGGGGCGTCGTTCGGGTTCACGCGCGCGGACGTGGAGGCGGCGGCGCGCGCGGCGGTTGAGGCGGCGCTCGCGGCGCGCGATCGGCCGAGGAGTCGGAGTCGCGGGCGAGCGGGCGAGCGGAGCCGCGGGTCGCTCGCGACGAGCTCGCCGACGCCGAGCTCACCCGGGGCGAGCGCGTGGACGGACGAGGAGGAGGACCGCGTGTACGTCCGCGCGAAGCGCCCGGAGCGGTCGGCGCTCGCCGCGGCGAAGCGGAGCGTCTCGAGCCGCGATCCGGTGGATCCCTCGGCGCGCCGGGGGGTCCCGCGCGCCGAGCCGGGCATCTCGACCGCGCGACGGAAGAAGGCGAGCGGCGCGAAGATGCCCGGCTCGGGGACGCTCGCGCGCGCGCGGAAGAAGACCGGGTCGAGCCTCGCGGCGGCGGAGGCGAGGGAGGCGAAGGCGCTGGCGGAGCTCGAGGCGAAGGTGAAGAGCCTCGCGAGGGGCAAGACGAAAAGCGGGCGGAGCGCCGTACGCAAAGCGCTCGGGCGATGAGCGCCGAGCGAAGAGGGGCGGGGTGGTTCGATGCGACGCGCGTAGAAGACTATGATGTGATCGAGAAGCGCGGCGAAGCGCGTCGAAGCGAAGACCCGCGGCGCCCCCGGGGTGAAAAGGCGACGCGTCCACCTCCGTCACGTCATCTTGAGCGCCTTTTGCAGCTTGCGCTCCTTGGACTTGGCCCCCGTCTTCTTCGCGACCGTCTGCTTGACCGCGATGGACTGCGCCGCCTCGTTCTTCTTCCTGTTCTCCTCCTTCTGCGCCTTCTTCGCCGCGCGGCGGTCGTGCTCGGCCTTTCGCCCCGCCTTGGCCTCCTCCTTCGCCTCCCGAATGCGCTCCTGGAACGCCTTCTTCGCCGCCTTCTCCTTCATGCGGTCGTCCCAGCTCTTGATGCCCCCGACCTGCGCCTTCATGAACGTCGCCGCGCGCTGCTTCGCCGGCTCCTTCCACGCGCGCCCCGACGCTTTGCCCACGACCTGGTGGTACGTCGGGCGGCTCGCTTTCCTCAGTCGGTGCATCTCGTGCTCGTCCACCATCTCGTCATCCTCCACGCCCCCGTTCGCCTCGATCTCGCGGGCGCGCTTGCGCGACTCCTTCGCCCGCGCGAACGAGCGGAAGTCCGCGCCGGACTCGAACTTCTCCTGCGCGGGGACCCAAGGCTCGTCCGTGATGACGACGGGCATCGCGAACGACAGGCGCGTCGCGACGACCCACCGGCGAGAGCGGGAGGCAATGCGCGAGACCCGGAAGGCGGCGGCGAGTTTTCGCCGCCCTCGACACCGCCGCCGGAAGTTCCAACTGCGGCGGTTGCCAGTCTCGCGGCGAGTGCGTTCGCGCGGCACTGACCGGACTGACCTCTGACGAGAGGGGGGCCAAAGGAGGGCACGCGAAAGACGGTTGGGGGAATCGTGTACTGGTATTTACAGACTCGTTGCCCATACGGAAAAACATCTTTTTTTCGCGAATCTGCAGGCGTGGAATGGGAGGTCCCCGTGCGTCGCTTCAGCGCTCGCGCGTTTGTGGGCGGACGCATTCGTCTCCTGGGCGCGGCGCACGTCGACACCCCGCCGCGGAACGGACGCGTTCGGGCCCGCGAGCGCCGCGCGTCTCGCCGCCGCGGCTCGTCGGGTCACGCGCGATGTTCGCTCGGGGCACCGCTCGCGCGGCGCGCGCGGCGCTCCGCGCGGCGACGTCCGCGGCGCGCGCGCCCCCGGGCCCCGCGTCGACGTCCTGGGCGGCGGCGTCCGCGGCGGTCGCGTCGACCTCGCGCGGGTCCCCGCGGTGGAGCGCGATGGCGACGATGGCGTCGATGCCTCTGGCGGTCGATTTGGGTTCGAGCGCGGGGGCGTACGCGGGCGGCCTGCTCGACCCCGGCGAGCTCGCGCGCATCGCGCACGATCTGCGTCAGATGAAAAGGTCGCGCATCGAGGGCCCGAACGTTCCCAGGGCGCGCGCGGTGCTCGTGCCGCTGTGCCACGACGCGCGCGGGGTCCCTCACGCGCTGTTCACGGTCGAGCCCGACGATTTCGGCGCCCCGCACGTGAGCTTCCCCGGGGCCCCGATCTCGCGCACGATCCGCCCGCGCGACGCCCCCGCGGTCTCCGCGGCGATGCGCGACGCGTGCGACGCCCTCGGCCTCGACGACGACGCCTTCGGCCGGCTCGAGATCCTGGGCATGACGAGCGACTGCCCCGACGTCCCGCGCCAAACCGCCGTGACCCCCGTCGTCGGCTACCTCGGCGAGCTCGATGTCGACGCGCTGTGCGCCGGGAACGCGGAGGGGAACGGGGGAGGGACGAGGCTGATGGCGATGTCGCTGGAGGATCTTCTGAGCGAGGAGAGCGTCGACGCGAGGGTGGTCCCCGGGGTGGGCCCCGTGCCGGTGTTCAACGCGTCGTGCCCGCCGGAGCGCCCGCTGCAGATTTGGGGAATCACCGCGCAGATTTTACACGGAGTGATGCGCGTCGTCGTGGGGGCCAGGGCGGAGTACGCAAAGACGCTGTACGCGCCGTTCATGCGCAAGTCCAGGGGGGGGGGGAACCGGGGGTGAGCGACCGCCCCGCCCCGCGCGCCGATTCATTTTTTTCATTTTCATTTTTTTAAACCGAGGGACGCAGTCCCCTCGGCGGTACTATTCATACGTAGCATACGCGGCAGTGCTTCGGAACCGATCGCAACGTCCGCTCGCCTCCTCCTCGCCCACCGTGTCTTTTCCTCATCATCGCCTCTTGTAAATGCACGCCTTGAGTTTCGGCCAGTTCGGGTCGCCCTTTCGTCGCTTCTCGCTCTTGACGAGCTTGACGATGAAGAACATCTTGTTGCTCTCGTCCGGCGCGCCTTTGCGCTTGAACCCGAGCCGCTCGCACGCGGCGAGGAACGACTCCACGCTCGCGTGCCCCGCGCTTCCGTCGAACCGGCTCCGGACCTCCGCGATCCAGCACACGCCGCCGAGTTTCAAAACCTACGCGCGGGGAGCGAGAGAGGCGATCGGGTTCGGAGGGTTCGGAGTTGAGTTAGCTTCGATTTCCCGCGACGAACCGAACGCGAGCGCGACGCGCGGGGAGAGATATCGTGACTTCGTCCATCCGGCGGGCTCACGCTGAGATCGCTCGCCGGTGAAAGGGGAAGTTGACGTCTGTTCGATCTGGCGCGCGTGAATAATACGACCCCGTCCACGGAACAGGCGGAGCGTGAAGACTGCGAGCGCCCTTTTTCGTTCGCGAAAAAGTAAACTTGGGATCCTCTTCTCCGCGAGAAAAAGAAGGGGAAAGACGGCGACGGAAGTCTCTTCGACGTACCCTGTGTGCCTCCTCGAGGAACGCGCCGTAATCGGTGCCCATGAGCGAGAGCGAAAACACGGCGACCTCGACGGAGCTATCCTCCAGCGGCACGTTCGCCATGTTGCACGCGACGACGCCCGGGGCGTCGGACTCGAGGTCGAAGGAGTGCACCGTCTTCTGCTTCGCGCGCGCGGCGAGCTCGGCGTCGCCGCACCCGAAATCCGCGACGCTGAGCGACTTTGGCTGCGTCGCGAGCCAGCGCAGGCACGCGTCCACGGGGCGCGAGGGCCACTCTTTCGTCTGCTCGCGGAAGCCCTGGTGATACGCGCCGAACGTGCCCGGGCTCGATCGCACCATCTCGAGCGCGGCGGCGCCCGTCGTCGTGTACAGAGACTCGTTGAGCGCGCGGAACTGACCGCCGCTCAGCTTCGCGCGCATCTTATCGACCAGGGACATCTTACGAGACATCTTCGAGGGGTTTCCAATCGCGGGGGCGGGAGGGGGGAGCGAGTCGGACGAGCTCGAGGACGAGCTCGAGTCCGGCTCCTCGTCCGGCTCCTCGTCCGACGCCCCGTCCGACGCCCCGTCCGACTCCTCGTCCGACGCCCCATCCGACTCGTCGTCGTCGCTGCTGAACTGTTCACCCCAATCGCCGGCGGCATCCGCCTCCTCCTCCTCCTCCGTCTCTTCCGAATCTTCTTCCGCGGACGAATCATCTGACGACGACCGCTCATCTTCCTCTTCTTCCGAGGACGACATCGCGGCGGCGGCTCTGAGCTCCGCCGCGCGACGCTCCAGCGCCTCCGCCGCTTCGCGCGTTTCCCTGCGCCTCCTCTCCTTCGCCGTCTCCTCCTCCGAAGCGGCGCCCTTCGACGCGTCGTTCGGCTCCTTCGCCCTCTTCCCCGCCCCCTTCACCTTCGCCTCCTCCGCCTCCACCCCGCGCTTTTGTTTCTCGCGCCGCTCCTTTCGCTTCGCGTTTTTGCTCGAGGTGTCCCCGCCGGAGGAGCCTCCTCCGCGTACGCCGCGCGCGTCGAGCTCGAGCGCGGCGACCCCGGCGGCGGTGCCCACGGCGAGTTTCGCGGGGAGGGGCTTCACCGGTTGGGTCACCGGGAGCCCCTTCGCGAGACGCTCCGCTCGGCGCTTCTCCGCCGCGCGATGGCGTTTCTCCGCGGCGCGTCGCCGCCGGCCGAGGATCTTTCCCGAGACGGCGCCGTCCTCGGCGGAGGCGTCGGCGGATCCGTCATCCTTTTCGGCACCCTTCGCCGCCTCCGCGAGGGCGGCGTACTTCGCGCGCTTCGCCTCGCGGCGCTCGTCGAAGCGCGCGTCGGCGAGGCGCTTCTTGTCCCACGCCGAGCCGAAGCGCATGTCCACCTTGACCTTCTTCTCCGGCCGCGCGGGCTTCGCGCGGTTGACCGCCGCCTTTGCGTGGCTCTTCCCGAGCGCCTCCTCCGCGACGCCGCCGCCGCCGCCGCCGCTCGCGCGTCGCGCCTGGGCGTCGCGCTTGCGCTGACGCGCGGACACCTCGCCGTGCCAGTCGTGCGTCTCCCAAGCCGCCCCCGCGCCGCCGAGGTCGAGCTCTCCGTCGCCGTCGAACGACGGGACGGACATGAACATCGACTCGTCGTCGCCCCCCGCGTCGACGGAGGAAAGAGCGCGCTTCGCCTTCGATCGCTTCTTCTCGGACGAGGCGCCCCCGGAGACGCCCTTCGATCCCGCGGACGCCGCCGCGGGAGGCCGCCTGCCGGCCGGTCTCGTGGATCCAGACTTCGAAGGTTTCATGACCTCCGCCGAGGGCGACCCTCCGCGTCGCGCCGCGGGATGTCCCCCGGAGCGAGGCGGGAGCGAGGGCGGACGCCGGCGTCGGCCAAGCCGCCGCTCAGCGGCACGGCGCCCGGAACTTTTTTCCAAGTTGAGCCCCACGAGCCGTCGACTGGTGTCGGGGCGACCGCCAGTCGGCGAATCGTCGACGTCGAAACGCGGATCGGCACGCCGCGATTTTTTGCCCCGCGCCCCGGGCCGCGGCCCGCTCTCCAGCGAGCAACACCCGCGTCCTCGCGATCGTCTCCGACACTCCCCCCCTCGCTTCCCCCCGCACCGACACCGCGCCATGTCTCTCCCCGTCGAAGGAAGCACCGTCCTCGTGACCGGCGGCGCCGGTTACATCGGCTCGCACACCTGCCTCCAGCTCCTCGCCGCCGGGTGCAAGGTGGTGGTCGTGGACAACCTCGACAACAGCTCGGAGGAGTCGCTTCGTCGCGTGAAGGAGGAGCTCATCCCCGACAAGGCGGCGAACCTGACGTTCCACAACTGCGACATCCTCGACGCGGCGGGTTTGGACAGGGCGTTCGCCGCGCAGAAGGTGGACGCGGTGATTCACTTCGCCGGGCTCAAGGCGGTGGGCGAGTCCGTGGCGCAGCCGATGAAGTACTACAGCAACAACATCGCGGGCACGGTGACGCTGGTGGCGGCGATGGAGAAGGCGGACTGCCGGTCCATCATCTTCTCCTCCTCGGCGACGGTGTACGGCGAGCCCGCGACGGTGCCTTGCACGGAGGATTTCCCGACCGCGGCGCTGAACCCGTACGGTCGCACGAAGCTCTTCATCGAGCACATGCTCACCGACTTGCAAGCCTCCGACGCGCGCTGGAAGGTGATCTTGCTTCGCTACTTCAACCCCGTCGGCGCGCACCCGAGCGGGCGCATCGGCGAGGACCCCAAGGGTATCCCCAACAACCTCATGCCGTTCGTGCAGCAGGTCGCGGTCGGCCGCCGCCCGGAGCTGAGCGTGTACGGCGACGACTACCCCACCCCGGACGGCACGGGCAAGCGCGACTACATCCACGTCATGGACCTCGCCGACGGCCACGTCGCCGCGCTCAAGAAGGCCCGCGGCGACCCCGACTGCGGCCTCGTCGTCGTCAACCTCGGCACGGGGAAGAGCACGTCCGTGCTGGAGCTCGTCGCCGCCTTCGCCAAGGCCGCGGGGAAGGAGATCCCCATGAAAAAGGTCGCGAGGAGGCCGGGAGACGCCGCGGAGGTGTACGCGAAAACGGACCGCGCCAAGGAAGTCCTGGGGTGGGAGGCCAAGTACTCCATCGAGGAGTGCTGCGTCGACCAGTGGAAGTGGGCGAGCAACAACCCGTACGGGTACGGCCAGGCGGAGTGAGGAGACGGACGCTAGAGTCTATATATCGTGAAGGCGCGAAGCGCGAGTCGACGACGCGGAGAGATGCGGTGTATATCCACGTCCGATCGCGTCAAACGTCTTCGCGTTCTCGCCTAGTGTTTCTCGAAGCACTTGACACTTGAATCGGGCCGACGCGCGCCGAAGAATCTTGTCGCACCCGCGACATCTGTATCCGACACCGCCGCTTCGGGCGCACGCTGCCTCTCGGCGCGCGGCTCCACACCCGCCGGCGCCCCCCTGACCGATCGTCGACCGGCGCTCGTCGCGTCTCGCCTCGCGCGCCCTTCGTCGAGCGGGTGCGTCCTCTCGGTGCCGTCGCGTCGCGCGTTCGCCACGCTTTCGCTCTTCCGCGCCGCTCGCGGGATCTCATCTCCCCCGCGGCCCGCGTGCCGAAATCGTGCCGTGCGCCCCAGCCTGACCGAGCGTCGACCCGCCCCGCTCCGCCTCCTCACCGCAGGACGTCACCCGAACGCGCACGCGCGACCGCGGCGCGCCCGCCCGATATGTCCGCCTCACCCTCCGCCGCCGCC
>MDSW01169857.1_pt1 | contig 17127 bp, 16 predicted proteins | sample 811171 | NCBI WGS metagenome assembly MDSW01 (sample SAMN05326641, study PRJNA326480) | marine metagenome | isolation source: seawater | place: Atlantic Ocean: North West | collected 2012
AATCTGTAGAAAGAAATAAATTTATAAGTTGGTCAAAATTTCTAGTTTTTTTAAATGAAGATTTATAAAGTTTAATAAATGCTGTTCTACTTTCTTTATGCATGATTTTTTTTGAAAGCATGTGGCTTCTTATAGCCCTTATTGAAAGATTTTCAAAAAAACTTTTAAAGATCCCGAACTTAATAAAAAAAGAAAAAAAGTAAACTGGAAATATTTTAAAAAAAATTGCCTTGGTGGTGATTACAGGCGATATTAATGAATATTGAGAACCCCAAACTATAGTACACTTTTCATTCTTGTAATATTTTTTAAGATATTGAATCACATCAAATGACGGTGCAAACATTCCGTTAATTCTCATATCAGACAAGTAATTATAGGATATGGAAAGAACATCTTTCCATTTTTTGAACAAACCATTTTTATCAATCTGGATTAAATTGGTCTCATATCCAAATAATCTTGCATTATCTACGGCAAAATTATTGGTTATTTTTTCACCTTTGACACAAATAGTAAATAAATCAAAATTTTTGAAACCTAAATTTATCAGTCTCCACAAAATGAAACAAGAGTCACTTCCGCCAGAAAACATTATTGCAATATTTTTATTTTTACCTATATTCTTAATTAAAGAATCGTCTATTGCATTAAGGTAATTGACTTTTCCAAGCTTAAAATTCCTAATCGATATATTTTTAAAAGGAGTATACCAAGGCTCAATACTGATTTCAAAATTATTAAGGTCTAAAATAATTTTTAGACCAGGATGCAACATAAAAATATTTTCATAAATAGTAAACGAATGAAAATGTTTTCTTTCGTTTAAGAATAGCCTGACACCCTTATCTGAAAGTTTTACATTATTTACATTTTGAGCGATTTCATCAATTGAATCAGAAAGAAAAAAAATATTATTGGGTTTATCATAAAAATAGAAAGTCTGATTATTTCCAGGCCAATCTCTAAAAAATGTCACTTTTCTTGAAAATTTATCTTCAATTAGAAAAGAAGAGTCAACAAAAATATCGGTTAATTCTTTATCATTTTTAAAATTAATAAGATTATTTATTTCCCTTTTGCTTAGCTTATTAAAATCAAATGAGTGAATTAATTTTGAATCTGAAATTTCATAAATTTTAGTTGATATAGATTTTACAATATTGTTTTTTATAGAAATATACATTATTTATTATTTTGAAATCTGAATAAGTTTTCGGTTATCATTTCAACTTTGATTGAATCATAATTAGTATTATTCCGTATTATATTTTTATGAATTCTATTTATATTTTTTTTATTAAAATCTTGAAGTTTTTGATCTATCAAGGAATCTTGGCGACCTATTATTTTTTTTATCAAATTCTTTGCTCTTGTTTTTAAAAAAGAGGTTTTAATGTTATAAACTAGTTTTTCAGATTTTAAATTAATTTTTTCAATGACATTTGCAATTAATTCAAATGAGTTAGAATTAAAACAAAAGTGGTTTTCTAACCACGGATAATCATTATAAACAACAGGTTTAAGATAATACTCATTGTCTATAAAGTTTAAAATTTTTTCCTCAGTATTTAATACATAACTAGCTTTCTGAGGTAAAATTGTTAGTACACTTTTATCTAATTCATCGTGAACAAAAGAAATAGATTTTTTTCCTAACATTAAGGATTCAACTCCAGTTGTACAATCTGAGTGTATCAGAACTTTACATGCAATAATCCAACAAATTGCTGATTTTTCATTAGTAATATGAACATTTTTATAATCGCTAAATATTTTTTTGTAAGTTCTGACATCCTCTTCTGGATGAGGTCTAATAACAACTTTATATTTCTTATTTAATAAGCTCTTAACTAAAGAGGTAAATTTTTCTAGTTTAATATTATCATTTTTAATTCGTGTATCAATATTCTTGTATCTGCCGATATAATTCTTTCTAGCTGCTTCCACTCCTCTTATATTATTACCTCTAGCAAAATTGGTATTAACCAATATGAATTCTTTATACTCTGACTTTATCTTTGAGACCTCATATTCATATAAATATTTGTAATCAGGTTTTAATAGTTGAAATCGAGGATGGCCTGTGGCAATGCATTCATTATAATTTGGGATGTCATTTTTAACAAAATTAAGTTGATTATTACCCCAAAAAAATGTCTTATTGTAATTAATTAATGCATCCTTACTGTAACGAAGATGTAATGGACTTCCGTCAGGAAAAGCAACTGCACCTTCTTCATCTAAGTTGATTATATAGCCACTATTTAATTTAATTTTTTTATATAAATCTTCTGAAACGCCTTTATGAAACCCTTTGTCTAAATAAACAAAATGTTTAAGTTTTTCTGTTAGTTTTAAAATATCTGTTTTCTTTCCTAAATAGCATTCAAATTTCTTTTCAGAAAGAATATTACACAAAAATATTTTATAAATTAATTCCCTGGAACTTGTTTCTAAAGGGATCAATATAATTTTTTTACTCATTCTATTATTGGATATTTATTTATTCTGTTTTTAAAATCAGTCAAAAATTTTGATATAATTCCATTTTTAAAATTTTTATTCAATTTTGTAATTGAGGACGGGGTTAAATGCTTCCTCAAACACAATTTGCCAAATTCGTGATTAGTATTTATTGGTTTTATTTTATTTTGATGATATTTGAAAATCAGTTCGGGTAAGATTTTAGCTGATTTAATTATTGTCTTATTTCCTATATCATGTGAACAATCTGATGATTCAATATCTGGCCTTATTTGCTTCAATATTCCTCCAGCATCTATTTTTTTTACTGCCAGATGAATTGTAGAACCAACACATTCAGGCAGGTTGTCAACAAGGGGCCAGAATAGAGTTCCTGAACCCCGGTAATACGGGGATAAGCCTAGATGTAAATTAATTACTCTGTTTTTGAATTTATTTAAAATCTCATCTTTTACTAAACTACAACCAAATAATAGTAGGTAATCTGGATTTAGTTCTATTATTTTATTTTTGAAATTACTTTCATTTATTTCACCAGTATTTAAACCGATAGTATCTAGATTTGAAAAATCATAATTTTTTAGAAAAAATTTCGTTTCTGAAATCTTTCTTAAATTAAAGTGTTTTTTTATTATTTCGTTACCAACTTTTCCAAAATCTCTTTTCTCATGTAAATTAGCCTTCTTTTCAAATGCAACGAAAACAACATTTAAATATCTGGAAATATAATCAACAAAATAATTATGCCTTAATTCATTTCCTGTAAGAATAGCAACTCTTAATTGAGAATTTTCCAATTTCTTTTCGGATATTTTAATAGTTCAACATCAGATTTATATTTATAAGATTTACCACCAGGCATATCATTGTTGTCAAATCTTGACAGGCCAAGTGGTTGTTTTAGATCATGATTTATGGATCTTTCCATAGTCAGGGAAAATTTAAAACCAGATTCTTTTAAAATATTTTTACAACCCAAACAAGACTCATAACTTCCATAAGGAAAACTAAAAGCAGCTAGATTACAACCTGTCAAATTTTGAAAATATCTATGGGAATCTGTTATCTCATCTACTCTAATTAATTCGTCCTGTAAACCAATTGGAATATGTGATTTACCATGAGAGCCTAACATTTGGCGTTTAGCTAAATTTATGAGTTGGTGGTCGTCCATGTAAAGGGAGTTATTTACACTTTTTTCATCAAAATATTCATTAAATGTTTTATCCACCAAAAACTCAAGATTTGAGTCAGTTAAAATAAAATTTAATAAATATTTTAAAGTAGCGTTTTCACTATTATCATATTTGTAATGTGAAATTGCTTTTTTTGATATAATAGAAATATCATCAGATAAATCCGAAGCAATGGAAAGAGATCTTTTAATAAGAAATTTTGGATCGACTACTGATCTAATGAGATGAATCTTATGTACTCGAGAAACAAATTTTTTTTCTGAATTTAGACTGTTTGCAAAAAAAATTGCTGGAATACCCATTCTTTCAAGTATAGGTAAAGCTAAATCATACTGCTCCTTTAATCCATCATCGAAAGTAATCAAAAAATTAATGTTTTTTAAGGGTCTGTCATCGCTTATTTTTGATACAACATCGTCAGAGGATATAAATTTCCCTAGTTTACTAAGCCTTTCTAACTGACTTTCAAATTTTTTAGGCTTTAGACCAAATATACTTGGGTATTTGGCATCAAAAGAATTTCTAATGTAATGGTAATTAACACATATTAACATTTTCAAAAAATTTTTCCTGTACTTTTAATTCACACCTCCACATTGCATCAAAGGAAGCACCTCCTAGATGAGGAGTAACTAAAATTTTTGGATGATTTCTATTTTTCCAAAGAATACTTTTTTCTAAGTTTCTTTGCTCATCATAAATGACATCCGTTGCAATTCCAGCAAGTTTATTATTAATAATATTTTTATAAACGTAATGTTCGTCCCAAATCTCACCCCTAGATGTGTTAACCAAATATGATCCTTTTCGCATCAGATCTATAATTCGTGAATTTATTAGATTTATATTTTGTTTATCGGAATGAACATGAATGGTTATAATATCAGATTTTTTTGCCAATTCATCTAGACTGCATGACTCGATAGAGTCATCCTGAATATTGGGATCACAATATCTAACGTTCATGCCAAAAGCTAATGCATATTTGGAAATCATGCTGCCGATTCTTCCTAGTCCAACTATACCAATATTTTTTCCCTTCAAATCAAATCCCTTAAAACTTTCTCTATCCCAATTACCCATCATCACATCATTTGATGAGATTGTAATTTTTCTAATCAAGCTTAATAACAAACCCCAGGTAAATTCAGCAGTTGAACTTATAGTTTTTAAAAATTCTTCCTCTCCTCTAAGAGAAATTAATTTAATTTTTCTTAAAAATAAATCATTTGTATTGATGTGATTTAGACCCGTAGTTGCTGTTAACAAAAATTCTACATTAGGCAATAAATCTAAAAGCTTTTTATCTACGTACATTGATAGCCTGACAATTAAAATTTTTACTTTATTTTTTTTTGAAAATTTTGTTAGTGAATTCAAATCTCCATAATGATATTTGTACCCAGTTTCTTCCCAGTTTTTGATCGCTCTTTTAGAATAATCATTGTAATCTAGATTATAAACAATTTTATTTTCTTTCATTTTTCCAACTATTTATCAAAGAATCAGCTATTAATAAATCCCTTTCATCATCAATATTTAACCAATGTTTATTTGACATTATGAAACCAATTACAGGGTCTTTCATAAAGGAATTAAACTTTTTAATCGTTTTAACACGCGATATATATATAGAGCCATTTCTGTAAAACACAGGAGGTATATCTTGCCTTCTAGTTTCTGAAAAATCTTTTGAAAAGCTTTTCATTATATTTGTAGATTTGTCTAAATTATACATTCTTGATGGATGAATGTCATCCAATTGAATAACCGAAATCAATGATTTTGCATTTTTGTTTTTTAAAAATAAATCAATAGCGCTATCAATGTGTGTGCCAGTTCTCAAAGGTGAAGTAGGTTGTAATAGTATAATTATATCATAATCGTTGTACCCATTTAAAGAAATTAATTCTTTGATTGTATCGACTACTGGGCTCTTATCTGAAGAAAGAGAATTAGTTCTTTTGTGAGGAGTAATATTGACATAATCTTTTGAGAAATTTAAAATTTCTTCGGAATCAGATGTTAAAATTATCTCATCTACTAGCTTACTTTCACAAGCGGAATCTAAGGCATAAGAGACCAAAGATCTACCAGCAAATTTCATAATATTTTTATTTGGAATTCCCTTTGAACCTGATCTAGCTGGAATTACAACAATCTTTTTCATTAGTAAGAAATTGTTTTGTGAAAAGTCAATGGAACTTTTGATAAAATTTGAGCAATTTTTTTTCCAGAATTTCCGTCACCATATATTTTTGATTTTTTTCTAATATTTTGTTTCATTACTTTATTAACAGAGTCGATAATTTCTTCTACATTATAATTTATATCTGTAACATTACTTGACCTTAATCTTCTATTTTGTCTGGTTCCTATATTAATCACTGGAATTCCAAGGAAGGAACATTCTCTAATGCCTACGCTTGAGTTACCTACTAGTGCAATTGAATTATCTAAAAGATTTAAAAAATCTAGTCCATTCATATTTTTAAAAAAATGTACATTCTTTAATTTATTTGACTCTCTAAATGCTCTTATTCCAGACGAAGTTCCGTCAGATCCTGCATCAATATTTGGCCAAAACCATAGAGTAGTTAATTTTAATTTACTAATTGCTCTAAGTGTAATTTCTATATTTTTTCTTGAATCAATATACTCATTTGTTACAGGATGCTGCATTACTACCAAATAACCAGCAGATAAGTCTGGAAATGAACCAACACCTCCGTATTTTATGTAGGGATCAAATGTTAGCTTTTTATTTTTTGAAATCTTTAATGCTAAATCAATAGAAGGACAGCCAGTATTAAAAATCATTTTAGGATTTTCTCCTAATTTTTTAACTCTCTGAAAAGAATCTTTAGATGAAACAAAATGGTAATCGGATAACTTTGTTATAGAATGCCGAACTTTTTCATCTATGTTTCCGGTTACCTCGCCGCCTTGAATGTGAGCAAGAGGTATATTCATATAAGATGCTGCAATTGCAGTTGACATAGTCTCATATCTATCCGCAATAGTTACCACAATGTCAGGTTTAATGTTTTTGAATACTGAGCTAAGCTCAACTATTCCTAACCCAGTAGTTTTAGCTGCGGAAGTTAAATTTTCACCTTCTAAAACATTATAAACTTTAGCAATTATATTAAAACCATCGTCAATAATATAGTCAATAGCACTTCCATATCTTTCAAGAAGTGCAGAAGCTGCAACAATTAATTGAAGTTCAAGGTTTTTGTGATTCTTAATTTCCTCAAGTACAGTTTTTATTCGGCTGTAAGATGGTCTGGCTGTGATTACTACAGCAATTTTCCTTTTTTTCATATCAATCAATATCAGATTTATTCAAAAAATCCCATTTTTTCATATTACGTTTTATATATTTTCCAATTACATCGCTATAAAATCTGCAATCAATACCTTTTCCGTAAGGTTTTTTTGACTCTAAGTCTTCAAATTTTAATTTATGACCTTTTTTTAAATTTTTATTAATCGCAAGACTTTTACCAAACAAAACTTTTATATCATTAAATCTTGTGCTTTTATCAATTTTTTTAGTTTTAAAACTTCTTTCAATTTTTCTAATAGAGTTAACCATTAATTTAATTTCTTCAATTGTAAGTGATGAAGAATTATCAGGTCCAAACGATGACTTATGAAAAATCGCATGAAACTCTAGTATTTCGGCACCGAAACATCTGGCAGCTAAACATGTTGAAGGAATTCCAGAATGATCACTGAATCCGATCGGAATTTTAAATTCATTTTTCAATTCGTTAATCATATTAAAAGTCCAATCAGTTTCTTTAGTTGGATAGGATGTCGTACAATGTAGTAAAGAAATGTCAGAATTATAATTAGATAAAAATTTTAAACTATTTTTTAACTCATTAGTATCACTCATTCCTGAGGACAATATTATGGGTTTTTTTGTTTTTGCGATTTTTTCTAGCATCAAATAATTATTTATTTCTCCAGATCCAATTTTATATTTTTTTACTCCTACTTGCTCAAGTATATCAACAGCTTTACAACTAAATGGTGAGGAAATAAAATCAACTCCCTTATCAGTACAATGATTTTTTAATCCTTTCCATTGTTCAAGACTAAATTCCATTCTTTTCCAATAATCATATCTACATTTATCCTCATAGGAAAAGTTCGTTCTAAATTTTTCATATTTACTGCTTTCAGCTTCAGCAATATGAGTTTGAAATTTAATTGCGTCAACTCCAGTTTTTGATAACGCATCAATGTAACTGTGAGCAAATCCAAGACTACCGTCGTGAGCTTGACCAATCTCTGCTATAATATATGATTTAAAAGATTTCATAATCTGTAAAAGTTTTTATACCACTTAATAAATTCTCTAACTCCATTTTTAACAGAGGTTCTTGGTTTAAATTCGATTTCTTTAACCAAATTTCCAACATCAGCGTAAGTTTTCTCTACATCACCAGGTTGAATTGGCATATAATTCTTACTAATTTTAATATTCAGTTCACTCTCGATACACATGATAAAATCATTGAGATTTACCGGTGAATTATTGCCTATGTTATAAATTTTATATGGAGCTGAAGAAAAAGAAGAATTAGGGTTATTTGGATCCCATAAATTATTTTTTGAAGGAACTTTAAATAAGATTTTGGAAACACCTTCAACTATATCGTCAATATATGTAAAATCTCGCATCATATTCCCATTATTAAATACTTTAATTGGTTTTCCATTAATAGCTGCTTCAGTAAACAAGAATAAGGCCATATCTGGTCTTCCCCATGGACCATATACTGTAAAAAATCTAAGTCCCGTAGTAGGGATATTATAGAGACTACTATAACTGTGTGCAATCAACTCATTTGACTTTTTTGTTGCTGCATATAAGCTAACCGGATGATCAGTATTAGATGAGGTTTTAAATGGGATTTGTTCGTTCATACCATATACTGATGAACTAGATGCGTATAATAAATGTTTGATATCATAATTTCTACATAATTCAATTATGTTCATGAAGCCTAAAATATTTGATTCAATATATGCTTCAGGATTTGAAATAGAATAACGTACACCCGCTTGAGCAGCTAAATTAACAACATAATCAAACTTAGTTTTCTCAAATAATGAGTTTAAATTTGATTTGTCAAGCAAATCAATTTTTTTAAAAAAATAATTAGGGTATTTAGAACTTTGGATTAATTGTGATTCGTTTTCAGATGTAAGATTAATTCCAGATTCTCTTAACCTTGATAATTTTAAGTTTACGTCATAGTAATTGTTAATATTATCAATCCCAAAAATTTTTATATTCTTAGATGAAAGCTTTTTAACCAGGTGAAAGCCAATGAATCCAGCTGTTCCTGTTATTAATATTTTTTTCATAATCTTTTTTGAACTTGATTTTTAAGAAAAAAACCCTTTATGTCATAAACAATAGATTTTTTGTTTTTTAACATTTCTAAATCAATTTTATTAAAATCATTGTGAGAAACAGCCAAAATTATAAGATTATAGGTTTTAATTTCTTTAATTTCCAATAACTTGGTTTTATGAAATTTTAAAAACTCATTTTTATCAGCCAAAGGATCATAAATACTAACGTCTAGACCATATTCAATTAATTCATCATATAATTCGATAACTTTGGAATTTCTGATGTCAGGACAATTTTCTTTAAACGTCGCACCAAGAATTAGACATTTGGATTCATTCAAAACCATATTATTCTTGATTAGTAGTTTTATAATATCTGAAACAATAAATTTTGGCATAGAATCATTTACTCTTCTTCCTGCTAAAATAACTTCAGGAATATATCCTAGTTGCTTTGATTTATGAGCTAGATAGAAGGGGTCAACTCCTATACAATGCCCCCCAACCAAACCTGGCTTAAAATTTAAAAAATTCCATTTACTACTAGCTGCCTCTAAAACATCCAAGGTATCAATTTTTAAAAGAGAACATATTTTTGCTAATTCATTTACAAATGCAATATTTATATCACGTTGAGAATTTTCAATTACTTTTGCAGTTTCTGCAATTTTAATGCTTTTTGCCTTAAAAGTACCTGCATCGATTATTTGCAAATATAATTTATCGATTTTATTAGCAATTTTAGTGTTTGATCCAGAAGTGATTTTTTTTATATCTCTTACAGTGTGAACTTTATCACCTGGGTTTATTCTCTCTGGTGAGTAACCACAATAAAAATCTTTATTATATGTGAAACCACTTGATTTTTCTAAATATGGAACACACACCTCTTCAGTACACCCTGGAAAAACTGTTGATTCAAAAATAACAATATCATTTTTATTTAAAAATTTGCCCACGGTTTTAGAAGCTGAAATTAAAGGAGTTAGATTAGGGTTTTTATTTTTATCAACAGGTGTTGGGACTGTAACTATGTAAATGTTTGAATCTTTAATTTCAGAAGAATCATCAGTTATATATAGCCCTAAATTACTGTCATTTTTAAATTTAACATTTTGTGAAAGAGTGTTTTTATCTATTTCATTTGTCAAATCATTAAATTGATTTAATTGATTAATTCTTTCACTATTAATGTCATACCCTACAACAGAAAACTTTTTTGAAAATTCAATTGCAAGAGGTAAACCGACATAACCTAATCCGATTATTGAAATCTTATTTTTCATAATAATTATCTAAAAAATTTTTTAAACTTATGTCCCATTTAACAATCTGAATACCAAACTGCTTCTGAAATAAACTTTGATCTAAAACCGAGAATTGTGGTCTATTTGCTTTTAAGTTAAAGAAATCGGAGGAAACAGGGTTTAATTTTACTTCCAGCTTCGAAATTTTACATATTTTAACAGCAAAATCATACCAGGTACAACTTTCCAAATTACTAAAATGAAATATTTTGGTTTCTTTAAAATCTAATTTATTCAAAATTTTAAGGATATTATCAGCTAAATCTAAAGCATTCGTTGGCGATCCCTCTTGATCATTTACAACATTAATTTCAGATTTTTTTTTGGCTAATGATATTATCTTTTTAACAAAGTTATTCCCAAATCTAGAGTAAAGCCAGGATGTTCTAATAATTATTGAATTTTTAAGTTTTAAATTTATTATTTTTTCTTCACCCTTGGATTTTGAAATTCCATAGAAATTTATTGGTTTTTTTTTATCAAATTCATTGTAAGGACCATTTTTCTTTCCGTCAAAAACATAATCAGTGGATATATGGATTAGTTTGACATCAAAATTTTTACAAACTCTAGCTAAAGTCTCCACTGCATTGTGATTAACAGAATCACATTTATTTTTAAAAATTTCAGAATCATCTACATTTGTATATGCAGCACAATTTATTAAAACATCAATAGATTGCTTGTTAAAAAAACTTGTAACCATATTATAATTGGTTATATCTAAATCATTAATGTCGGTAAATATGAAATTAACATCCGGATAAATTCCAGTTCTGCTTTTAATTTCTTGTCCCAGTTGGCCATTTGATCCAGTAACTAAAACATTCATAAGAAACAGCTTTCAAATTTATTAAATCTGATTAAGCGTCTATCTTTTTCTGAAACCATTATCTTATCTGGATTAATAGGCCACTTAATATTAATTATTTCATCATTCCAGATTATTCCAGATTCATGTTCTTTTGAATAATACTTATCAACTTTGTAATTGACAATTGCTTTTTCTGAAATTACCAAAAAACCATGTGCAAATCCTGATGGAATAAACAATTGATGCTTATTTTCAGAACTCAACTCAAAGCATTCATATCTAGCATAGGTAGGAGAATTTTTTCTTAAGTCTATGGCAACATCATATATTTTACCACTGATAACCCTCACAAGTTTTGCCTGATCAAGTGGAGGCCTTTGGAAATGTAAACCTCTTAAAACTCCAAATTTGGATTTTGATTCATTATCCTGAACAAAGTTAATTCCTTCTAAATATTTATCGAATGTTTTTTCATTAAAAGACTCCATAAAATATCCTCTTTCATCTTTAATGACTTTTGGCTCAAATAACTTCAAACCTGCTATTTTACATTCTTTAATTTCTGTCATACGATTAAACTTTTCAGGTATTTACCATATCCACTTTTCATTAATGGTTTTGCTAATTTTAAAAGTTGGTCCTCATCAATTAGCCCATTAATGTATGCCGCTTCTTCAATACAACCAATTTTTCTTCCTTGACGCTCTTCGATTACTTGAATGTAGATATTTGCTTGAAGAAGAGACTGAATTGTCCCTGTATCAAGCCAAACTGAGCCTCTTGATAATATATTAACTTTTAACTTATTATTTTTAAGATAATACTTATTTATATCCGTAATTTCATATTCGCCTCTATCAGATGGAATCAGATTTTTAGCAATATCAACAACTGAGTTATCATAGAAATATAATCCAGGAACAGCATAGTTGGATTTCGCTTTTAACGGCTTTTCTTCCAAAGATATTGCGTTATTATATTTATCAAACTCAACAACTCCATACCTTTCAGGATCGTTTACATGATAACCAAAGATAAGGCCACCTTCTACATTACTACAATTTTCTAAATTTTTAATTTTCATCTGAAAAATATTATCTCCCAGAATTAAACAAACTTTATCATTTCCTATGAATTTTTCACCCAAGATAAAGGCTTGAGCTAATCCGTTAGGTTTGTGCTGAATTTTATATGAAAAATTACAACCTAATTGTTCCCCATTTCCCAATAATTTTTGAAAATGGGGTAAATCATAAGGGGTTGAAATAATTAAAATATCTTTTATACCTGCATAAATTAAAGTTGATAAAGGATAATAAATCATTGGCTTATCGTATATGGGTATTAACTGTTTACTTAAGCTTAGTGTAATTGGATGTAGCCTGGTTCCATAGCCTCCGGCTAAAATAATTCCTTTCATGATTTATTTTTATATTGTTGGTGATAATATTTTTTATAATTTCCTGAAGTTACACTTTTTAACCAATCAGCATTTTTCAAATACCAATCAATGGTTTTAGAAAGTCCTTCTTCAAAATTAACGGAAGGGTGCCATCCCAACTCAGAATTAATTTTTGTAGCATCAATAGCATACCTTAAATCATGGCCTGGCCTATCTTTAACGTAATTAATCAATTTTTCACTTGTACCATCTTCTCTAAGTAGTTTTTTATCCATCTGATCACATAAAAGCTTAACTAAATCAATATTTTTAAATTCGTTGAAACCTCCTATATTATAAGTCTGTTGATTCTGCCCCTTATGAAAAACTAGATCGATTGCTTTTGCATGATCTTTTACATACAGCCAGTCCCTTGTATAATTACCATCACCATAAACAGGTAATGATTTTTGATTTATTATGTTATTGATAAATAATGGAATTAGTTTTTCAGGAAATTGATTTTCACCATAATTATTAGAGCAATTTGTAATTACATATGGCATTCCATAGGTTTCGCCATATGCGCGAACGAAGTGATCAGAACTTGCCTTAGAGGCTGAGTATGGTGAATTTGGATCATAAGGTGTGCTCTCTTTAAAATAGCCTTTTTCCCCTAGAGATCCATAAACCTCATCAGTACTGATATGATAAAATATCTTACCTTTCCAATCACTATTCCATAACTTTTTAAAATTATTTAAAAGATTAATTGTTCCTAAAATATTAGTTTTAGCAAAAGCTAATGGATCAGAAATAGACCTGTCAACATGGGATTCAGCTGCTAAATGTATAATACCTTCAAATCTATACTTTTGAAAAATTGATTCAATTAAAATATCGTTATTTATATTCCCATATAAAAAAGTATAATTTTTTTCATTTTGAATATCAATTAAGTTCTCTAAGTTGCCAGCGTATGTTAGGGCATCTAAATTATAAATATTATATTCTGCATATTTTTTGACAAAAAGTCTAACCACATGAGACCCGATAAAACCAGCTCCTCCAGTTATTAATATATTTTTCACGGTATGTCTTTAAAATATTTAATGGTTTTTTTTAAACCTAAATCTAAATCAATATTTGGAACCCAATTTAAATATTTAGTTGCTAAAGAAATGTCAGGCATTCTTCTCTTAGGATCATCCTTAGGTAAATTTTGAAAAAGCAAATTTGAATTAGATTTTGTTAATTGTATAATTTTATATGCTAAATCTTTTATCTTAATTTCATTTGGATTGCCAATATTAATGGGTCCAATTAAAGCATCTTCAGAGTTCATTAAAAGAATCAATCCATTAATTAAGTCATCAACATATTGAAAACTTCTTGTTTGTAAACCATCACCATTAATTGTTATGTCTTTTTGATTTATTGCCTGATTTATGAAATTTGAAATAACTCTTCCATCATCAATTGCCATATTAGGACCATAGGTGTTAAAAATTCTTACAATTTTTATTTTTAAGTTATGTTCCCTATGGTAATCCATAAAAAGAGTTTCTGAACATCTTTTCCCTTCATCGTAACAAGATCTAAATCCAATTGGGTTTACGTTTCCGTTATAGTCCTCACTTTGAGGATGTTGTTGAGGATCTCCGTAAACTTCACTTGTACTTGCCTGTAATATCTTCGCATTGTTACTTTTTGCTAAACCAAGAACATTTATAGCTCCAATAGTACAGGTTTTTACAGTTCTGATAGGATTATATTGATAGTGGATTGGTGAAGCAGGACAGGCTAAATTATATATTTCATGAATATTATCTCTGTAGTAAGGCTTAATAATATCGTGGTTTACAAATTCAAAATTTGGATTATCCAATAAATCAGAAATATTGTTAATTGAACCCGTAAGCAAATTATCAATACAAATGATTTTATGTCCTAATTTATTTAGTGCTCGGCACAAATGTGATCCGATAAAACCTGCACCTCCGGTAACTAAAATATTTTTTGAGTTATTTTCTACCAAGACCAGAGTAATTAAATCCTATTTTTTTTATTTTTTCAAAATCTAAAATATTACGACCGTCAAAGATATATGCAGGTTTTTTAATTTTATCATAAACAGCTTTCCAGTCAAAATTTTTAAACTCATCCCATTCTGTTAATATTCCAATTATGTTATAGTTAGAAATATTTAAAAAAGGTTCTTCTACAAAATTTAATAATGAATTATCAAAATTTTGATTTGATAAATCAAAATTAATCTGATTTTCGTTAACCTTTGGATCGTAAACATCAATTTCAATATTATTTTCAAGTAAATTACCAGCAACATAAATCGCTGCTGATTCTCTAGTATCATTTGTATTTTTTTTAAATGCCCAGCCAAGCATTAAAATTTTTCTTTCTAAATTATTTTCATTAATGCAATTGATTATCTTTTTTGAAAACCTGTCTCTTTGATGTTTGTTTATTATAAGGATTTGCTCCCAGTATTTGGCTACAATCTCAAGACCTTGTGATCTTGCAATGTAAACCAAATTCAATATGTCTTTTTGAAAACAACTACCTCCAAATCCGACAGAGGTTTTTAAGAAACTGCTTCCAATTCTTGAATCCATACCAATAGCTTTTGAAACCTCTTCAATATCAGCACCAGTAGCCTCACATAACTCAGAGAGTGAATTAATGGATGAAATTCGTTGAGCTAAAAAAGCATTTGCAGTTAATTTTGAAAGTTCTGATGACCAAAGATTGGTTGTTAAAATATTTTCCATTGGCACCCATGAAGAATATATTTTAACCAAAGAATCCATAGCTTTTTTACCTTCGGAAGTACTTTCTCCACCAATTAATACTCTGTCAGGTACTTCTAAATCCCTCATAGCGGTACCCTCAGCTAGAAATTCAGGGTTTGAAAGTATTTGAAAATCAACAGTGCTATTATTTAATTCAAGAATTTTTTTGATTTTTTCTGAGGTTCTAACTGGGACGGTAGATTTTTCAACAATTATTTTATTAGTTTTTGAAACTTCTGCAATTTGTTTTGCACAAGCCTCCACATATTTTAAATCTGCTGCATAACCCATCCCTTCACCTGATGTTTTTGTTGGAGTGTTTACAGAAATAAAAATCATATCCGCCTTATCTATATATTTATTCACTTCGGTTGAGAAAAATAAATTCTTTCCACGTGATTCTTTAACAACTTTTGACAAGCCAGGTTCATATACCGGTAAATTATCTAAATTTTTAGAGTTCCATGCTGCTATTTTATCAGAATTCATATCAACAACATTAACTTCAATATCAGGGTTTTTCTGAGCAATTACCGCCATTGTAGGACCTCCAACATAGCCTGCTCCAATACAACAAATATTTTTTACTTTCATTTAAAAAAATTTAAAACGTTTTCAATTATATAATCCTGATTTGAGGTTTCTAGTTCAGTATGAATTGGTAATGAGATAACATCATCTGAAAGAGCATCTGTATTTTTCAAAAACTGGTTATTAGAATAAGGTTTTTGTTTATGAATTGGGATTGGGTAATAAATCATAGAAGGTATACCAAAATCACTTAAATAAGATTTAAGACTATCTCTTTTACCATTCAAAACCCTGAGCGTATACTGATGAAATACATGTTCAGAATTAGTAATAACCCTTGGCGTTAGCAATTCTTCAATTTCAGTAAATGCTAAATTATAATTATTTGCCATAATTTTTCTGTTCGAGTTGTATTCATCTAAATATTTTAATTTAATATTTAAAATTTCATCCTGAAGAGAGTCTAATCTTGAATTACAACCAATAATTTCGTGATGATATTTAATCTTTTCTCCGTGATTCACTATCATTTTAATTTGTTCGGCTAGAGCATCATCATTTGTAAAAATTGCACCTCCATCGCCATAACAACCTAGATTTTTAGATGGGTAAAATGATGTGGTTCCTATGTGACCTAATGTGCCTGTAAACTTAATATCTCCATTATGAAAAGTATATTTGCAACCGATTGCCTGAGCATTATCTTCAATAATTTTAAGATCATACTTTTCAGCCAGATTAATGATTGAAGACATATCACAAGATTGTCCATACAAATGAACAGGCACAATTGCTTTTGTTTTATCATTTATATGTGGTTCAATTAAATCTGATGTAGTATTAAAAGTATGTAAATCTACATCACAAAAAACAACCTTAATCCCAAGAATTGCAGCTGCCTCAGCAGTAGCAATATAAGTCCACGATGGACATATAATTTCATCGCCAGGTTTCAGACCAAGTGCCATAAATGATATTTGTAATGCATCAGTTCCATTAGCACATGGTATCACATTTCGAATATTTAAATAAGACGAAAGATTTTTTGAAAACTGCTTAACTATTGGTCCATTTACAAATTTACCGGATTCAATAGATGATATAATGTTTTGATCAATCTCGGTCTTAATTTTTGAATATTGACCCATTAAATCTACCATTTGTATGTTAGTGTTTTTCATTTAGTTTTATTTACGGCTTCGCCAACGTCAGTCACAATTAT
>MDSW01128167.1_pt1 | contig 17123 bp, 17 predicted proteins | sample 811171 | NCBI WGS metagenome assembly MDSW01 (sample SAMN05326641, study PRJNA326480) | marine metagenome | isolation source: seawater | place: Atlantic Ocean: North West | collected 2012
AAAAATGGTGGGTATGGCTAGGATCGAACTAGCGACCTCTACGATGTCAACGTAGCGTTCTACCACTGAACTACACACCCATAATTTGAAATTAGTTTATATGAATTTATTAAAAAACCCTAATTTGTTTTTAAAATATTTAGAATTTGCGAAATAAATTCTTGTTTAGTAGGTAGCTTGTTATTTTTTATCTCTTCTTGAATATTATTATAATTTTCCATAATAAATTTAATAGTTTGTTTTAGAGAGGTAACATTTCTTTTTGAAACAAAAATTCCTTTTTTATTTTGCACGACATGTTCAATTTCATCAAAAATAATTACAGGTCTTAAGCGTGACAAGGATTCGTCAACAACTTTTGGATGAGCTTCAGTAAAAGAAGGTAAAATAAAAATATTGTGAGAATCATAAACTTCAATTAATTTTTGATAACCTTGGACATGTCCAATAAAACTTACTTTATTGTTCTCTGGTAAAGATTTTTCTATTCTTCCAGCAACTGTTAAATTTAGGTCCACATCTACTTTGCTGAAAATTTCTAATAAAGAAAAAATTCCTTTTTCAATCTTGATTCTTCCAACATACAAAAGTCTTGGTTTATCAAGGGAAGGTTTTCTATTATTTTCTTGCCAGGAAGAATCTAATTCGGAAGGAAAAACTAATTCGCATTTTCTTTTGATAAAAAGTCTTTTTTGACATGTAATTATTCTTGATTTAAAGGTTACTAACCTAAACATTAAGTTATAAATTATAGGCCCTAAAAATCCTAAAATTGCTTTATATTCCTCATGCCCATCACTTCTTAAATAAACAAAAACTTTTTTGTTAAATATAAATAAAAGTATGTAAGATAAAAAAGTATAAGGAGTTATAGATATAATTAGATAATTAGTTTCTTTGTCTCCAAAAGTCTTAAAAATATTAATTAGAAAAGAAAATATATTTGATGAAATTTTAACTTTTTCAAGATTAATTTTACTTGCTCTATCAATTTTTGATTTTCTAGCTACAATAGTTACATTTAATTCTTTATTAAGATCTTCAGAAATTTTTGCTTCAAAATTATCACAGTAAAAGTCACCGTTTTTTTTTGATATTTTTTCGTTATCTATTATTACTAGATTTTTATAAAACATTCAGTTTATTTAAGTTTGCCCTTTTTTCTCAATTCTTTTCTAATTTTTGTTGCTGAAATTTTTTGGAGCTTTTCACTTAAAACTATTTCTTCAATTTTATAACCAACTCCTCTTCCGTAACAAATGTTTGTAACATTTGGAACAAGCATAACCTTAAATCTGTTTCTGTATTTGGGTAATAATCTATTCTCTATATTTTTTTTAACAGTTTTAAAATTAAATGGATTGTCTTCAACTCCCTGAACATCTCTAACTTGTATACACACTTGACCAGTTTTTTTAATAATTTCCTCAAATAGCGCGTAATGACCATCATGAAAAGGTTGCCATCTACCTAACATTTGAGCGCTGGGTTTTTTATTGTCCCATTTGTATGGAATTATCTTGTCTGCTATTTGCAAAGCCCAAAGCTCAGAATCTTTTGTAGTTACTTTAAAATTAAATTCTTTAGGTTTGACAAACATTTTATTTGTATCATTAAATCGACCTTTACTAATTGTGTCCATCCATACTATATAATCTGCTTTAAATAGTTTTCGCGCTTTTGGAGTTGGGCAAATAAAATCTGCAACAATATAATTTTCTTTTCCTTTATATTTTTTTGCATAATCAGCCATGCGTTTTGCTTGTCTTATTCTTCCCTCTTCAGAAAAATCCCAATCATTAGCAGCTTTCCTTACTTCATCATTATTAATCCATTTAGCATTAAGTATGTTAGTGAGTTTAGAAGCCAAAGTGGTTTTGCCAGAACCTGGTAATCCCATAATTAATATTTTCATTAGACTCATAGTTTATTGGACATTTTCTTATAGGAAAAAATATAAATAATAAAAAATATCAATGAATAGTATTTACAAAATTCTCCATTTTCCATCATAAAAATTGCTGGAATAATTAATATTAAATAAGCTGTATTAATAAATATTGAAACATAGTAATTGCTTTTTATTTTATCAGTATTTTTCTTTAAAAGCATTTTATACAAAAGCATGTGTAGATGTTTTTCATCTGGAAGCATGGGAGATTTTTTTTCTTTAATTAATTTTCTAAAAAAAGAAAAAAAAACTTCAAAAAATAAATAAAACATGAGTATACAAAAGTAAAAAGGAGAAATTTGTGGATTTGCGATGCTAGTCTGTATTGCTGAAAAAGCAATAAAAACACCTAACAAGTAGGACCCGCTATCACCTAGAAAAACTTTCGCTTTTGGAAAATTAAAAGTCAGAAAAATTAATAATATTAAAATTGTATATAATAGTAAAATAGTTAAATTATAATTTTCATTAAAATAATTTATTAAAAACAAATTAACTAATATTATTGTTGAGTGAAAACCAAGAAGTCCGTTGTAGCCATCAATTAAGTTTGCTCCATTTATAATAAATAAAAAACACAAACAAACAAATATTAGAGAAAATAAATTCGAATTTGCAATCCAGTCATTTAAAATACCTATGCCTGTTTTATAAATATAAAAATTATTAAACTTTACTAATAAAATTAAAAATAAAATCATTAAAATTAATCTTATCTTTGGTTGAATATCTAATTTTAAATCATCCATTAAGCCTAGTAAAAAAAACAGGGTACAAAATGATAAGTACTGAACAAAAAATATATCTTCTAGAATATATAGGCTTAATATGACTATGAGTAATGAAAAATATATACCTATCCCGCCAGTAATTGATATTGCCTTAGAATGAAATGCTTGAGGTTTTTTAAATTGATCATCCACTAAAAGTTTAGGATAGTAAGTATTCATTCTTGCTATAACAAATTTGTAAAAAATTAATCCAAAAACAACTATTAAAAGTGATAAAATAAAATTATTTAAATCCATATTTCCTCAGTGAATTAATTGAGATGAATATTACGGAAAGTAAATTTTTGAAAATATCGAGATGATTAAAGTTTTTATTTATAATCCAAATCCAAAAGATATTTTTAAGTTTATTACTTTGTAAAGAATTTTTTCTTATTCTATATTTTGCTAAACTTTCAGATAGACAATAAGCACTTTTAGCTTTTTTTAATATTTGACATTTAAAGAAATAATCCTCACAAATCTTTGTTTTAGAAAATTTTGTATTTCCTATTAATGATTTTTTTATAATCATAGTGCTTGTGCCTATAGATGTATCCTTAATATATTTTTCAAAAGTAAAATTTTTTGCTGGTTTAACTTCATTTAAAATATTTTTTTTATTACTCTTAAATGTATAATAATTAGTATATGTAAAATGAAAATTATTATTTATCATAAATTTTATTTGTTTCGAAAGTTTTTCCTTATCCCAAATATCATCTGAATCTATAAATGCAATATAATCTGCAGTGGAATTTCTAATTGCAATGTTTCTACAAAAACCAGCGCCCTTGTTCTTTTTTAGCCAAGTAATATTAATTTTAGGATGATTTTTGTACTTTTCTAAAACTTTTTTTGTTTCCATATTTGAGTTATCATCAACAATATTTAGCTTCCAATTTTCAAAGGTTTGATTAATTACAGATTCGATAGTTTCTTCTACAAAAGTTTCTGAGTTATAATTTGGTAAAATTATACTTACTTCTGCGTCTGAAATTTTTTTTAACATTAATATTTTAATTAATCTCTGCTTTCCAATTTTGATAAAGTTCTTGAAGATTTAAATTCTTATAATGAAAAATACTTTTAAAATTCATTTTATAAAAATCATCAACAATAAAAGAGTCAAATGATTTCATGAGTTCTGAATATCCTGATGTATTTCTTATAAATTTTCCTCTGTCTAGTTTAATCATAAGGCTATTTAAAAGTTTATTTTCATTTTTAACAGGATCTACAGATAAAAAATAACTTCTTGAAAAATTATTTAATATCAAAGATGTGATAGATTTAACCGTTTTATCATCTAAGTGGTGTATAGCTCCATTTATAAAAATAAAGTTCGGTTTAAATTTAATAAAATGTTCTAAATTAGATTGATCATTAAAATCTAGATTAATAAATTCAAATGACTTCCATTCTTGCCTGCACTTATTTAAATATTTATCATTATTATCCACTCCCATATAACCATCAATATACTTGCTAACATATTGAAGTATGTAACTGTCACCACAACAAATATCTAACATCCGAATATTTTTTAATTTATGAGTTTTAAAAATGAATTCAAAAAAATCGAATTCATCATATTTTGATCTAACTATTTTTTGATAAAATCTATAAAAATTTGGATTTTTTAATAAAAAGTTTATCATACAAAAATATATAAATTAATTTATATATTAAATTTATAAATTAAGTTATCATTATTACTATATGTCAAGCTTATTCAGAAGTTAATATTTATTAAAAAAATGATTAAATCATTATCGATAATATTTCCAATTTTTAATGAAGAACCAAGATTAAAATCAAGCTTTCGTCATATTCTGGCTTTTCTAAAAATAAAGAAAAGTTTTAAAATAGAAATGATTTTTGTAGATGATGGAAGTAATGATAATTCATACAAAATGATAAATAACTTTTCAAAAGATTCTAAAATAATAAAAAATAAAAATAATGTCAAAATTAGAATAATCAAATCAAAAAAAAACCAAGGTAAAGGATCTGCCTTAAAAATAGGCGTTAAACAAGCTAGTTATGATTGGGTGCTTACAACAGATATAGATATGTCAGTCCCTCTTTTTCAAATTAATAATTGGATAAACAAAAAATTTATACAAAAAAAATACCATGCTTTCATTGGATCCAGGTCACATCTTAAATCTATTGTTGAAAAAAAATTTTATAGACAAGTGCTTGGAAACATAATGTCTTTTCTTATTTTTATAATCTTAAATATAAAAATTAGAGATACACAATGTGGTTTCAAATTATATAATAAAAAAATAGCAAAATTCTTATTTTCCAATCTTAAAAGTAATGGATTTGACCACGATTTAGAACTAATTTTACTGTTGAAAAAAAAAAATTTTTTGGTTAAAGAGCTACCAGTAAAATGGAAACATGTAGATAATAGTCGCTTAAATATTTTTTGGGATCCAATAAAAATGTTTTTTGGGATTTTATTTATGAAATTACGTGTTTAAATTATTTTGCAGTTTTTATTAATTTAGTATTTGCAAATAGTAAATGTTCGTACCTGCAAAAAAAACAAATAAATACAAATAAAGCCCTATAGATCTTTTGTAGTTGAAAAATAATTTCGAATTAAAAAAAGTAAATACCATTAAATATATTAAAGGATCAAAATACTCTTGCAGCATAGGCATAGTGATTGAAGAAATAATCAAAAAATAAGCTATAATTGAAATATTTTTTAGATCTTTTTCAGCAAAAATAAGTATGACCAACCATGAAATAAAAAATGCAAAATATACAAAAATTTGCCTGAAAAAATGATCTCCAAATAAAACTAATGAAAATTTATGTAAAATGCCTTTTCCTAAATGCAGGTGGCCTGAAGAAGGGCTTTGTTTGAAAAAATCATAAAAAACTATCAAATAAATTAGATATAAAAAGAACAATAGTAATAAAAAAAAATTACCTTTATTTGAAAAAAAGTTTTGAAGTAATTTTAAAATATTTTCTTTTTTAAATAACAAAAAAGGTAAAAAATAAAATGCAATTATTGCTGAGGCATATCCTATATGACCTGGATAAAATTCACTTCCAATGTTTCTTACCCTGGTGAGTTCTGTTGGAAAAATACCACCCCATAAATAAATTAAATAAATAAAAGGTATAGAAAATAATAAGTAATAAATTATTGATAATATTTTTAAATTGATAAACGTTTTTGATAAAACAATTGTTAAGAAACAAATTATTGGAATAATGAGAAGTTTTTGATCAAAATATATACATAATGAACTAAAAAAAGTTAATAAAAAGAGATAAAAATGAGTTTTTAAATTATTATTATTTTTGTTGGTTAAAAAATAATTTAAAAATAAAAATGTAGTTAATAAGGTGATAAAACCATAATTTTCCTCGAGGCCCCAGTATGCACTTGTTCTATAATACGGACTTAAAAAAACAGTAGAAGCAATTAAAATTAATATTAAACTATTTTCATTTTGAAATTTCTGTTTCAAGCATAGATAAAATAAAATAGGTGTTAGTAATGAAATAGCAAAAACACTTCTTCTGTAACCCATTTCGGTTGTAGCAAAAGGATTTAGTTCTGCATGAAGTATCCATATTAAGGGGGGCCTGTTACTTAGATGATCTGATTTATCTAAAGCAGCTAATATGTCATAATTTGAAAAAGCTTGAATGCTTTGCCATGAATTTTTATAATCTCCATCGTACCCACCGGCTCCAGCTGCGTTTTCATCAAAATAGAATCCTAAAAAAAAGGAAAGAATTGATAGGATAATCAATAATAAAGATAAAATTTTATAATTATCTCTTAAAATCATACTTTTTATTTACCAATAAGTAATCTCCACCTTTAAGATTGCTAAATAGAGATATAGAAAAAATATTAGCTTTTTGAATAAGTGTAAAATGTCGTTTTTCAAGAAAGTTAATAATCTTTTTTTCTTTTTTTTCGAAAATTTCTTTTTTTCCAACAATTTCAATTAAAAGAATATGAATTTTATTTTTTGCCAGTGTTTTAGTGGCCCCCTTAAGAAGATTAAACTCTGCTCCTTCTATATCTATTTTTAAAACATCAACATAATTTATTTTATTTTTTTTTAAAAAATTATCTAAAGTAATTGTTGGAACTTTATATTTAATAAAACCATCAGAATTTAAAAGTAAAGTTTTCAACAATAATCTTCTTGAAAAATTCCACTTTGTATCATTTTTTATAATTTTTGATAAAGAAGAGCCTGCGGGTTCGTAAAATCTATTGAAATAGTAATCTGCTTTACCATTTTTATCGCTGATTGCAACTTCGTTATAATTAATATTTTTTATTTTTATAAGATCTGAAATATATTTTTTTACGTTTTTGTTTACATCAAAAAGGTAAAATTTATATTTTTTTTGTCCTAATATTTTTAAAATATTTTTAGTAAAAAAACCTCTGTAACAACCTACATCAAATATTACTAATTTTTTTCTCTTTTTTAATAAATCATTTATTTTTTTTTCAAAACCGTGGCCCCAGAAAAAATCACCAATATGATAAATTATTTTTTTAACAGACATTTATTTATTTTATTTACAACAATTAAGTGAGAAATAGCTATACATTTTTTTTCTTTAACATATCAAGCACATATAAAATAAAATATACAGCTAATATTATTTGTATAGGTAAAATAATGAGCTTATATCTTGGGATTATAAAAAATACAGAAAATATTAATAAATTGAAAAATAAATAAATTCCCAAACACTTATTTTCAAATCTCTTTTTTTTTAAAAAAATAAATAAACCTGGAAAAGACAATATTGACAAAATAATTAAAGGAAATATGTGAAAAAAGTTATAATAATTAGGATACTTAGAGTTAACATCTATAAAATAAAATGAAAAAAATTTTTTAATATATAGTTCTGCGTATTTAAGTTTATCTTTATTCAAATTATAAATTGCTTCTCTTAAAAAAATATTATCTTTGTTTATTTCATAGTATTTATTTTTTTTTAATTTTTCTATTTCAGAATTAATTTTTTCAAATTTAGAATTTTTATAATTTTCGAATCCATCTACATTAGATAATTCATTATTTCCTTTCCACAAATTATAACCTACAGATTTAACCAAAAAAACTTGGTTAAAATGAATATAATTTCTTACCAGGTAGGGAGAAATAATTAACAGAACTATTGAAATAATTTTTAATAAATTGCCCAAGTTTAATTTTTTACTTAATATTACAAATAGAATAATTAAAAAGAAAATTAAAATAAATTCTCCTCTGGTTAAAATTAATAAACCTGAAATTAATGAGAAAATTAAAATATTTTTATTTTTTTGATCTTTGGTTATTTTGAATAAAAAACTAAGAAATAATAATGAAAAAACTATTTGCAAATTAATTGATGAAATTTGTCCACAAGAGTAAATGTTTAAAGGAACAATCGAAAAAATAAAAGAATTAATTAACGAAAATTTCTTAGAAAAGAAATTTTGATTAATTTCATAAAATAAAAAAACAGAATATGTAGATAATAAAATCTGAATTAAAAATATTAAATATAAAAAATTATAGTCGGTAAGAGATGTGGTAATTTTAACTAAATATAAAAAAAATGGATAAGTTGGTGGCAAAAGTACACTTGGAACTGGTACACCATCAAATACATAAAGTGAGTAGGTTTTATATTTTATTAAATTATCAAGTAGAATGTTCCATTCGTTATCTATGTGTATATCCCTAAAAAAATACACGGTAACTATTCTTAAAATAAAGCTTAGTACAATTAACCAAGGTAAAAAATAAATTTTTATATATGCTTCATTACCAAAAATTTGATTAATATTTTTTTTCATGTAAATTCATAATATACATTAATTTTCAATATTAAATGACAAAGAAACACTTGAAAAAAACTATCATTAATAGAAAAATTTGTATTTGCAAAAATAAATTGGGACCAAAAATAAATTTTGGTTATTTGCCTCTTATTAATAACTATTCAAGAAAAAAAAATTCTAGAAAATATCCTGTTATAGTTACGCAATGTAAAAAATGCCTTTTGATACAACTTAAATATTCTATTGCTGATAAATTGTTATTTTCTAAAAATTATTCATACCTCAGTGGTAATTCAAAAGAGAAATTAGGTAATTTTAAATCTATACTCGAAAAGATAAAAAAATATTCAAAAACAAAAAATCCTAAAATTTTAGATATTGGGAGCAATGATGGATCTTTTTTAGAAATAGTAAAAAGAAGTTATAAAAATGTACTTGGTATTGAGCCAACAAATACAGCAAAAATTTCTTTGGGCAAAGGTATTTCTACAATTAAAAAACCTCTTAATTTTAAATTAGCAAAAAAAATAACAGAAGATTATCCAAAATTTGATTTTGTTGTAGCAACAAATTTTTTTGCACAAACAAACCATTTAGAGGAAATTATAAAATCAATTAAACTTATTTTAAACAAAGAAGGTTTATTAATTGTTGAAGTTCAGTATCTTTATGATTTGATTAGTCAGAAAGGTTTTGATTCTTTTCACCATGAGCATATTGCATATTATACATTATCTTCAATTATAAAAGTTTTGAAAAAATATAAATTGTTCGTTTTTGATGCAGAAAAATTAAAAGTGCATGGTGGCATATTAAGAGTTTTTGTTAGTCAAAAAGAAAAGAAGTTTACCAAAAAATTAAAATTAATTTTAAAAAAAGAAAATGACAAAAATATTATTAATAAAGTTAGAACCCTAAATTATTTTAGATTGAAATTTGCTAACCAAGTAAAAAAGCTGTTGTTTAACCTAAAAAAACAAAAAAAATTGATTTATGGTATTGGTGCTGCACCAAGAGCTTGTGTAATGTTAAATACATGTAATGTATCAAAATATGAAATCAAAGTTGTTGGTGAAGTTCCTCAATCTTTAAAATGTAATAAATATATCCCCGGCACAAATATTATGGTAATGAATGAAAATAAAATTATTTCTGATCAACCGGATTATGTAATTATATTGGCTTGGCATTTGAAAAAAAGAATTATTAATCTTTTGTCCAAAAAAGGATATAAAGGGAAATTTATAGTTCCTTTACCAAACCTAACAATTATATAGATATTATAATTTATTAAAATATTTTATGAATGAAAAAAATGAACTTGATATTCTAATACCAGTATTTAATGAGAACGAAACTATAATTAAAACAATCAAAAATATAAAATCTGTAGTAAATTTTAATTTTAACTTACTAATATGTTATGATTACGATGAAGATCCCACAATAAAAATAATAAATGACAATTTTCCTAATGATAAAAATATCATTTTTATAAAAAATTTTTCTACCGGCTTTAATAACGCATTAATTTCAGGTTTTAAAAATACAACTGCAAAAGCGATTTTAATTTATATGGCAGACGATCACACGAACCATAATATGATAAATTTATGTTATCAAAAATTTAAAGAAGGTTATGATGTGGTCTGCCCAAGTAGATTTGTGAAAGGTGGAAAAATGATTGGAAATCCTATTGCAAAAGGTCTATTAACAAAACTTGTGTCTTTCTTTTTGTTCAATTTTACTTCATTTCCAATTAAAGACTCAACAAATTCATTTAGATTGTTTTCAAAAGAATTAATAGACAAAATTAAAGTTGAATCAAATAAAGGTTTTACTTTAAGTTTAGAGCTTACTGCAAAAGCACATCGCTTAAATTATAAAATAGTAGAAATTCCAACAGTATGGATAGAAAGAGATAAAGGAAAAAGTAGATTTAAAATTTTTTCTTTTATTATTCCCTACTCTAAATGGTTTATTTACATTATTAAAACATCATTTTTAAAAAAAAATGAAAAATAAAATAAATTTAGGAATTATTGGTAAAAATTTTGGATACAAAGTAATTTACAAGTCTTTCTTAAAAAATAAAAATTTTAAAATAATCGGCTTTTCTTTTAAGAAAAAAAATAAAAATATTAAATTACCAAAAAAAGTTAAAGTATATTTTGATTGGAAAAAAATGATACTTAATAAAAAAATAGATGCTGTGGCAATAGCAGCACCACCAAAATTACATAAAAATATTGTTAACTTTGCAATTAAAAATAATAAACATATATTTTGTGAAAAACCTTTCACTATTTCTTTCAAACAAGCAAATTTTTTATGCAATCAAATTAAAAAGAAAAAAAATATTGCTCATATGGTTAACTACGAATTTGCAAATATAGATGCATTTGAATTTTTAAAGAGAAAAATTATTAATAAGATAAAAATTAAAAAAATTTATTTAGATTGGTTTATAAATATTCAAAAAAGATCAAAATCAAATTGGAAAGAACAACATGCGCTCGGGGGAGGTATAATGTTTAATTATGTTTGTCATGCATTATATTATTTGGAATTTATTTTTGGCAAAATAAAAGCTATAAAATCATCCAATTTTTTAGATAAGAAAAATAAATTACAAATTTTAAAATCGCAATTTTTTTTTAACAATGGATTAATTTCTGAACTAACTATGAAAGTTGGTGTAATTAATGGAGATAAACCTATCCATCAATTAAAAATAATAGCAAGTAAAAAAACTTACATTTTAAAAACAAACTTAAATAGTTTAGCAGATAAATTTAAACTTCTTTTGATCAAGCAAAATACTCAAAGTGTTATTATTAATGATAAAAAAAATAATAGCGATTTTAGATTAATACCAACATATAAAAATTCTAAGATTTTTTATAATTCTATTGTAAATAAGAAAGTTAAAAAGCCTAATTTTTATGATGCTCTAAGAATCCACTTGATAATAAAAAAAATGATACTTTCATCAGAAAAAAACAAAAAAATATTTGTATAAACTATTACAACTATTCAATTTTTTTCAATTTTTTATAACTTAATATAATTGATGATAATAATATTATGTAAGCCATATCGTTTGTGGTGAAAATACTGCCACTACTTTTTAATGGAAATAATTCTAAAATTAAACTTACTACTGCAGATACTAAAATAAAATTATTCAATTTATTTCCACTTAAAAATTTGAAATTTTTATATATAAAAAATAAAAACATTCCAGCCAGCACCAAAGAAATTGTGAGCCCTACCACTCCTGTTTCTGTCAAAATCTCTAAATAATAATTATGAGGATGATTTGAACACAATCTATCTTTTTTTACTCCTAAAAATTTAGCACAATCTATTCTGAAAGATTTTATTCCATTACCAAATATTTTATTTTGCTCCCATGTATCTATTGCTGTAAAAAAAAGCTTTAGGTGTCCTTGTCTGTGGAAACCTGTTACTACATTATACACTGCTCCATGTGGTGACTCTATTGGAACAAATTCTTCCTCATTTGTTATTTTTTCCGATTTTCCACTAACTATTGATTTAAAAATTATTCCTAAAATATTTTTTGAATTACCATATACGGCAGAATAATTATTTTTAATTCTTTGATCGTAAGAGCCTATTGTCATAAATGTTATAATTAGAATTGAAATACTTATTGGTAAAGTTTTATATAATTTTACGTTACTTATAAAAATTAAAAACAATCCAAATAAAAATAAAATTAAAGGCATTCTATTTCCAGCAACTAAAATGCTAACACCCAATAAGCATATGACTACTGTAGTGATTAAGAAATTAAGCTTTTTTTTATTTTGAAATAAAAAACCTATAAAAAATATAGAAAAAATAGAAAAATTTTGAACAAATCCACCGGCAATAAATTCATCTCCAAAAAAGCCAGTATTAACAACAACTCTGTAGGTAGAGTAAGTCTTCATTCCAATAAAATTAAAACCAAATATATACTGAAAAATTAAATCTAAAGATATTAATATTGTAGAGCAGGCAGATGAAACAAAAAAGTATTTAAAATTTAAAATATCATATTTATTTAAAAGATAAATTATAACCAACATTATAAAAAATCTAAAAAAAACTAGAGCTTTAAACAATCTCTCTAAATAGACAAGTTCATATTCATTAAAATATACAGATTTAATTAAACTTAATAATGTTGAAAAAAAAACTAAAAAAAATAAAAAGAAAATTAACTTTATTACGAAATCAAATTTTGTTTTTATAATTTTGGACCTTAAGATAAACAAACCTAAAAAACAAAAAACAATTAAATTTAAATTTATCGCAAAATTTCCAATGATAAAACTGATTGGAAAAAAACTAAAAGAAATATTTGTTAAAAGAGGTATTTTTGAGTTATTCATAATAAATTTTAAATTTTAATATTAAGCATTTTTCTAGGCACAAATAATAAAAAAATTAACAATTTAAATTTATTAATTCCAAGTGGAAATAATAAAATACTTTTTAAAGATAGCAAAAATTCTCCTCTATAAATACTAAGTTTTATTTTTTTATATTTTATCTCTAATTCGATATATTTTATCTCATTTTTAAAGGTAAAAAATTTTTTTTTCTTTTGTTCTTTTACCCATCTCTCCTGCTCCTCGATACCTAAATTGTATTTTTTTAGAGTTAAATTATTGTCATGAACTCTGTAAGTTCCTGTCGGTTTATTTAGATATTTAAAAGAAGTTTTTTGACTTAATTTAAACATTAAATCAAAATCACCTATTATATTATATAAATTATTAAATTTTAAATTATAAGTATTTAAAATTTTTTTCTTTATTAAAACTGTCAAAATACTTACTTTGTAATTTCTAATTATTTCACTTGTAATTTTACCACTTGGTAATAATTTATTTGAAAAAATTTTTTTTCTGTTATTTTTTTGATCAAGGATATATAAATTTGAATAAACTACTCCAATTTTATCATCTTTAAAAAGACTTACTTGTTGTGATAATTTTTTAGGTAACCAAGTATCATCAACATCTAAAAATGATATTAATTCTCCTTTACTCTTTTTGATAGCTAAATTTCTAGCTTTATACAAAGAGGTAAATTTTTTTGAATAAAAATATTTGAATCTTTTATCTTTATATAATTTAAAAATTTCTTTACTTTTATCTTTAGATTTATTATCCCAAAAAATAACTTCCCATTTTTTATATGTTTGTTTTAAAATACTTTTTAAAGCTTCATGCAAGTATTTCTCTCCATTATGACAATTAATAATGATACTTATCAAAGGATTAAATATTAAATTTGTTTTCATTATAAAATTTTATAGTTTTATTTATTCCATTTTTCAAAGAAATTTTAGGTTTCCATTTTAATTTATTTTTTACTTTTTTTATAATGGGGTAGTATTTCAAAACTTCGTCGTCTCTATATTTTTTTAATCCAAATTGTGGAAATCCTTTTCCAACTTTTAAATTAATATATTTGATTAATTTTTTAATCTTAATTGGTTTACCATACCCAATATTAAAAATATTTCCTTTAGCTTCTTTAAACCTGAAACTTAAAAAAATTGATTTAATTACATCATCAATGTAACAAAAATCTCTCATTTGATCTCCTTTGGAACATGGGAATTTTTTGTTTTTTATGCATCCTAAAATTATATTAGATACAAATCTGTTGTTATCCTGTTTGGGCCCGTAAACTAAGTAAAATCTTAATATGGTTGCTGGAAATCTTTTTTTTTTAAATAATCTTAATAAATGTTGCGTAGCTTGTAATTTTGCCTGGCTATAAAATGAATTAGGTTTACAAATAATTTTTTCATGATGGGGTTTGGTAATCTTTCCATATTCAGCGCTTGTGCCTATTTGAACAAAAGATTTTATATTTTTTTGTAAAAAAATCTTTGTTAAATTTACTAAACCTAAATAATGTTCATTAAAGATTTTTTTTCTATCTTTTTTTTTTTGAAGAATGATTAACGTAACCACCTACGTTTAAAACATAGTCAAATTCGCCTTTAATTTTTTTTTTTAAGCTATTTAAATTTGAAATATTTACCTGAATATAATTTACGTTAGGAATTAATCTGTATTTTTTTGCTTTTTTTAATGAAATGCTTGTTACTTTCCATCCTTTTTTTATAGCATATTTGGCTGCGTGATAACCAATAAAACCTGTTCCACCAACTATTAAAATTTTTGATTTCATGACAGATAATTCAATAGAAAACTTTTGATTTCTGCATGTAAATCTTTTCTATAGTTTCCAAAATATTTTTTTTTCATATCTAAAATTTTATTTTTGTAATTTAAATCTAATGAATTTAGAATTTTTAATTTTATTTCTTCAGTCCTTGATTTAAGATCAATATTTGCTAAGTCACTTCTGATTTCTAGATCTAGTGAAATATTATTTTTTAAATCTTTTATAAATTCAGATTTATAGTCCATATTTAGAAGCACTATAGGTTTTTCAAGATAAATGGCACTAAAAATAGTTCCTCCGTAATCACACAAAACCAAGTCTGAAACTTTAAATATATTACCTATTTTTCTATCGCTTTTAGTATCAACAAAAAAACCTTTTTGTGTTAATTTTTCTTTCAGCTCTGGTAATACCTTAAGTGATTTTGGGTGAGGTCTTACTATAATATTATAATATTTTCTAAGTTCAGAAATTTTTTCTACCCAAGGTAAAAAATTAATATGTGTTTCTTTTGAATAATGTATATGTGTTGGTGTCCAAAAAATTATTTTCTTTCTAATATCTAATTTAAAATCATTATTTAATTCATTTAATATATCTTGTTTTTGATCTAATAGATCATAACGTGGATAACCTATGACTTTACAAATTTTTTTTTGAAATTTTTTTTTAATTAAATCGTTCTCAAGTTGACTATGTGTAAAAAATATATCAAAATTTTTTTCTAAATCATTGTTAGGATAATGTTTTAATTTTAGATCCATCCCTGATGGGAATTTAATCACTGTCTTCCCAATTTTTCTTTCAGGGTACCATATCATACCAACTTGGCATTTTTTTCCATCTGCAGTAAATGGTCTATTAAATATTTTTATTAAAATTTTTGATATATTTGTAAATTCGAGAAATCTTCCAATTAATTGACCATATATAAAACGAAAGATCGAATAAAAACTTATTTTTAGTGAACTAGCTTGACCTGTGCTTATCAGAACTTTGTATTTTTCTTTGTTAAATATTTCGGAAAAAAACCTAAATTTTTTATTTTGTAAAGTTAAAGTTTTTTCTATGTCAGAAGAATTGTTTTTTCTTTCTTTTTCGAGAGTCTTGATATCATTAATTATAATATCTACTTTATCAGATGGTATAATTTTAATAAAATTTTCGTACATATCTATTTCACGAGACCAATTTATTAGGATGGATATTTTATTCATTTTGCTGCTTCATTAATTTGATTAATTATATAGCTTGAAAGTTTATTTGGATAATAATCTAAATATTTTCTTTTTTTAAAAATTAAACCATATTTTGATTTTAGAAAATTTACTGGTTTCTTTAGATATATATATTTCTTATTTTCAAATGCCTTTTTCCATAAATTTTCAAACAAAATTAACTCATTTTCTTTAATTTTTTGATCTTTATTAAATATACTTGGAAGAGCTATGGTTGAAACTAAAAAATAACACAAGTCAAAACCCCAAATATTTGAATACAAAAAATTTTCCCAATCTATTATTATTGGGTGAGAATTTTTTGTAAAAATAACATTTGAAAACACGAGATCGCCGTGACAAGGAACTTTTTTCTTATTTGGCCATAATTTTTGATATTGTTTCACAACAATTTCAGCTTCTTCATAGTTTATTTCTAGGTAATCCCAAAATTTTTTTTGTTTTCCTTTAAATATTGGAAAATCTAAATAATTTTTTTTTGAATTGATAATCTTTATAGATTTATTGAAAATTAGTTGGCGTCTGGACTGGTACCATTTAAATCCTTTTTTCTCATTTTTTAATAAAATTTGGCTTTTTCTTCCATTAATAAACTTTCTTACAATTTTGAGATCAGGGTCATATATGACTCCCATTTTTTTTGTTGAATTATAGTTAAATAAAATCGTCATTTTTTTTTAATTATTATATATTTAATTTTTTTTAAGTTTAAAAAAATATATAGAAATTTCTTTAACCAAAAAATAAAACTCTCAAACAATGTTAAATTAAGATATTTATTTGGCCAATCAGGAAAAAAATTATACCCGATACATTCTTTTTTTAATTTGAAAAATATAAAAAAGTTTTTATTAATTTTTAAATTATTCATCATTGCAAAAAATAAAAGAATAATTTTAAATAAGTTGAAATTTTTAAATTCAATTACTAAATATAAATATTTTTTTATTTCCTTTTTATTTTTTATTAGATTATAAAAATTTTCATTTTTTTTAATTAAAGTATAATTTTTATTTTTATTATATTTGTTTGAAAAACTATTACTTATAATATTTAAAATTATCAAATTACCTTTTTTAAAATTTTTTTGGTTTTTA
>MDSW01044827.1_pt1 | contig 17122 bp, 17 predicted proteins | sample 811171 | NCBI WGS metagenome assembly MDSW01 (sample SAMN05326641, study PRJNA326480) | marine metagenome | isolation source: seawater | place: Atlantic Ocean: North West | collected 2012
AAAGTGCGGAGAGGAAGGGATTCGAACCCCCGGTACGCGTAAGCGCACAACTCCTTAGCAGGGAGCCCCGTTCGGCCACTCCGGCACCTCTCCTATTTTTAAATTCAATATTTAGGACTGCAAATGTATACTAATCTAATTTGCTGACAAATTATATGTCAAATTTTTTATTGTCAAACTTTCATAAGATATTTAAGTGTATTATTTTAGTCAAATGTTATATTTGCAGATCTATAAATTAAGATATGAATAAAAAAGCAATCTTTACTCTCTTTTTATCCGCTATATTAACTTCTTGTGTCAAAGAGCGTGATCTCTCACAAAATACAGTTATATCTCATATACTATCTCAACCTGATGGATTACATCCTTATAATAATAACTCTGTTATGAGATCATATATTTTTGATTATACCCAAAAAACATTGATTAGACTAGATCTAAAAACTTTAGATTATATTCCTGATTTATTAAAAACTCTTCCAACTTCTTCGAATGATAACAAAACATTTTACTTTGAATTAAAAGAAAACATCAAATGGGATGATGGTTCATTATTGACAGCCGAGGACATTGTCTTTTCTACAAAAATTATGTTATGCCACTTAACGGACAACTCACAAATTAGACCTGTTTATAATTCTGTAATTGAATCAGTAAAAGTTGACCCAAATAATAAATTTAAATTTAGTATGCGAGCTTTAGATGTTAACTGGACTGCAAAAACAATTCTAGGGGGTATTTATATTCAACAAAAAAAATATTGGGATCCAAATGGAATATTAGAAAAAATTTCTTTTGACGAACTTCATTCTAGAAGCTTTGAAGAAACTGATGAAGTAACTAATTGGTTTAATGAATTTAATCATGCTGATAATGGATTTAAACCAGAAAAATTAAAAGGTCTTGGCCCATACGAAGTTTCTGAATGGGAACCAAGTCAATATATAACCTTAACTAGAAAAGATGGCTGGTGGGGAGCACAAGACACATCTGTTTACAACAACACTTTTCCTGAAAAAATTATTTTTAAAGTAATAAGAGAAGATGCATCTTCATATCTTGCTTTAAAAAATCAAGAAATTGATGTAACTACAAATATTGGTACTGTTAAGTTAATGAAACTAAGAGAAAGAGAATATTTTAATAAAAATTATGACTCAGATTATTTAGATAGATATGGAATTTCGTATATAGGTTTAAACACCAAACCTGACGGAGTTAAACACAAACCATTCTTTGTTGATAAAAAAGTAAGAAGAGCTATTGCTTATACAATTCCTATTGATGAGATAATAGAAGTAATGTTTCATGGAAAGGCATTAAGACAACCATCTAGTGTTTCTCCATTAAAAAAATGGTACAATGACACTTTAGAATTTATTCCCTTAGACATTAAAAAAGCTAAAGAACTTCTAACAGAAGCAGGTTGGGTAGACACTGATGGAGATAATATTCGTGATAAAATGATAAATGGAGTTAAAACACCTTTTTCTTTTAAATTCAGCTATATGAGTTCTCCTATTTCTAAAGAAATAGTTTTAATGATGAAAGAAAGTATGTATAGAGCTGGTATTGTAGCTGAGCCAACTCCTATGGATTTTTCGTTATTCTATAAAAATGCAGGAGATCATAAATTTGATGCTATGCTTGCAGGATGGGGAAGTAGTGCTGCTTATTCAAACCCTATGCAGTTATGGCATACATCCTCTTGGGTCAATAAGGGATCTAATTTTTGTGGATTTGGAGATGCAGAAAGTGATGCACTAATTGAAGAAGCAAATAACACATTAGATTACGAAACACATAAAAACGCGCTTTTAAAGTTACAGGCTAGAATTTATGAAGATCAACCTTACGTTTTTCTTTGGTGCACAAAAAGAAAATTTGCTATACATAAAAGATTTAATAATAGAGATATGTTTTTTGAATTTCCAGGAGTTATGCTTAATAACCTACAGTTAAATTCAAATTTTGTGTCAAATAACAGTTCTCAATAACTACTTTTTATGCTCAAATATACAATACAACGAATAATAACATTTATCCCAATGCTAATAGCAATATCGCTATTGTCATTTATCATCAGTATTAATGCGCCGGGAGATCCCGTAGAAAGATTAGCAAAAACATCTGAAAGCGAAGGATCAGCTCAAGAACAATCAGGAGCTTCAAAAAAGATTAAAGCAGAATTAAGAAAAAAACTAGGTTTAGATCTACCTATTTTCTACATAAGTATAAGTGATTTAGCAAGTTCTGATACACTATATAAAATTCAAGATAAATATCAAAAAAGTAATTTAGAAGCTTTAATACATCAAAGTGGTAATTGGCTTATCGTATCAAACTATTATCATAATTTATTATCTCTACAAAAAACATATCAATCTATTGTACCAAAAGAAATTGTAAGTAATAATAGTCTATTAGATTTAAATAATGTAAATGAAATCACTAATCAGTTTGGATCCGAAATTAGTAGTTTACTAGAAACTTCTAATAAAGAATTAATTGAACTAAAGTTTAATAAAATGAACTCTTTAGTAACCAATAATAGTTATTTAAATATTTTACTACCTGATTTGTTAAAATTAGAAGACACTAAAAATCAACTTAAAAGTAATGCAACTAGATGGAAAACATATATCCCTACTCTTCATTGGTATGGAAAAAACAATCAATACCATTTGTGGCTTTTTGGAAATGGAAAAGATAGAAAAGGACTACTTAGGGGAGATTTTGGAATCTCTTATATAGATAGTCAGCCAATACAAGATAAGATCTGGCAAAAGGTAGGAATTTCATTCTCATTATCACTTATATCTATATTTTTAGCATATCTAATTAGTATCCCAATAGGAATCTATTCTGCATACCGAAAAGATTCAGCTGCAGACAAAGGGATGTCCTTGATATTATTTATTTTATATTCTATGCCTTCATTCTTTGTTGGAACACTATTATTACTGCAATTTGCTAATCCTGATAATTTAGCTTGGTTTCCTGTCTCTGGTATACAAGATCCTACTGTATTTAATCCTGAATGGAGCTTTTGGACAAAAATCAAGCATAGAATGCCTTTCTTAATTTTACCAATTATAACCTACACATATGGATCATTTGCATTTTTAAGTAGGATCATGAGAGTCGGAATGATTGATATCGTTTCTCAAGATTATATTCGTACAGCAAGAGCTAAAGGTTTAGGTGAAAAGAAAGTTATTCTAAAACATGCATTAAGAAACTCATTATTACCAATTATAACTGTTTTTGCTGCTATATTTCCAATGGCTATTGGAGGTAGTATAATTATTGAGGTTATTTTCTCTATTCCTGGTATGGGAGTTGAGATTTATAATTCTATATTAAACTATGATTACCCAATGATTATTACAGTCTTTACCTTATCAGGATTTTTAACAATGATTGGCTATCTAGTTGCAGATATTCTTTATGCAGTAGTTGATCCAAGAATCTCATACAAATAGAACTATGCAAAATAAAAACGAAAATTTCTCATTTAAAAAATACGCTTGGTCACAATTTAAGAAGAACAAAATTGCACTAGTGAGTCTTTATCTACTATTTACACTTATCATAATTGCTGTTTTTGCACCTTACATTGCAAATGAGAGACCTCTATATGCAAAATATAAGGGTGAAAATCTATATCCAGCATTTGCTAATGATAACAGAACTGATTCTATTTTCTTTGAAAATGGAAAATTAGATGAAATATTACAATATGATATTACTGACTGGAGAAGACTAAAGTTTGAAAAAGTTATATGGCCTCTTATTCCTTATTCAGCTGGAAGCATGGATAGGTACAACAGGGACTATGTATCTCCAGGAGGAAAACAAAGATTTAAAAACCATGAAGGAAAGATAATCGATGCACCTAAAAAATTTAGACATATTCTTGGTACTGATGGGATTGGTAGAGATTTAGCAGCCGGATTGATTCATGGTACAAGAATCTCATTAATGGTTGGTATAGTTGCTATGGGTATAGCTTCAATAATTGGAATTATTTTGGGCGCACTAGCAGGGTTCTTTGGTGATACAAAATTAAGAATGCCTAGAATCAAATATTGGCTAACTATCTTTGGAGTATTTATGGGGATGTTCTATGGTTTTGGACAAAGAAAATATAAACTAGCAGAAGGTTTTGGAGAAAGTATATCAAGTGGAATGTACCAAATGATTATAAGTGTTTTGTTAATAATTGCAATTATATTTATTTTTAGAAAGATAAGTAAATTTTTACAATTTGGATATTTAAAAGAAGAAACCAATATACCTGTTGATGCCTTCGTTTCTAGGGGAATTGAGCTATTAAACTCAATTCCAAGACTACTATTAATTATAACTATTACAGCAGTTGTTGAAAGAAGTATATGGATTGTCATGATTATTATTGGGCTTACTAGCTGGACTGGAATTGCTAGATTTACTAGAGCTGAATTCTTAAGAATTAGATCTCTAGAATTTGTTCAAGCTTCAGAATCATTAGGTTTTTCTTCTGCTAGAACAATATTTAAACACGCTCTTCCTAATGCTTTAGCTCCAGTATTTGTAAGTATAGCATTTGGTATTGCCTCTGCAATTTTAATTGAGAGTAGTCTTTCATTTCTTGGAATTGGAGTGCCAGACGATATAGTTACTTGGGGCTCATTACTTAATCTTGGTAGACAAAACTTAGAGGCATGGTGGTTAATTATTTACCCAGGAATGGCAATATTTCTTACCATTACAATTTACAATATGATAGCTGAGGCTTCTAGAGACGCTTTAGATCCAAAACTAAAAAGTTAAAAAAATTAAACCTTAACTAAACTTACAGATTAAATCTCATCAAAATCCAATACGACATCTTGAGATATTGGATGAGACTGACATGTTAAAACATATCCTTGTTTAACTTCCTCATCTGATAAAGAATAATTTTGATCCATATCTACTTTTCCCTCAAGAACCTTTGCTTTACATACACAGCACACACCTCCTTTACATGAGAATGGAACATCAGCACCAGCATTCATAGCTGCATCTAAAATTGTTTCCCCCTTAGAGGACAAACTAAACTCAAAATCATCACCATCTACAGAAACAAGAACATTAGAAATAAGCTCGTTGTCATTTACATCTTTAGAACTTTCTTTTTTATTAGTAAAATTTGATGTAAATCTTTCAAAATATATTTTTTTTGAATCAGTACCAGAATCAATTAGAAATTGATTAACATTATCAATCATTGCTCCTGGACCACATAAAAAATAAGATTCAGCATCATTTAAATTTTTATTAGAATTAAAAAGATTATTTAATAAAACATTATCAATCCTTCCTTTTATACAATCTACTACATCTTGTCTAGAAAAAACATAATGAATAAAAAATTGACTTTGAAAATCAGTTTCTAATGAGCGAAGTTCATTTGCAAACATAATACTATTACTAGTTTGGTTTCCATAGATCAAGGTAAAAAAACTTTTAGGACTATTATTAAGTACTTGTTTAACCATAGATAAAATTGGAGTAATACCACTGCCTGCACAAATAGCAACATAATGAGATTCTTTTTCTTTGGGTTCTAAATAAAAATTACCTGTTGGAGGCATAACATCTATAAAATCTCCTACTTCTAACTCTTTAGTCAAAAAGGTAGACATAAGACCATTTTTTATACGCTTAACTCCAATCTCAAGACCTTCTTCTGGAGATGAAGATATCGAATAAGATCTTCTTATGTCTTCACTGTTAATTTCTTTGCGTAAGGTAATGTATTGACCAGCTTTAAAATTAAAAGCATCAGAATTTGAAGATTCAAAAACTATTTTAACTGATTCAGCAGTTAATGGCTCAATCTCTAAAACTTTTAAAGAATAAAATTTATTCATTAATTATCTAATTATCATTGCAAAAATATCATTTTAGAAAAAAAAGGATAGCGATATTATAATAAATATGATAATAATATTTAATAAATTTGCAAAATAAATTTAATTAAATGAACGAAGAATATTTTCAAGAAAAAATTGATAATGAAAAAAAAATTGAGCCAAAAGACTGGATGCCAGATGATTATAGAAAACATCTTATCCGACAAATGTCTCAACATGCACATTCAGAAGTTATCGGTATGCAACCAGAAGGAAACTGGATAACAAGAGCTCCATCGTTAAGAGCAAAAATGATATTACTTGCTAAAGTTCAAGATGAAGCAGGACATGGACTTTATTTATATTCAGCCACTGAAACTTTAGGTATTAGCAGAGAAGAATTAGTACAACAATTACATAGTGAAAAAGCAAAATATTCTTCGATATTCAACTATCCGACTCTAAGCTGGGCTGATATGGGAGCAATAGGTTGGCTAGTAGATGGAGCTGCTATTGTGAATCAAGTTTCCTTACAAAGAACCTCTTATGGTCCTTATGCTAGAGCTATGATAAAGATATGTAAAGAAGAAAGCTTTCATCAAAGACAAGGATATGAAATCATGGCAGAAATGGCAAAAGGAACAAAAGAACAAAAAGAAATGGCACAAGACGCCTTAAATAGATTCTGGTGGCCATCCATAATGATGTTTGGCCCTCAAGACTCTGACTCTCCAAGATCAGGTAATGCAATGAAGTGGAAAATTAAAAGACAAACAAATGATGAATTGCGTCAAAACTTCATTGATAAAACAGTTGCTCAAGCAGAAGTTATTGGACTAACAATTCCAGATCCTGATTTAAAATGGAATGAAGAAAGAGGACACTATGATTTTGGTGAAATGGATTGGGACGAATTTTGGAATGTTGTGAATGGCAATGGTCCATGTAATAAACAAAGACTAGCTCACCATAAGAAAGCCCATGATGAGGGAGAATGGGTAAGAAAAGCAGCTAAAGAATATGCTAAAAAACAAGAATTGGTAAATTAAATAATTAAGAATGGCAGAGAATAATATAGTTTGGGAAGTGTTTATTCAAAGTAAAAATGGATTAGCTCATAAACATGTTGGCAATGTTCATGCTGCAGACAAAATTATTGCATTGGAAAATGCAAGAGAACTTTATACCCGAAGAAATGAAGGGTCATGTATTTGGGTAGTTAAAGCAAGTGAAATTGTATCTTCAGAATCAGAAGATAGTGAAGCATTTTTTGATCCATCAAATGATAAAATATACCGTCATCCCACTTTCTATACAATGCCTGAAGGGTCTAAACATATATAAATTTGACAAGTCTTTTAAATTATACTTTAAGAATCGCTGACACCTCCTTAATACTAGGTCAAAGAATGTCTGAATGGTGTTCAAAGGGACCAACACTAGAAGAAGATATTGCTCTTTCAAATATTTCATTAGATTTATTTGGTCAGGCAAATGGTTTTTATGAGTATGCAGCTAAATTAGATGGTTCAAAATCACCAGATGATTTGGCATTTAAAAGAAACGAAAGAGAATTCTTTAATCATCAATTATCAGAACAAGAAAATGGCAACTTTGGCAGAACAACAGTTAGAAATTTCTTACATGATGCTTTTAGTTTATTGTTTTACACAGAACTTACTTCAAGTAAAGATGAAACATTTGCAGCACTAGCAGCAAAATCATTAAAAGAGGTAAAATATCATTTCCGACATTCTAGCAATTGGCTTGTTCGACTAGGGGATGGAACAAAAGAAAGTAATTCCAAAGTTCAAGAAGCTTTAAATTCTTTATGGCAATATACTGGAGAACTATTTGAAATGGATCAAATAGATAACGAGATGTTAGAAAAAGGGATTGGTGTTGACAATTTTCAATTAAAAGATCAATGGGACAAATTAATTGATAGTACTCTTACAAAAGCAAAATTAAAGCGACCTTTAGATGGCTATATGGCAACTGGAAGTAAAAAAGGTATACATACAGAACACCTTGGCTTTCTTCTTGCTGAAATGCAGTTTTTACCAAGAGCATATCCAAATGCAAAATGGTAACACATCACATATATGGGATTTGTTAAATACAGTTCCTGATCCTGAAATACCAGTAATATCTGTAGTAGAACTGGGTGTTATTCGAGATGTTAGCTTTAAAAATAAAGCTTATACAATAAGTATAACTCCTACTTATTCTGGATGCCCTGCTGTTAAAACATTTACAGATGACATAAAAAGCTGTCTAAAAAGTAATGGAATTCATAACTTTATAATAAAACTTGTTTATTCTCCTGCCTGGACTACTGATTGGATGACAAATTCAACGAAAAAGAAACTTAAACGATACGGGATAGCTCCTCCTTCAAAAATAGTCATATGTCCACAATGCAATTCAAAAAATGTAAACCTTATTAGTGAGTTTGGATCTACTGCTTGTAAAGCAATGTATAAATGCTCAGATTGCTTAGAACCGTTCGAGTTCTTTAAATGCATTTAAGATTTTATTTTTAGTATTTTAGCTTTTCAAAAGCATAAGCAATGATACAATTTGAAGTTTTACAAGGGGTAGGTAAAATTACGTTAAATAGACCTGAAAAATACCACTCCTTTATTAGAGAAATGGCAATTCAACTACAAGATGCATTAGATAAATGTAAAGAAGATGATAAAGTACGTGCAATTTTTATTACAGCAACTGGAAAAGCATTCTGTGCAGGACAAGATCTAGCTGAGGCAATAGATCCATCAATTCCAAGTATAAGCAAGATTATTCAAGAACACTATAATCCAATTATTAGAAAAATAAGAAATATGGAGAAGCCAGTAATAGCTGCAGTAAACGGTGTTGCTGCTGGAGCTGGAGCAAGTTTAGCACTTGCTTGTGATATTATAGTTGCAACAGAAAGTGCATCTTTTGTACAAGCATTTAGTAAAATAGGATTAGTACCTGATAGCGGATCTACCTTCTTTTTACCAAGATTAATAGGAATACAAAAAGCAACCGCGCTAATGATGAGTGCTGAACCAATATATGCAAAAGATGCAGAAATGATGGGGATGATTTATAAAACTTACTCAGATGAAAGTTTTCAAAGAGATAGTTGGAATTTGGTTAGTAAATTAGCAAAGATGCCAACTAAAGGATTAGGACTAACGAAAAGGCTTTTAAATGCATCAATTAACAATAACTTAGAAGATCAGCTAGATATGGAAGATAAATGTCAAGTAATAGCTGCAGAAACAGAAGATTTTAAAGAAGGGGTTCAAGCTTTCTTAGAAAAGAGACAAGCAAACTTTAAAGGAAAATAAAATGATTAAAGTAAGTATAATTGGGGCTGGAACAATGGGGACTGGAATAGCCCAAATAGCTGCTACAAAGGGACATCAGGTTTGCTTATATGATACTTTTGATGGTGCTGTTGAGAATTCAAAATCAAAACTCAACAAAATTCTTAACCGGTTAGTTGAAAAAGAAAGGATTTCAAAAGATGAAAAAGAAAATATTCTATCAAGAATTAACTTTACGCAAGATATAAAGGATGTCAAACAAAGTGGATTAATTATTGAGGCAATAATTGAAGATCTTGAAATAAAGAAAAAAATATTTAAAGAACTTGAAAAGTTAGTAGATAAGGAATGTATTATTGCATCAAATACTTCATCTTTATCAATTGCTTCTATCGGTGGAGCGTGCCAAAGAGCAGAAAGAGTTTTAGGAATACATTTTTTTAATCCTGCTCCTTTAATGCCACTTGTAGAAATTATCCCTGCAGTGCAAACATCTAAAGAAACACTTAAAAATGCAAAATTGATAATTGATAGCTGGGGAAAAACTACTGTTCTTACAAAAGATACACCAGGCTTTATTGTTAATAGAGTAGCACGTCCTTTTTATGGCGAAGCAATTAGAATTTATGAAGAAGGTATTGCTGACTTTGCAACAATTGATTGGGCAATAAAAGAATTAGGTGGATTTAAAATGGGTCCTTTTGAACTAATGGATTATATCGGCAATGATATCAATTATACAGTAACAGAAACTGTATTTAAAGCTTTTTATTATGATACAAGATATAAACCTTCTTTTACACAAAAAAGAATGATGGAAGCTGGATATTTAGGAAGAAAGTCAGAAAGAGGGTACTATGATTATTCTATTGATATGCCTAAACCAATTAAAAATAGAGAGTTAGGTAAAAGAATCTTATGGAGAATTCTTTCAATGTTAATCAATGAAGCAGCAGACGCACTATTTTTAAATATTGCGACTAAAGAAGATATTGATCTAGCTATGACAAAAGGTGTTAACTATCCAAAAGGATTACTTCTTTGGGCAGATGAAATTGGTATAAATAATGTGCTTAATGTACTAAAGGATCTACAAGAAGAGTATGGAGAAGATAGATATAGACCATCTCCTTTACTGAGAAGAATGGTTAAAGAAAATAAATCCTTTTATTGATGAAAAAAGCAGAGAAGATAGTAAGGAAGATGATAAATGGAGATGCTTTCAGCAATTGGCTCGGCATTGAAGTAGTAAAGATATCTGAAGGTTTTTGTAAGTTGAAAATGATTGTAAGAAAAGAAATGACCAATGGCTTTAACATTACTCACGGGGGGATTTCTTATTCTTTAGCTGACAGTGCACTAGCTTTTGCAGCGAATTCGTATGGGAGGCAGTGTTTATCAGTTGAAACTTGTATTTCACATACTAAAAAGGTTGTATGTGGAGATTCGTTAATTGCAGAAACAAAAGAAATAAGTAAAAACGATAAATTAGCAGTTTACAATATTAAAATAACTAATCAAGATAATATAGAAATCGCTCATTTTAAAGGAAAGGTTCACCGAACTCACAGAGAATGGTTTCCAAGTAAATAACTATGAAGAAAGTCATACTTATATTTCTTTTCATACCATCACTGTTGTTTGCTCAACAAACAATAAATGATAGCATTTATATTGATGGAACATATAGGTCTTTTACTACTTACATACCACAAATTTATAACCCATCAAAACCTACACCTTTAGTTTTAAACTTTCATGGACTAACTGGCAGTTCTAATATTGCAATGTGGCATGCTGACTTCAGATCAATAGCTGACACAGCTAATTTTATTATTGTTCATCCTCAAGGACTATTAAATAATCAAGGTGAAACACATTGGAATATCGGTCAGATAGGCTCTTCAGTTGATGATATTAATTTTATTTCAAAACTTTTAGATAGTTTATCATCAAAATATAATATTAATTCTGAACGAGTTTATAGTACTGGAATGTCAAATGGAGCATATTTGAGCTATAGATTAGCTTGTGAGCTCTCTGATAAGATAGCGGCTATAGCGCCTGTTGCAGGTTCATATATTTCTTATATGCTGAATATTTGTAATCCAAGTCATTCAACACCTGTTTTACATATTCATGGCGTTGCAGATAGTTCTTCTATTTATAATGGCAAACCTGGCGTTGAATCTATATCAAGTATTTTATCCTTTTGGGTAAATTACAATGAATGTGATACGCAAAGTATTTATATGCAAATAGCAAATATTAATCTTTCTGACAGTAGTAATGTAGAACATTATATTTGGAAAAATGGAATAAATGGAGTGGAGGTTGAACATCTTAAAATTATTGATGGTGGACATACATGGCCTGGAAGTAGTTTTACAAATAATAATGGTGGCAATACAAATTATGATATTAATGCCTGTAATGAGATCTGGAAATTCTTTAGTAAATATGATATAAACGGATTAATTGGAACAAATACTGAAATAATAGATATAAACTCAGAAGAGAAGCAATTAATTAGAATAATAGATGTTTTAGGCAAAAGTATAAACGAAACTAAAAATCTACCTTGTTTCTTCATTTACGATGATGGAACAGTCGAAAAAAAAATAATTTTAGAATAATGTCTATGAAAACATACATAATTGATGCAATTAGAACACCAATAGGAAATTTTGGTGGCTCTTTAAAAAATATAAGAACCGATGATTTAGCTGCAATTCCAATCAAGGAAATCATAAATCGAACAGGTATTGATCCACATAAAATTAATGATGTAATCCTGGGGTGTGCTAACCAAGCTGGCGAAGACAATAGAAATATAGCGAGAATGTCTCTCTTATTAGCTGGACTTCCAGTCACGGTACCTGGAGAAACAATAAACAGATTGTGTTCTTCTGGAATGTCTGCTGTTATTCACGCACATAGAGCAATTTGTGCTGGTGACGGTGATTTGTTTATTGCTGGTGGAGTTGAAAATATGACAAGAGGGCCTTGGGTAATCTCTAAAGCTTCAAAAGCTTTTGGAAGAGATGCTCAAATGTTTGATTCATCATTTGGATGGCGCTTTGTAAATCCAAAGATGAAAGATCTTTATGGTGTAGATGGTATGGGAAATACAGCTGAAAACCTAGCTGAAAAATATAATATTTCTAGAAAAGATCAAGATCTATTTGCATATAATTCTCAAATGAAGGCAACTAATGCACAATGTTCAGGCAGGCTAGCAAAAGAAATTGTTCATGTTGAGATTCCACAGAGAAAAAAAGATTCAATCATTTTTAAACATGATGAATTTGTTAAAGGTGATACTTCTTTGGAAGTTTTAGCAAAATTAAGAACTCCATTCAAAAAAGATGGGGGAACAGTAACTGCAGGTAACGCGTCAGGTTTAAATGATGGTGCAGCTGCAATGTTATTAGCATCTGAAAATGGAGTAAAAGAAAACAGTCTTACCCCTATAGCTAAGATTGTTAGCTCAGCTGTAGTAGGAGTTGAACCAAGAATAATGGGCATAGGTCCAGTAAAAGCATCATACAAAGCTTTAGAAAAAGCAAGCCTAAAAATGGAAGATATGGACATTATTGAGTTAAATGAAGCATTTTCTGCTCAAGCATTAGCATGTATTAGAGAATGGGGATTAAAGGATGATGATTCAAGAATAAATCCTAATGGTGGTGCAATTGCAATTGGTCATCCACTTGGAGTTAGTGGAACTCGAATTTTACAAACTGCTGCAATTGAACTGCAAAACCAAAATAAAAAATATGCTCTAGTAACAATGTGTATTGGAGTTGGGCAAGGTTATGCAACAATAATTGAAAGAGTATAATATGATTTACGAATTTAACGGATATAAACCTGTAATAGACCCATCTTCTTTTGTGCATAAAGAAGCTACTATTATTGGTAATGTTATTATTGGTAAGAATGTATATATAGGACCGGGAGCTTCACTAAGAGGAGATTGGGGGCAAATTATTGTTAAGGATGGTTGTAATATACAAGATAATTGTATTGTACATATCTTTCCAGGCAAAGATGTCATTCTACAAAAAAATGCGCATATTGGACATGGTGCAATTATTCATGGTGCTAATATTGGAGAGAATTCGCTTATTGGCATGAATGCTGTTATTATGGATGATGCTAATATTGGAGATGAGTGTATAATTGGAGCACTTTGTTTTGTAAAAGGAGAAATGGAGATACCAAATAGAAAAATTGTAGTTGGCAATCCTGCAAAAATTAAAGGTGATGTTTCTGACGAAATGATTAAATGGAAAACAAAGGGAACTGAACTATATCAAGAATTACCTGAAGAATGTAAAAAATTAATGAAAAAGTGTAAACCACTTGATAAAATAGAAAAAAACAGAAAAACTAAACAAAAAATAACATTTGACACTTGGAAAAATTCAAAATAGAAAAGTATATAAAAATGACTTTAGAATAAATGAAAAGATACGAAAATTACGCATTAGGACATTGGATACAAGGAGATGGAGATGGAACTCCGCTTTATAATGCCATAACTGGCAATAAAATAGGTACAGCAACATCAAAAGGTTTAGATTTTTCAGAGATGATGGATTATGCAAGAAAACAAGGTGGTACTGCCCTAAGAAAAATGACTTTTCAAGAAAGAGGGTTAATGCTTAAAGCACTAGCCCTTCATTTACATTCAATAAAAAACAAATTCTATGCATTAAGCGCACAAACAGGTGCTACTAAGATTGATTCATGGATTGATATTGAAGGTGGAATTGGAAATATATTTGCAAATGCATCTCTAAGGAAACAATTTCCGGACTTGCCATACCATATTGATGGCAACATGGCTCCACTTTCTAAAAATGGAACATTTATAGGTCATCATATTATGACTCCAAAAGAAGGAGTTGCCATACATATTAATGCTTTCAATTTTCCAATTTGGGGAATGCTAGAAAAAATTGCAGTTAATCTTATGGCAGGGGTTCCCGCCATTGTTAAACCAGCAACTCTTACGTGCTTTCTAACTGAATTAATGGTGAGAGAAATAGTAGATTCTAAAATTCTTCCAGAAGGTAGTCTTCAATTAATTTGTGGTAGTGCTAGAGGAATAATTGATAATGTACAAACAGGAGATATAGTTACTTTTACAGGAAGTGCTGACACAGGAAAAATGTTAAAATCACAACCTAGATTAATAGAAGAGTCAGTTCCATTTAATATGGAGGCTGATTCTTTGAATTGCTCTGTACTTGGAGAGGATGCAATACCTGGAACTGCAGAATTTGATATCTTTATTAAAGAAGTACTAAAAGAAATGACTGTTAAAGCAGGTCAAAAATGTACTGCAGTTAGAAGAGTAATTGTTCCTGAGAAATTAGTAGAAGATGTTCAGATTGCACTTGGAAAAAGACTTTCAAAAACTATTATTGGTGATCCTGCAGTTGAAGGAGTAAGAATGGGTTCTTTAGCTGGAAATGCACAAAAAAAAGAAGTAACTGAAAAGGTAAAGCAACTATGTAAAACACAAGAAGTTATTTATGGTTGTTTAGATGAATTTGAAGTAAAAGGAGCAGATAAAAACAAAGGAGCTTTTATCTCCCCTATACTCTTTTTAAATGATGATCCATTCAAAAAAACAGACTGTCATAATATAGAGGCTTTTGGTCCTGTATCGACAATTCTTCCTTATAACACTCTTGATGAGGCAATAGAGCTAGCTAAAATGGGTAAAGGATCTTTAGTTTGTTCTATCATTACAAATGACATGAAAATTGCAGAGCAGTTTGTTTTGGGAGCTGCATCTATGCATGGTAGAATTCTTGTACTAAATGAAGCATGTGCTAAAGAAAGTACAGGCCATGGTTCTCCAATGCCACTACTAACACATGGAGGACCTGGACGTGCAGGAGGAGGAGAAGAAATGGGAGGAGTTAGAGGGATAAAGCATTACCTTCAAAGAACTGCAATTCAAGGTCACCCTACTACTATCACTGCACTTACAAAACAATATCAAGTAGGTGGTGAACAAAACACAAAAGGTCCTCATGTGTTTAGAAAGCACTTTGAGGAAATTGAAATAGGAGATACAGTAATTACAGAAAAACATTTAGTAACACTTGATAATATTGAAGATTTTGCAGAGCTTTCAGGAGATAAATTCTATGCTCATATGGATGAAAATTCTTTAGATGGGACAATTTTTACAGAAAGAGTAGCACACGGATATTTTATTATGAGTAAAGCAGCTGGTTTATTTGTTGATCCTGCTAAAGGTCCAGTACTTCTGAATTATGGAATTGATGAGTGCAGATTCACAAAACCTGTCTATCCTGGAATGACAGTAGGAGTTCGCTTCACTGCAAAAGAAAAAATCAGTCAAGAAAAAAGAGATGATGATGATATTGCAAAAGGAATTGTAAAATTTCTAGTAGATGTATATGATGATGAGGGAGAGACTGTAATGTTAGCAACTATATTAACTATGGTAAAAAAACTAGAACAAAATTAAAATAATAATATCATGAAAAAAATTGGTTTTTTATTTACAATTACATTTCTCTTTTTCTTGTTAGCACAAATATTATGGACTATTGCACTAGTTACTGAAGAGCCATTATTTGGAAGTAAAACCATAGAAGATTGGTCCATTAATATCCCATATACCTTGTGTTCAATCTTTGGATTAATAGCAAGTTTTCGATTATATAAAGATAAAAAATAAGCCAAATGAAAAAAATACTAATTATATCACTTTGCTTGCCTGTAATAATGCTAGCACAACAGACCTACGTACCTGACGATGTATTTGAGAAATATATTGAGACTTATTTTCCTGCAGCAAATAATGGTGTTGTAAATGATGATTCTGTATTAACAGCAGGCTTAAACTTACCAAGTAGTAGTCCGATAATTTTAGATTTAAATCCAGCGACATTATCATCTCCTTTTATTAATGATTTTACGGGCATTGAAGATTTTATTGGTCTAAGAAAAATTGTAATTGAAAATCTAAACAATACAACAATTGATTTAAGTCAAGCAATATTAACTAATGGTAATTTAAATTTTTTAGCTGCTACTATAGCTATTGGTTCATGTCCTTTGCTTACGAATTTAATCTTACCTTCAGACACAATACAATTAAATTTAACTTCAAATACATACCTAACAAACATTGTCTTTCAACCTTTAACATTTATAGGCAATAGTGTTGGTTTAGAAGGTTTAGTTATTTCGGGTTGTAATAGTTTAACAAATATTGATATATCAAATATTGCTGGTGTTTTTAATGGATCAATGTTATCTATTTTTAATAATTTAAATTTAACACAACTTAATTTAAAAAATGGTTTTTGTTATAACTGGGGATTAGTAGACCTAAGTGGTCAAAATTTATTTTGCATTCAGGTTGATGATCCAAATTACTCTTCCATATCTTCTAATTGGAGTTGGTATGAACGCACTCAATATCCTTCACAATACAGTTATTCTACTAATTGTAGCTGGTCTACTTATTTTGAAGAACATTCTACAAACAAAAAACTTCTTAAAGTAACAGATCTATTAGGAAAAGAAACAAAAGTAAAAAAGAACGAACCTCTACTCTACTTATATGATGATGGAACTGTAGAGAAAAGAATAACTATTGATTAAAATAATTTAATAATGATAGAATTTGTAAAAATCACAGTAGATAATGAAATAGGAACTATAGAGTTCTTCCATCCTCAAAGTAATGCTCTACCTGGACATGTTTTAAAAGAATTAGCAAATACAATTGAGGCAGCTGGCAAAAACAATAACATAAAAGTAATTATTCTTAAAAGTGCTGGAGAAAGAGCATTTTGTGCTGGAGCATCATTTGATGAATTAATAGCCATTGATAATGAAATTACTGGAAAAGAA
>MDSW01219252.1_pt1 | contig 17118 bp, 13 predicted proteins | sample 811171 | NCBI WGS metagenome assembly MDSW01 (sample SAMN05326641, study PRJNA326480) | marine metagenome | isolation source: seawater | place: Atlantic Ocean: North West | collected 2012
CGAAGCCTCTCATGCATGCCCGCGACGAGGTCGAGGCCGGACTCCAGCGCCTCGACGAGCGTTTGCCGCCATGAGGGAGGAATTGTGCCGCCGATATTCGCCACCCCGATGACCAGTGTACGCGCGCCTCCGGCGGCCGCCGCCGCTGGCGAAAGATCTGGCAGGCCGAGATCAATCGCATCATCTGACAACCGGCATTGTCCGAGGCAGCTTTCTGGTGCCCACTGAACAATGCCGATCCCGGTCTTGGCCAACAGAGGGCGCGTCTCGTCACCGAGAAATACCAGATATGGCGGCTCTACCCTGCTCATTCCCATTACTCCACGAGCTGCTCCCTATGTTGGATCAGAAGCTCTTCTCGGCTCGGACACCCCAGACGCGGCCCGGTGCAAGCTGGATGTACGGCCCGACCTGGTAGGTGATGTAGCGGGTGTCCTGCAGGTTGTTGACAAAGGCGCTGAGGCTCCAGCTGTCACCTTCGACACCGAGGCGGAGATTCATGATCTCCGGCGATTCGGATTCGATCTGGTTCGCATTGTCCTGATACCCATCCCAGGAGTTGCTGTAGCTGCCATAGGCGAACAGGCTGAGCGCATCGTTCAGCGGCCTGCGGTAAATGGAATTGATGCTGAAGCTCTGCTTGAAGCTGCGCGGCACCTGGTTCGACGAATAGTCGATTTCCCCGCCGCCGGGCAGTGGCACGATAAACGTCTCATAGTTCGCATCAAGATAGCCATAGGCGAGATTGACATCGAGCCCGTCCATCGGACGCGCCGACAGCTCCGCCTCCAGACCGGTCGATTCGATCTTGCCGGCATTGATGCCGAGACCGTTCACACCCGCCGGGAATGTCGGATCAATGACGGACTCGTCGACAGAAATCAGCGCATCCTTGCGTGTCTGGGAGAACGCGGCGAGCGCCAGTTGCGCCCTTTCTCCCAGCTTCGCTTTCACGCCCGCTTCCAGGCTGACGGATGTCTCACTGTCGAACGGCAGGTATTGCGGCTGGCTAGCGCCTTCATTGATACCGCCAGCCTTGAAGCCGGTTGAGACAGTTGCATAGACAAGCACGGACTCCGATGCGTCGTAGCTCAATGTGCCGGCAGGCGACCAGTTCTCGAACACCGGATCGGACGCGACGGAGTATTCCAGCGAACGTCCGACAATGAAGATACACGCTGTGCATCCGGGCGTTGCCTGATCGAATGCGACATCCCGCTCATCACGCGTATAGCGCACACTCGTGTCCAGTGTCAGCCGGTCGGTAAGGTCAAACGACATTTCCGCGAATGCTGCGAACGAGAACAATTCCTGATCATTGTCGAGCTCGAAAAGCACGCTGTCCAGATTGTCACCGGTGAGACCGCCATTATCCGGCGGAAAGAAATCACCGAGACCAGGCGCGCCGACCGAAATCAGGAAGTCCGTATCGAAGTACGCGTCTTCCTTGAGCACAGTGGCGCCAACCAGGTATCTGAAAGGTGCATCATCCGCAGAGGCATAGCGAAGTTCGCCGAAGAAATTGTCGAGCGTAATATCTCGGGTCGACGTCTGCAGGTACGCGCTGGAGAAATCCGTATCGTCCTGCTGATAGACATCAATCGACCGGTAGCTGAGAATGTTGGTCAGAGTCCCCCCGCCGATACCCCAGTTCACTTCCGACGAGAACTGCTGTTCTTTGACGTTGTAGGGCGTTTCTGTGTCGTAAGACAAATTCCGCGGATCCTGCCCTACCCGGAAGACAGCCGGCGTCTGCCCATTATCATCCCGGTACTGACCTGTAAGCAGGACCTCCAGATTATCCGACGGCTGCCAGAGGACGCGGGCCCTTGCAGACAGATTTTCTTTTTCGTCCAGTTCCTGGTCCAGGAAGGCATTCCGGGAAAATCCGCTGTCCTGATTGATGGCCTTGAAACTGAGGCGCGCGGCAAGCGTGTCGCTGAAGGCATAGTTACCCATGCCGATCAGTTCCTGTCTCTCCTTGTCGCTGACCTGAAGCTCGACTTTCGCCGTATTTTCGAAAACGGGTTTGGCGGTCCTGATATTGACGGCTCCACCGACCGCGTTGCGGCCATAAAGGCCCGCCTGAGGCCCCCTGAGAACCTCGACCTGCTCCAGGTCATAAAGGTCGGAAAGGCTGGTCACCGGACCGCCGACATAGACACCATCGCGGTAAATGCCGACCCCCGGCTCTTCGGTGGACCGCTCGCGGCTGACACCGCGCACGGCGATGTTCGAACTGACAAAATCACCGCCCGGCTCGAACGAAACGTTCGGGCTGAGCGCGACAATATCCGTGACGGTGTCGAGCGCACCTGTTTCGATCAGGTCCTTGCCAAAGGCGGTAACAGCCAGAGGCGTGTCGGTTATATCTTCCACACGACGGCGCGCCGTGATGGTAACGACATCAAGAACCGCCTCGTCGGCGGTCTCTTCCACCACCTGAGCCTGTGCGTTCGCACCACCCGGCAAGCACATCGCCATGGCCACACCCGCAAACAGTGCCGGCTTCCACGACACTGCGCCGACTGATTTCCTGCTACCCCGCAAATTCATTCTCGATACCCCTCTATATTTCAGGCGGATGCACTTTGCCCCGCCTCGGTCGGCGTCCGCATTGCTGATCAGATTTCAACATTTACCAAAAATGAGGTCATTTTCAATAAATTTTTTGACCGAACGCCGAATCCCTGCGTAATCCGCCTCAGATTCAGTCACTCCGGCGCGTGTGCGCCTTCATTCTGCGCCGCATTGTCCTCGTCATCCAGCAAGGCCATCAGGTTCATCGCAAAAACGATGGCTTCCTTCTCGACTCCGCCCCTGTTGGTCGCCAGCGCGATCACGCGGCCAGTCGCCGGTTCGATCATCAGGATCGCCACGGCGCCCTCAGACGTTCCGGAATGCCAATAAACGTGATGCCGCGCAGCCTGCGCCATGAGGCTCTCATAAAGTGGCTCCGGAATATAACTGCGCCGCGTCTCGATAAACTTTGCAAAATCTACATAGACACCGAGACCATAGTCAGTGGCCGATCCGTCACTCAGCGTCGTTGGAGCAAACATCACGTCCTGCTCTTGGTCTGTCAGGAACCGGCCACCGATAAGGGCTGCGCCGAACCGTGCCAGGTCGTTCGTCGATGCAAGCATGCCTGCACCGGCATACTTGTAGCTGCTATCGCTGAACGGAGCATTGATCAGCACACCCTCTGTATTCAGATCATAATTATGTACTCGCCCGCGCACGATTTCCCGGATGTCATCCAGACCTACATGCTCCAGAGCCAGCGGCGTCCAGACCTGATCTTCCATAATCGCCGCAAAACCTGCGCCAGACGCCCGGACCATAACGGCGCTCAGTAGAGAATAGCCATAGCTGGAATAGACGAACTGATCGCCGGGGGCACAGGCTAACGGGTCCCCTCCAAACAGTTCCAGGGGCGCGAAAACATCCTCATAGTTCGTGTAGGAAATCCCTTCGCCATCCCGGTATCCGCGCACGCACCCTGTATGGGAGGCGAGCTGGCGCAGCGTGACGTTCCGCGCCGGGCCATCGAAACTGTCGAGATATGCCGACACATCACGGCCCAAATCCAGCTGCCCGCTTCGCGTCATTCGGATCGCCGCTGCCATCGTCATCGTCTTGGATATTGAACCTATGCGGTTCAGCGTGTCCGTCCGCATCGGGACCTGCTGTTCAAGATCCGCAAAACCAGTTGCGGTGTCCGCAACCGTTTCGTCGCGCTCAATGACTGTCAGGGCTGCGCCAGGCAGACGGTACTGCTCCGCAAAGTCCATCAGCGCCTGATGCAGGTCGGCCTGCTTCTCGGCAACAGCCGCAGGCGCCCCCAGCAGGCATACGAAAGCCAATAATATCAGTACACGCATTTAACAGCTCCTGCAGGCTGGGGATATAGTGTGCATCTCCTGGGCAGTATCAGCATCCCGGCCATGGCGCACATCGGAGGCTGTCCAGACAGTCGAAGTCCTCGCAGTTTCTGAATATAATTGAATATGATGTCAAATTCTTTGCACCGCGCAGCTGAGAGCCTGATCCCGCATTTGGCCGTTACAGACCACGGCATACCCTGCTGCAAGAAGCTGCCTGTTCAGGATTTGTCCAACTTAGAAGACTGACTGGCGGTGCTGTCAGACGAATGCGAAACCGTCTCTGATTCAATCCGCGCTGGTGCAGAATTATGTCTTGAAGCAATGGAAAGACCATTCCGCTATTTGTCAGTCTGGGCTTGCTGTTGGCGCCTTTGAAGTCCGTTAATCTGACAAATTCCAGTCAGTTGACAACATACCCCTTCAGTTCCCCCGCCCCGGGGTCAGCCGCACATCGGAATCCGACATGCATAAGGGCCGTGTCAGGTGTTGAGTGACTGCGCGCTGTCACCCTGAATCCTTGGCAGAAATTCTGATCGCAGAGAAATGAACCACCCCGCTGAACCCTTTCGGGTGCAGACGGCTTGGCCGCAATGCGGGTATCTGATGGGTAAGGCAAGTAAGGCGAACCGGTCCACTCCCAGACATTTCCCGCCAGGTCTGTGAACCCTGCAGGTGTTTCGCCAAACGCCCCGACAGGCGATGTGCCCCGGTATCCGTCTTCACCGGTATCTACCAATGGGAAGACGCCCTGCCACGTATTTATCTGCTGCCGCGCCCTCAAGGAAGCTCTACTCCCAGACAGAAAAACTGTCCCATCCGGCGTCTGCCCCTGTCTCGCAGCTCTTTCCCATTCAAATTCAGTTGGCAGGCGGGCCCCATAGGCCAAGCAAAAAGCATTGGCATCGTTCCACGACACCTGCGTAACGGGATGACTGCTTTCAGCGGGATTTTTGGATGCGCCCTGCGGGAAGCGCCAATTTGCACCATCAACAAGAGACCAACTTCCCGGTCTGCCCGCAAAGACACCTGCGTTTCCAAACCGCTCCGCTTCGGTCACATAGCCCGTTTCCTCTACGAATCTCCGAAATTGCCGGACGGTCACGGGTGTCTTATCCAACAGAAAGCTTCCAACGCTCATCTCAAACTGCGGACGTTCGTCCGTCTGCGATCCATCATCCCCTATCAGCGATCTGGCTTCTGGAAGAAAAATGAGCTCCGCGTCGCGTTGGTGCTTGGCAACGGGCCTTTGTTGCTCGGCTTCGGATGGCATCAAGCCCAAGACAGCCCCCGTGAAAAGCCCCGCGGGCAAAAATGCCACCCACATTGCAGCCAGGCGTCGCATTTAGTGCATTCTCCGGATGCCCGAATGTTCCGACACCGTAGCCGAAATCGATAGCAGTACACTTGCGGGTTGAAGGTCGACACCCATTACAAGTTCAGACACCATCACACACTGTATTCCTTCACTTCAGTTTCTTTTTCCTGGGAGGGGCAGTGACTTCTGGAACGGAAAACCGGCTCCGCCACCCATTGTCGAGCGACCTGGTCCCCGTTGAGAGCCACTCCAGAAACTTCTCATCTTCATTGATGTCCCCGAATTCAATCCACCAGGCCACGGCCTCAAGCACGAAAGTCGTGATACTGTCCGCACTGACATGAATCAGCGCCTGATCGAGACCAAGATCGCGGAAGTTCGTTTCCAGCCGCTCGTTCACGGCGGCACGCACCCGTTCATGGTGCGCGGAGTGAATCGGGTCGTGGCGCGCATGCCGCATCAGGACCAGGTAGCCGTCGACATCCTGACGCGCCGCCTTCAGCGCGTTTCGCGCAGAGCCGAGATACCCTTCCCATGGAACACTATCGGCTTCCACTAACAGGTCGGCCGTTCGCTGGAGAATGTTCTCAATCAGCTCTTCCTTGGACGCGAAATAGCGATAGAGGACGACTTTCGCGACACCGATATGCTCTGCCACATCATCCAATCGGGTTGCGCGCAGACCGCTATGACGGAAAATCTCAGCAGCCTGACGGATGAAAGTTTCCTTTCTTTCTCGTCGCTTGTCCACTCGGGTCTGCGCTGGAATCGGCTTGCTGAGTTTGCTCATTTTGATAAGGATAGTAGTGAAACTCAAACGTTACAAGATGAGTTACACTTTTTATGGAGGGACACGCCTGATGCCGGATATGCATTTGTTCGGAACCCGCTCGCCGAGCCGCTACCTGGCAGCCGCGCTGAGCCTTGCCGTTGCGAATTGCGCCGCCATTCCTGATGCGAACCCGGGGCAGGAAGCAATGGTCTCGAGCCAGAAGAACATTATCATCATTCTGGCTGACGATCTCGGATATGGCGATGTCGGCGCATTTGGAAATGATGGCATTCCGACGCCGAATATCGACCTTCTTGCCACGGAAGGCGTAAAGTTCGTCAATGGATACGCGACGGCTGCCGTGTGCGCCCCGTCTCGAGCGGGCCTTTTGGCGGGGCAGCACCAGGCGCGGTTCGGTTGGGAGTTCAATCCTGTTGGCCGCGACGAATCGCATGGCATCCCCCCGGAAATTGAAACGCTTCCCGAACTCGCCAAGACCGCTGGGTACAGAACAGCCATTATCGGCAAATGGCATGTCGGTCAGGCGGAAGGCTTCCACCCACTCGACCGGGGCTTTGACGAATTCTATGGCGTGCTGGGCGGCGCGACAGCCTATTTCCCGGACGGTTACCAGGAAGTGGAAGCCGACATGGGCCCTGTCGACGAAGCACAGAGCCGCGCCCGCCATCCCATTTGGCACAATCGCGAGAAAGTGGACCCTGAGGAATACTTGACCAATGTCTTCACCGACAAAGCGATCGATTACATCAACCAGCCCAGCGACCAGCCCTTCTTTCTCTATTTCGCCCCAAACGCACCGCACACGCCCCTTCAGGCGGCGCAACGCTATGCAGACCGATTCCCCGAAGAGACCGACCAGTTCCGGTTGACCTATATGGCAATGGTCTCGGCGCTCGACGATGAAGTAGGCCGGATCCGGAATGCCCTGATCGAATCCGGCAAGGCAGAAAATACCATTGTGATCTTCCTTAGCGACAATGGCTGCGCCAGCTATATCCATGGCGCATGCAGCAACCTGCCGCTCGAGGGTTACAAAGCCTATCCATGGGAAGGTGGCATTCGTGTGCCATTCATCGTCTGGGCGCCGGGGTCGATCGCGCCCGGTCAGACCGAAACCGATCCCGTCTCCAGCATTGACATCCTGCCGACAACCATGGCGGTCATCGGTGCCGATACGCCCAAAACAGCTGACGGGGTGGATATCTTCTCCGGCGCAGATTTAGCGCACCGCCCGCTCTTCTGGCGAATGGGCCCTAACCATGCCGTTCGCCTCGGAGACTGGAAGCTCCTTGTCGTGAACAAGTCTGACCGCGTGCAGGATCTCAGCAACATCCTCGGCGAACCTGTGCCTGACGGCGTGCCAGCAGAAGTTTCACCGCTTGGCCAGTATGTCCTCCTGTTCAACCTTGCTGAAGACCCGGACGAATCGAACAATCTCGCAGAGACCCATCCAGAGAAGGTCGCCGCGCTTCAGAAATTGTTCGAGGAATGGGATCAATCGAACAAAGATCCCCTGTTCACCAGCCGCCGCCAGTTCCGCACCGAAGTGGACGGCCGCAAGGTTCAGCTATTCAACTGAAACAGAAGCCCACCTGCGGCAAGCTTCAGGAGGAAATATCAGGCAGCCGGGCGAACCCGCTCACACACGGTCTGTGACGCAGCCTCTCTGGCCGCCGGGATCGAATCTGCGGAACCAAGGAACATCCGGATAAGCAGGATGCCCTTCGTCGACGGCGACACCACCTCATCCTCCGACGCCGCTTTCGCGCTCGGCGGAAGAATAGTGACATCGAACGCGCCATCGGTTTCCGGATCAGTCAGGACATAGAAATTGTCGCTGTTCGCCTGGTAGAGCGACAGCGACCAATAGCCATCCCAGACTGGCCCATATGCCCGCACAGGCCCGTCACTCACATCATATGCGCAGTAGACGGACTGTATTTCGGGATTGGCCTTTTCAATCTGCAATTTCAGATTCTTCCCCGGCACGCCATAATTTGCATGATTGTAGCCCCCCGCACCGATATGGAGCCGGGCAATCTGCTGCCCCATGATCTCGTATGGGATCTGGTGGGTCTTCCACTGAAACCCGGCGAGCGCGGCAAGCCCCCCGGCAACAACGCAAGCAATCGGGTACATCAGTCGCATGTCAGCCTCCTGATTTCCGGCATCTCCACGCCACCGGGATTCCTGCGGATGGCCGATCCCGGCCGGTAAAGGCGCAAAAGAAGATTGAAGCCGCCTGTGTCGAGGACCGGGATCCAAGCATGCTCTGCGTCTTCCCGGGTGCCGATGGCAATCGTCCAACGGCCATCCTCCCCTGCCGGAACGTTCACGGAGTTGAACGATGCCGGAACCTCCGGAATGGGGAAGTAGTGGTTAGTGTCGTCGTAAACGGCGAGACTCCACCAGTCCGAATCGAAACGGCCGCCCCCAACATGGTATTGGCAGCGCGTTTCCAGCGGGCGCCCTTCATCGTCCAGGCCGGTCTGGTAGTAGAGCACTTCCGACTGGGCGAGCGCGAGAATACCGGTCCGCGCGACATAGGCACGCAAGGCCGGTGACTGATCGGCCGACCCTGCAAATGTGGAAGTGAACCAGACACCGTTATACACGATGCCGTCGCCGCCGGGCGATTTCGCAGATTTGGACAACGCGAATTCCGTCCCGCCGTAAAACCCGGCCGCAATTACAGCAAGCAGGCCAGCACCCTTGAGGAGGATGCTGGCCAGACCGCGGAATGGGCTTTCCCTATTCACCAAAGCTATACCGCACCTGGATGCCGAAGGTTCTCGGCTGGTTGAAGTAGTCGTTCGACGTCACGGTCTGCACCCTGTAGATTTCGTCCGTGAGGTTCTCGACAAATGCCGATACTGTCCAGCCGTCACCTCTGAATCCGATCCGTGCGTCCACCTGGTCGACATCATCCTGCGCGACTGTACCGCTGGCGCCGCGCTGTGTTTCCAATCCGCCTTGCGAGAACTGCCATCCACCGGAGACAAAGAAGTCCGCCATGGGCGTGACCGGATGGCTGTATGCTAGGTTGAGAGCGCCCTGAATATCCCGCAAACGGTTGATGTCGTTCCCCGAAAGGTCAACCACTGCGCCATTCGCAATGATGGTGGTGCCCTCATCATAAGTGCCCCGCATCGTCGACAAAGCGAGCGACGCGGTCAGCATACCCGCTCCGATTGGCTGACGGGTGTCGAGTTCGAGTTCGGCGCCATAGGCTTTCGAGCCTTCCGCGTTTTGAAGAACGATGGTGTTGGTACCCGTGCTGGTCGTCTCAAGAGACGTCGTGATCAGCGTATCATCGGTCCATACATGGTAGACGGCTGTGGCAAGGCGGAACCGTCCGATACGCGCACGATACCCAGCCTCGACAGAACGTGCGAGTTCAGGGTCGTAGACAAAGCCCTCATCGCTTCCGTTCAATGCACGGACGTTGTAGCCACCGGGACGATAGCCTGTCGCATAGCGCAGGTAGTAGGTCGATGCATCGGTCGGCTTGTAGTTGATCGCCACACCCGGGAGGAAGGCGTCCCAATCCTTGTTTCCTTCCAACTGGGCCGGGCCGCCCAGAACGTCGACGAGCAAGAGCTCTTTCTCGTCGGACTGGTAACGAGCCTCGCCGGAGATTTCGATCTGACTGGTCAGGTCATAGGCCAAGGAACCGAAGGTCGACCAGGAGGTAAGGTCCTCGGTGAAGTTGTTGTCCGCCAGAACGCGGTTCAGGGCAAACAGCTCGTTGAACGTACGCGAATACTGATCGGAAGACACCATGTCAGCGCCGACAAGCCAACGCAGGCGCTGCGTATCGTCCGATGTCAGACTTATGTCTGCGGCGTAGCGGTCATAATCCTCATTAAGTGATCCACGGCCGTCGAACGCCGGGTTCAGGTTTGCGAAATGGTCCAGGTCTTCTTCATACCGCCCCCCCTCCCGGGTCTTGTAGGCGCCGACCATTTTCAGCGTGCTGGTATCGAACTTGGTCTCGAACTCTCCGATGACGGTTGTCTCCTTGACATCGACCGGCGGTTCGCGATCAAGGGCTGTGCGGACGAAAATCTGGTCGCCATCCTTCTCGGCACGATAGCCGAGCGTGGCGAAAGCAGGAGTCGTCGAGTCAAAGTTTTCGATTGTCAAATTGACGGTCGTGTCTTCGCCAAGCCAGGCGCGCGCCTGTGCACGAACGCCAGCATATTCCGAAGTATCAAGGTAGTTCCCGGACAGGGCGGAGGTGATGAAGCCTTCATGCTGTCTGTCGTGGAAGCCGCCGATTCGGACCGACAGGCGGTCTTTGACCAATGGGACGTTCATCACGCCTTCTATACGCCGGCGGTCGGTTTCGAATTCGTAGGTGGCCCCGACGCGGGCGCTGTAGGTGTCGTCCGGGCGGGCTGTCACGACATTGATCGCGCCACCGACGGCGTTTCGGCCGTAAAGCGCGCCCTGCGGTCCGCGCAATACTTCAATGCGTTTTGCATCGAACATGTCGAGACGACTGAGGGAGCGTCCGCCGAATCCCCCACCCGTAATGGAAACGCCGTTCCGATACAGCCCGGTCGCAGCCTCACTGAACGCCTGCCGGCCTGAGCCCTGCCCACGAATGGTGATGTCCTGAAGGTATTCCGGTCCGGACGATACAACTTCGGCACTCGGCAATTGCTGAAGCAGGTCGACAGTGTCGTCGATGATCCGCTCGCTCAGTGCCTCATCGGTAAGAACTGACTCTGAAAGCGGAATGCGCTCCAGCGCCTCGGCCCGGCGGCGGCCAGTAACAACAACCGTGTCCTGAACCTTGGTCGCATCTTCGTCAGCGGGTGGTTCGGACGATTGCGCATACGCACTCATCCCAGACAGCAAGCTGCCCGCCAAAACTGAAAGCGCAACAGCGCCAACTCGCGAATATTTTGTCACATCTTCCTCCCTAACCCTTTTTGTTACTCGTGGGTTACATTTCTTTTTATCGCGCTCTTCTTGGCATTTCAATCCGCTTTTTTTGGAGACGGTGGGATCAATGAACGGGCGCGCGCCGCTGGCTATTCTCATCCGGTAAAGCAAGCATGCTTTGCCGCGCGCATGCCGGAGAGCATTGCGCCCCTATTTCGTTGAGAACCTGTCATCGCCAGAAAGCTCAGACCCGAAATCCGCTAGCTGGTCCCTCGCGACCGCATCGTCCGCAAGATGGGCACGCCAGAAAAGCCCGGTCGCCCGCTGGACACTGCTGACGACGCGTGGAGCAGGCGCAGCGTGCGGGCGCTGGCGCCAGTTGCCGCTGAAAGCGGCATGGTTCGCACCGTCGAACACCAGGAGGTATTTGTGGCCCGTGGCAAGTGCGTCGTACGGCCGGACCCGGTCTGCCGCCGTAGTTGAGTTGATGGGCACGGTGTCTTCCGTGCCAGTTATCATCATGGTCGGGATGGAAATTGATCCGAAAGCGACAGCATCTGCCTCGGTCCCGGTGCGTTCCGGCGGAGCGGGACTGAACGCGAGGGCCGCCTTGAAGCGCGGATCGTACCCCGCCTGCTCGCCTGCGAATGTCTGGCCCGCAATCGCCAGAGTGGTATGGGCACCGAAACTATGGCCTGCGACCCCCGCATGATTGGCTGACGCCCTGCCGAGATCGCATCCCGCGACAGACACGCCTGCCTCCACCTGATCCAGCGCAAACTGGACGTCACCGATCCGGGCGATCAGTTGCTCACCGCTGGCGGCCTGCTTCATCTTTCCGCTCCTCAGCACTGCCGTGTCGCTCCCCGCGTGCTGAATATGCACCGTAGCGATACCCAGCCCTGCCCAGGCCTCGGACCAGCGTTCACCCGCGGCAACCGATCCCCCTAATCCGTGACTGTAAATCACGACGGGCAACCCAGCGCCCTCCGATGGCATGCGGATCCGTACGGGTATCTCCCGTGCACGGCTGCCATCCGTCCACACACCATTACAGACGAGCACAGAGCTGCTCTCCGCAGGCGCTCCGTTCGCACACCCCACCATGGCAACTGCGCTGAGCGCCAAGACAAACAGTCGGGCTGTTCGCTTCATTGTCTGATGGTTCCTGTTGCAACAGCCTGCAGGAACGACAGGGCCACCCGTCATCAGATGAAGCCTTTTCAGATCAACCATCCGGAGTATCTCCTTGTTATTCCCAAGCAGCATATAACTATTTTTGTTACTTCAAAGGAACATTTTGTTTTCCTGGCGAAGACTGTTGCCTCTGGAGACCGGATACGGAGACACAAAGCCGTCGCCAAGGCCCGTGGAATACGGGCTCTCGCTTTGGAAATATGCGCTTTCTGATTTGGGGAGTGCTGGCTGGCGGTGAGACAGGGATTCGAACCCTGGAGACTATTGCTAGCCTACACACTTTCCAGGCGTGCGCCTTCGACCACTCGGCCACCTCACCGTTTCCAGCAGAGGGGAGCAAATAGCGGAAGGCCCGGCAGATCGCAAGACTGTGATTGCCGTTCGAAGCAGTGCGTCCCATATGGGAAACAACCCGATTAAGGACCCCGCCCATGCTGTTCTCGAAAAAGCCGCTTCCCCTGCCAGATGCTGCAAGCGCCCTGCCGGGCCGGGAGACGCCGATCCCGACTGCGGAAACCCATTATGTCTATGGCCGCGACCTTCAGGCTGCGCCGCCGGAAGGCTATGAGCGGGCCGTGTTCGGCCTTGGCTGTTTCTGGGGGGCTGAGCGTAAATTCTGGGAGCAGGACGGCGTCTGGCTGACCCGTGTCGGCTATGCCGGCGGCATCACGCCCAACCCGACCTATGAAGAGGTCTGTTCCGGCGGGACGGGCCATACCGAAGTTGTCGACGTGATCTTCGATCCGTCGCAGGTCAGCTTTGCGGCGCTGGTGAAAGTGTTCCTTGAGAGCCACAACCCGACCCAGGGCATGCGGCAGGGCAATGACATCGGCACGCAATACCGTTCGGCCATCTACACCCTGTCGGATGCACAGGCCGCAACGGCGCGCGAGATGATCTCTGCGTATGAACAGGCGCTGGCCGCCTCCGGCCATGGCGCAAATATCACGACGGAGATCGCCCCGCTGGAAGACATGTATCTGGCCGAGGATTACCATCAGCAATACCTGGCCAAGAACCCGAACGGCTATTGCGGATTGGGCGGCACAGGCGTGTCCTGCCCGATCGGGCTGGGGGTTGAGAGCTAGCTTCCGAAGTTCACGGCAAAGCGTTTCCGCGTCTCCAGCATGTTCTGCGCCTTGTGCATGGCGTCGGAGGCCGCCTGCGCGCGCTGGATCGACGGATCGGCCTGCAAGGCTTCGATCACCTTGGAGAGGTGGCTCATGGCTTCGCGCACCGTGTTCTGGTCATACTGTTTCTGAGCCCGCGCAATCAGCGCGCGGCCAAGGTCCATATGCGCCCGAATGGCCCGCAGCGGGTCGCTGTCGCTGCTGATTTCCTTGAGGTGCGCCCGGCGCAGTGCGATCACACGCTCCAGCGCCTCAAGATCGCCCGAGGCCTCCGCGACATGCACGCCGGACGCGCAGAAGTCGGACTCGATCCGGGCTCGCAAGGCGGGCGAGAGGGCCTCGCAGCCTTCCAGCATTTCGGCCAGCGCTTCGGAGAGGGTCTTCATCTTCTCGGCGCGGAAGGATTGCGGATTGGCGAGCGCCGGTTGCAGCTCGCGCGCAAGGAAATAGGCGGCGGCGCGGGGCATCTGCCCATCCAGCGCCCTGAACTTGCCCGGCAGGGCGATGGTGAAGGGCTTCGCTTCGTCCGGGCGGAGACCGCCGCCGCGGCTGAGACCGTGCAGGACGAAACCATCGGCCTGACCGCCAGTCCGCGCGGCCCAGACCAGCATGTCGGCATCCGCCGCCGCCATCCGGCGCCGGGCGCGCGACAGCGCCTTCGTTTCGAGACCGCCCCGGATCGCACCCGTCCTCACCAGCCGGTAGGGAGCGCCGAAATTGAACTCTGCCAGATGCGCATCCAGTGCCGCCGTCAGCCATTTCCCGGCCTTGCCGCCGCCCGCACCCGCCGGACGGGCGATCAGGATGCGGTAGCCGGGAGACTTGTCCCGCCGCGCGGCGCGGGCGCCGGAAGCGTTTGTGAGGGCCGTTACGGCCTTTCCGGTAAAGCGGAAGACAAGGAGCAGAAACAGCAGGCCCAGCACCACAAGCATGGCAAAACCGAACGCCGCGAGCGCGCCTGCGCCCATGACGTTCGCCTCAAACCAGCTTTCCGCCGTCCTGAACCAGTTCTCGATCTGCATGCTGCAGAGCCTCCTGTCAGCCTTTTGCGATACGGTTCCTGCAATTTTCTTGCAACAGATAAACGCTGTTCAGCCTGCAGGACGGGTGCTTAGAATAAGGGCTGATCAGGAAGGTCCGGGGGTGCAATGAGTACAGGCGGTTTCATTACAAGGTTCGCACCTTCGCCAACCGGGCACCTGCATCTTGGCCATGCCGCATCGGCCTTCCATGTCTGGCAGGCCGCCCGTGCGGCAGGCGGCAAGGTACTGTTGCGTCTGGAAGACATAGACCAGACACGCTGCCGGCCGATCTATGAAGCCTCGATCATTCAGGATCTCGAATGGCTGGGCCTCGCCTGGGATGGCGAAATCCGCCGCCAGTCGGACCATTTCGGCGAATATGCTGCCATTCTGGAACAGTTGCGGGCCCGCGGCCTGGTCTATCGCTGTTTCCGGACGCGGCGGGAGATCGCGGCCGCCCTGCCCGCAGGCGCAGACCCCGACATGGCGGGCTATACCGGCAAGCCGCTGCCTTATGATGAGGAGGCACGGCTGATCCGGTCCGGCCACGCCTTTGCCTGGCGGCTGTCGCTCCGCGCCGCACGGGACACGCTGGGCGAGCGCTTCGACAGCCTCTCCTACAGGGAGTTCAGCAGCGAAGGCACGCGTGAGGTACCCGCAGACCCCACGCCCTTCGGCGATGTCGTTCTGGCCCGAAAAGACACACCTGCAAGCTACCACCTTGCTTGCTGCCATGATGATGCCCTGCAGGGCGTCACCCATGTGATCCGGGGCGAGGACATCCGCGAGATGACCGCCGTCCACGCGCTTCTGCAGGCGCTGATGGAGTGGCCGCAACCACTTTACCGCTTCCACCCGCTGATCATGGGGCCTGATGACAGGAAATTGTCCAAGCGGGCTGGCGATAGAGGATTGCTCGCCTGGCGCGAAGACGGCAAGACGCCGGAAGACATTCGCGCCATGGCAGGCTTCTAGATGACAGAGACAGCTTTACCGGCTCCGGCCGTCCGCGCCTGGGTGGGCCCGCTCATGCTGCTTGGCGGCGGCGTCGTGATCGGTTTCGCGCCGATTGGTCTCCGTCTCGGCCTCGACGATCTCGGTCCGCAGGCGATTGCCTTCTGGCGCTATGCGTTTGCCTTTCCGGTTCTGGTCCTGCTGTTTGCTGCGGTCGAGCGGCGGCTGCCGAAGGCGCCGGACAAATTCATCCTGATCGCCGGCACGTGTTTCGCCGTGGACATGGGCCTCTGGCATTTCGCGCTGACGCAGACGAGTGTCGCGAATGCAACTTTCCTTGTGAATCTCGGCAATGTCGCCGTCGGCTTCACGGCCTGGTTCTTCCTGAAGGAACGGCCGAAGACGATCTGGTTCTGGGCTGTCTTGCTGGCTGTTATCGGGGCGGCGGCCCTGTCGCTTGGCGGCAAGACAGGCGGGCAGACCAGCCTGCGCGGCGATGTGATCGCGCTGGGCGCCGCAATCGCGGTATCGGGCTATCTGCTCTTTTCCAAACTCGCCCGGCGGACATTCAGCGGCCTTGAAGCCATCATGTGGCTGACAATGGTGGAGATTCTGGTCGCCGGGGTGATCGTGGCGCTGTCAGGAGAGGCCTTCTTCCCGGCGGCGCTGTCCGGCTTTGCCGCACCCTTCTTCCTGGGCGTCTGCGTGCACGTCGCGGGGCAGGGCCTGATCATCAGCGGTCTTGGCCGGACGCCGACAGCAATTGCGGGCGTACTGGTCCTGATCCAGCCCGTCGTGGCCGCCGCCGTCTCCTGGCAGATGTTCCACGAACCGATGACATCCGTGCAGGCGGCAGGCAGCGCGCTGATCCTGTTCGCGGTCTGGCTGTCCCAGACCGGCAGGCGCCCGCAGGCCGTCGACTAGCCCGGTTGCAGTTGTCACAAAACTTCGTCAGGACACATCCAGACCTATCTCTGGAGAACGCCCATGCGCCGTATCGCCCTTTCGCTCGTTTCAGGCATCACCCTTCTGGCCGCTGGCTGTGTTGTCAGCGGAGATGTCGAGGTGGACATCGACAATGACGGCGACGCCGCCGCGCCATCTGTTGCTGACCAGCGCGACGGCGTTCAGCCACAACAGGCCGGTGACAGCTATTACCGCGCCGCCGAAGCCGCCGTTCAGGGCCGTATCGACATGCGCGGCATGGCGCCCGCGAAGAACGTCATCATCTTCATCGGTGACGGCATGGGCATTTCCACCATCACAGCGGCCCGCATCTATGCCGGCCAGGAACGCGGTGAGGATGGCGAATCCTATCGCCTGACCATGGAAAAGCTGCCCTATATGGCGCTCTCCAAGACCTATTCGAACGATTTCCAGGTCGCTGACTCCGCCTCGACGGCGACCGCCATGGTCTCGGGCGTGAAGACCAATTCCCGCACGCTCGGCATCACCAGCGATGCGCGTTACAGCAATTGCGCCTCGCTGGAAGGCACGCGCACGGATTCATTGTTCGATCTCGCCGAACGCGCAGGCCTGGCCACCGGCGTCATCAGCACCGCACGCCTCACCCATGCAACACCGGCCTCGACCTATTCCGAGACCCCGAACCGTGACTGGGAAGCCTATGTCGGCAGCGGCGAAACGGCGGATGCCTCCTGTCCCGACATCGCCGCCCAGTTTATCGACTGGCCGGAAGGGGATGGCTTCGAGATTGCCTTTGGCGGCGGGCGGTCGGGCTTCTACAAGGCCGGCGCGGCCGACCCGGAAGACGAGAGCCGCACCTCCTACCGCAAGGACGACCGCGACCTGATCGCCGAATGGAAAGCGAAATCGCCAGAGCACCGCTATATCACGGATGCGGCCGGTTTCGCGGAGGAAGACTTCACCTCGTCCGGCAAGGTGCTCGGCCTGTTCGAGTTCTCCC
>MDSW01075953.1_pt1 | contig 17116 bp, 20 predicted proteins | sample 811171 | NCBI WGS metagenome assembly MDSW01 (sample SAMN05326641, study PRJNA326480) | marine metagenome | isolation source: seawater | place: Atlantic Ocean: North West | collected 2012
GCAGAATCTTACAGAAAGATAAGAAATACTTTTAGATTTATACTTGGAAATTTAAGAGATGACTTTTCCAAACAAGATTTAAAAAAAATAGATTACAAAAAACTGCCAGAGCTTGAACAATTAATTTTACATAAACTTTATGTTTTAAATATTGAAATTAAAAAAAATTTAAAAGATTATAATTTTCATAAACTTCAAAAAGATTTACTAAACTTTTGTAGTTTGGATCTTTCCTCTTTTTATTTTGATATTAGGAAAGACGTATTATATTGTGATGAAGTAAATTCCCCAAAAAGAAAAGCATGTGTTGATCTTTTGAACATTATCCTAGATTGTTTATTAAAATGGTATGCGCCTGTTTTATCTTTCACAACTGAAGAAATTTTAGAATTAACAAAAAAAAATAAAAATAAAAGTATTCATGAAGAAGAATTTCCACAAATACCAGATGAATGGAATAATTTGAATTTATTTAAAAAATGGGAAAACTTATTAGCTATAAGACAAAAGGTAAATATTGCTATTGAAGAAAAAAGATCAAATAAAATAATTGGTTCAAGTTTAGAAGCTCAGGTTGAAATATCTTTACCAAAAACCCAATATGATATTTTACAAAAAATTGATGCAGAAGAGCTATTCATAACATCAAGTGTAAAACAAAGTATTTCCGATAAAGAAAAAAGCGAAATAGAGGTAAATGTTAAGAAAGCGCAAGGAACCAAATGTTCTAGATGCTGGAAAATTGTTCCAAGTGTTAATGAAAATAAATGCACAAGAAATAAAATTTGTCCATTACAAAATGTTGGAAAATAAAATAAATTTAAAAAAAATAGATTTATTAAGTTTTTTATTGGTAATAGTAATTTTTTTTATCGATAGACTATCTAAACAATATGTTATTAGGCTAATAGAATTAAAAGAAAAAGAAATTTATATTTATGATTTTCTAAATATCACATTAAATTGGAATACAGGAATTGGATTTGGCCTACTAAGTTTAAATGCAGGATTTGTATATCACTTAATTTCTGCCTTAATTCTGCTGATAATTATCTATTTAATTTATTTGATGGTAAAAAGTGATATTGCTGGAAAATTGATTTTTGCTTTAGTAATAGGCGGGGCTACTGGAAATTTGTTCGATAGACTAACTTATTTTGCTGTTCCTGACTTTATAGACTTTCATATCAAAAATTTCCATTGGTTCACGTTTAATGTTGCAGACATTTTTATTTCTTTAGGTATATTTTTAATTATTTTAAAAGAATTTTTATTTGAAAAAAAAACATGACTTATACAAAAAATTTTTATTTATTGGTTGTATTATTAATTCTCTTAAATGGTTGCGGTGGAGGTATGGAAGATTTTAAGAAAGCTGTAACAGGCCAGAAAGATATGTCTACTGATGAGTTTTTAATTAAGAAAAAAGACCCTCTTATTCTACCACCGGAGTTCGAAAACCTTCCAACACCAAGAAGCGAACAATCTGTAGAGAAAACTGACTCTTTAAAAAATATTTTAGAAAACCAAAAAAATATAGAAAAAAATGCCAAAAGTATTTCTGATTTAGAAAATCAAGTTCTAAGAGAGCTAAGAAGAAATCAAAGATGAAATCCAAAGTAAATAAAAATGATATTTTAATTAAAAAACTAAAAAATGATTTAATTACAAACAAAACCAATCTATTTTATTCTTTTTTCCCCAGCTCAAAATATAATTTTAAATTTAATGATTTAAAAAAATTTAAAAAATTTAATACTATTATTTTGATTGGAATGGGAGGTTCTGCTCTTGGAGCTAAAGCTATATATTCATTTCTTAGACATAAAATAAAAAAAAAATTTATTTTCCTAGACAATTTGGATAAAAATTCTTTTATTTATATTAAAAGTAATTTTAATTTAAAAAGTACTCTTTTTTTAGTAATATCTAAATCAGGTAATACTTTAGAAACAATTGTTAATTTTAGTTATTTCAAGTCATTTGTAAAAAAAACAAATACTATTTTTATTTCAGAATACAAAAATAATATATTATCTAACTATGCAAAAAAAAATAAATTAACATTCATAAAACATGACCCTTTCATTGGTGGCAGATATTCGGTATTTTCTGAAGTTGGAATGTTACCAGCGTATTTAATGGGTCTTAATCCAAATAACTTTAAAAAAAATTTGCCCAAACTTCTGAGAAACAATAAAGTATATAAAGATTCAACCAAGAGTTTATTTAAAGTTAAAAAGTTTAAAAATTTAATATTTTTAAATTATGTTCCAGAATTAAATGACTTTTTATTTTGGTGCCAACAACTTCTAGCAGAAAGCCTTGGAAAAAATAAAAAAGGATTGACTCCTATTATTTCAAATGCACCAAAAGATCATCATAGTTTGTTACAACTTTATCTAGATGGTCCTAAAGATAAATTTTTTTATATTTTCAGTTCCAATATTAAAAAAAATAAAAAAATTAAATGTAAATCTTTCGGAAAAGAAATTCATTATTTGGATAATAGAGATTATGAGGAAGTGAAAAATTCTCAAAAAGAATCAATCAAAACTGTTTTCATAGAAAAAAAAATTCCGTTTAGAGAAATTAATATTAAAAAATTTAATGAAGATACACTTGGTCGTCTGTTTCTATCGTTTATCATAGAAACAATGGCATTTGGAAAGATTTTAAAAGTTAATCCATTTGATCAGCCAGCTGTTGAACAAGTAAAGATATTAACAAAGAAATTATTAGTTTTAAAAAAATTTACAAAAAAAAATTTCTGATCGACCATAAATTCTTCTTTCTATAATATCTAAATTTTTTTCAATTTTTGGTTCAGATTTGGTTTCTCTATGTAAAATTATTATATACTCATCATTAAGGATATCTCCTTCTTTTATTTTTTTAAGAATATCTAAAAAATTTTTATTTTTATAAGGTGGATCTACAAAAATTATATCTATTTTTTTTTTAAAATCAGAATCAAAATTTTTGATAAAATCTTGGACATCTTCAGAATATAAATATGAAATTTTTTTGGCATTAATATTATTAATATTATTTTCTAAACTTTTTACAGCTTCAGCATCTTGTTCCACAAAAAAAACTTTTGCGGCTTGTCTAGAAATACATTCAAGACCAAAAGAACCTGATCCTGAATACAAATCTAAAACAAAAGAATTTTTAATTCTAATCTTAATTTTAGTCGAATGATCTAAAATATTAAAAATATTTTCTTTTACACTATCTTTTAAAGGACGAGTTCTAGAGTTTTTCGGAAAGTTAAGCTTTTTATTTTTGAAGTTTCCACTGATTATTCTCATTTATTATATTGCTCTCCAGCCAATATCCTTTCTGTAAAAACCATCAGACCAATTAATTTTTTTCAAGTTATTCAGAGATTGTTTTCTAGCTTTATCTATTGTTTCAGATGAACATGTTATATTCAAAACCCTTCCGCCACTAGAAAAAACTTTCTTATTTTTAATATATGTTCCTGCATGAAATATTTGATTATTTTCGTTGGAAGAAATATTTGATAAATTTTTAATTTCGCTGTCCTTAATATACTTTCCCGGATAACCCTTTGCACATAAAACAATTGTTATACATTTATTATCATGCCATTTAATTTTTAATTTATTTAAATTATCTTTTGTTGCGGCATCAATAATATCTAGCAAATCTGATTTAAGTCTGAGCATTAAAACTTGGCACTCAGGATCTCCCATTCTAATATTGTATTCTATTAGGTAGGGTTCATTATTTTTTATCATTAAACCTGCGTATAGAAAACCCTCGAAAGGATGACCCAAACTTCTCATTGCATTTAGAGTTGGATCGATAATTTTTTTTTTAATTTTTTCTTCTAGCTGAAATGTTAAAAGTCTTGCTGGGGAATAAGCTCCCATACCACCAGTATTAGGACCTTTATCGCCTTCACCAACTCTTTTATGATCTTGTGCTGAACCAAAAAAACTATATGAATTTTTGTCGACAATAACGAAATAACTTAATTCTTCACCAACAAGGAATTCTTCTAAAATAACTTTTTTTGATGATTTGAACTTTCCATCTAAAATTTCTTTAGTGGCCTTAATCGCATCATCGTAAGATTTGCATATACTCACTCCTTTTCCCGCAGCTAAACCATCTGCTTTTACTACAACTGGTGTACCAATTTTTTTAATGAAAATTTTTGCTTTGTCTAAATCTTCAAAAACCTCAAATTTAGCAGTAGGTATATTATTTTTCCTACAGAGATCTTTCATGAAAGCTTTTGAACTCTCTAGCTGTGAAGCAAATCTATCTGGTCCAATAACTCTTATTGATCTCTCTTTAAGATAATCAACGATACCATCTGCTAAAGGTTGTTCTGGACCAACTATAACAATGTCGATTTTTCTTTTTTTTACAATTTTGTATATGGCTTCAAAATCAGAGATATTTTCGTTTATATTTTCCGCTAATTTTTCTGTCCCTGCATTTCCCGGTATGCAAATTAAGTCACCAATTTTTTTTGATAAGCTCAATTTGTAACAAATTGCGTGCTCTCGTCCACCACTTCCTATAACTGCTAAATTCATATATTATGGATTAGTCAAAGATTAAATTATCATGAACAGAAATAAAGCAAAACTTAAATTTCTTCCCAATCGTTTTGAGATTGTTGAGGAAGGAGACCATGTCATTTGCGCTGTTTCTGGTAAACACATACCTTTAAAAGAACTTACATATTGGAATGTTGAACTCCAGGAGGCCTACTTTTCCCCAAAAGAGGTAAAATTTAGATTCGATCAAATTAAAAAAAATAAATAGTTATTTCCATCTTCCATGTGTCCATATCCAATGTTTAGGATTTCTTAAAATCATTTTTTCCACAATTTGATTTATTTTTATTGTTAAATTTTCCTTATCTTTCTCAGTATCATTGGTTTTATTAAATTGAATAGGTTGTGAAATTTCCATATTAAAAAAATTATTTTCTTTTCTTTCAAGGTATATCGGAACGATTTGACAATTAAATTTCAATGCCAATTGAGCAGGTAAAGTAGTCGTATGAGCTGTTTTTCTAAAGAAAGGATATCTTTCTGACTCGCCTAGTCTTTGATCTACCATTAAAGCTATACTATGATTCTTTTTGATAAACTCTATTGCTTTTCTTGTTCCGCTTAAACCTTTCTCTATTTGATTCTTACAAATATACTTTTTCCTCAAATAAACCATAAAAGGATTTAAAAAAATATTATTCAAAGGTCTATAAATAGCTGCTAAATTTAATTTACTTTTTTCTAATTCCATTGCCATCAATTCAAAGCTACCAAAATGACCAGAGATGAAAATAACAGGTTTATCTGAAGCTTTAATCTTATCGAGAATTTCTTTTCCTACTAAATTCAAATGTGGTTTTGAAAATTTATTAAAACGAAACTTATCCAGATGTATATATTCTGCGAGGATAAAACCATAATTTTCCCACATAGAATCAATTATTTTTTTAACCTCAGAACTTGGAATATCTCCTAATGCAATTGAAATATTTTCATTTATTAGTTTTTCAGATCTAAACAATTTTCCAAAACTTTTAAAAAAAAATGAACAAATTTTTCGACCAAAGTTTAAACCAAATAATCTTATTATAAAAAATAATAAATAAAAAAAAATTGCTTCACATATATATTTAAAAATTTTCATAAAATAGAATTCAAGATTTCCTTTTTGAAAAGATCTTCATTAATTTTTATTTTAATAGGTAAATAATTTACTCTCTTACGGAAAATTGGATTAATTCTAAAAAAATCTTTTTCTGTTGTGATAAGTTTAGCATTATGAGCCTTTTCAATTCTTTTTAAATTATCTAATTCTTTATCCGAATAACTGTAGTGGTCTGGATAACTTATCTCTTTTACTACATTTAAACGATTACTTTTTAGGTAATTAAAAAAGTTTACAGGGTTTCCTATACCTGCAAAAGCAACAAGTTTTCTATTTTTGAATTCATTTATATTTTTTGAATAGTAGTTGTAATAAAAAAATTTTAATTTTGAATTATATCTTTTCAACTTATTCTCAAATTCTAGATCTTTTTCTCCATTCATAAATACATAATGGCAATTTTCAAGTGATCTTAAGTTTTCTCTTAAAGGACCCGAAGGTAGAGTAAGCCCATTACCTATTTTTTGAAAACTGTTAAAACACAAAATATTTAAATTTTTTTTTATCTCAATATCTTGAAACCCATCATCTAAAATTATTGTATCAAAACCTTTTTCAACTGAATTTTTAATACCCTCAATTCTATTTTTTGGTGATATTACTTTGCAGTAATTTTTTAACAAGAGAAGCTCATCTTTCTGATTTTGATATTCTTTTTTAATTATTACTGGATTTTTATTAAAATTTTTTAAAATCTCAAAAGTTTTAATTGCCAAAGGTGTTTTTCCAGTTCCTCCAATGTAAATATTTCCGATACAAATTATTGGAATTGGGAAGGATTTTTGTTTTATAAATTTTTTTCTTAAAAATACTGCCAATTGATAAAATAAACTTATAGGCAATAGTATCAAAGATAAAAAACTATATTCTTGGTCCCAAAATTTTGGTTTTAAAAATTTCATTTTATAACTTTATCGTATTCTTGGATAACATTATTAAAAATTCTATCGCTAAATATATTAAATTTCTCAATTTTACTCATTTTACTCTTAGAACTTATTTCTAAATCACTAATTATTTTTTTTGCTAATAATTCAACACATTCAGATCTATTACCGCTTATTTGTTCGGAAAAATTATTTATGTCGAGATAATCGTAAATTTCTTTAAAATTGTATACAAATGGACCGTGATATACTTTGCAACCCATCTTAATTGCATCTATTGGGTTTTGACCACCAACTTGTGACAGCGAAGGTATCATAGATTTACCAATAAAAACTTGTTTGAATTTATTTAAATATTTCGAAGTTAGGCCATAATAATTTACAAGTACTATTTTTGCATCTTCAGATATATTGTCATTTTCATTTTTTATTTGAATTTTTTTATTAAAATTAGATAATTTTGTATATATTTTTTTAATCCTTCCTATATGTCTAGGAATTATTATTGAAACAAAATCCTTATCAGCTTTTTCTAATTTTTCCTGCACATTACAGCAAAATAATTCCTCATCTTCATGAGTGCTTAATGCAACCCATACCTTTTTATTTTTAATAGAATTAAATTGATTTTTATCGTCAATTTTATCCTTTTCTGATCTAGTACAAAATTTAACATTTCCAAAATTTTTTATATTTTTAACGTTTAATTGATTTAGATATTTTTCAGACTCATTACTTGATGCAATGCATAATGTAAAAGAATTAAAAATTTCATAAGCAAAACGCTTAAAATACATCCATCTTTTAAATGTTTTTTTTGTAATTCTTGCATTGAGCAAAATAAATGGTATTTCCCTATTTTTTATTTGACTTATAAAATTAGGCCAAATTTCTGAGTCAACAAAAGATACTATATCTGGACTCCATTTATCTAAAAAATTCTTTACTAAAAAACCTACATCGTAAGGTAAAAATTGATGGAAAACTCTTTTATTATGAGCAAATTTTTTTTCAAACTGGGTATAGGAACTCAAAGTTACGGTTGTAATAAGAAATTTATATTTATCACTTTTTTTTAAATAAAAATCTATTATGGGCAAAATACTGTTAAATTCACCAAGGCTTGCCACGTGAAACCACAAAAGAAATCCATCTGGTCTTTCAAAATTATTATAAAAAATTTTTTCTTTATATTTAGTTGGATGTTCTTTGCCTTTATACTTTCTTAAAATGATAATTAAAATATAAGGTATAAAAGCTATAATTATAATAAAATTATATAAAGCTCTGACCATTTTAAACAGCAATTTGTTTTTGATAAAGATTTTTATATTCTTGTGACTCTTTTAATAATTTATCATGTGAACCAGTTGCAATGATAGTTCCTTTATTCATAACTATGATTCTATCTGCTTTGTTAATAGTTGAAAATCTGTGAGCAATTACTAGTGTCGTTCTGTTTTGAGTTAAATTAAGTATGGCATTTTGAACTTTTGACTCCGACTCTGAGTCTAAAGACGAAGTAGCTTCATCTAGCAATATAATTGGAGAATTTTTTAATATAGCTCTTGCAATAGACAACCTTTGTTTTTCACCACCTGATAAACGAAATCCATTTTCACCAATTTTTGTATCGTATTTTGATGGTAGATTCTGAATAAATTCATCTGCTGCAGCAGATTTACATGCATTTATAATTTCATCATCAGATGCATCTAATTTTGCGTATTTCACATTATTTTTCACAGTATCATCAAAAAGTATAACATCTTGGCTCACGAGAGAGATATTTCCTCGAAGGGAATTTAAAGATAGGTCTTTGATATTTTGACCATCAATATGAATTTCACCATCTGATGGATCGTAAAAACGTGGTATCAAATTTAAAATTGTACTTTTACCAGCCCCACTATGGCCAACTAAAGCCGTTATCTTTCCACCATCAACATTCAAATTAATTTTTTTTATCGCAGCTACTTTTCCTGAACTATATTGAAATGTTACATCTTTAAAATTAATATTAGATTTTGATATTTTAAGGTCTGAACAATTATCTCTACTATTAATTTTTCTCTCTTCATCAATTAAATTAAAAATTCTTTTTGCTCCTGCTGTTCCTTGATAAATTAACATATTTATAGTTGCCAGAGATCTTATGGGTTGATAAGCGAGCATCATTGCTGCAAGAAAAGAAAAGAAGTTATTTAAGCCAATCTCTCCTCTAGCTATAAGAAAACCTGAAAAATATATAAAACCAGCAATCATAATACCTGTTAAAAACTCCATTACGGGGGTCGCTCTAATCAATACTTTGTTCATTTTTATCTCTTTGTCTGTCAGATCTTTAATTGCATTTTCAGCTTTATGTTGCTCATAATTTTCTTTTTGATAAATTTTAATAATTTTGGTTCCTTTAAGTATTTCTGTTATTAAAGTAGAAAAAGTTCCTGTTGACTCGGCAGTTTCAACAGTAGCTTTACCCATTCTTTTACCAAGAGACTTTGCAACGAACGCTGCTAGAGGCATCATTATCAGTGAAAATATTGCCAACTTCCAATTTTGATAAAACATAAGACCAGCAAGTGCAATTAAAGTAATGCTATCTTTCATTATATTTAATATGCCAGTGCTTACCAACTGCTCTATCATACCGACATCGTAAAGAAAGTGAGACAGATACTTTCCCGAATGTTTTTTTTCTATTGTTTGCATGTCAGCAGTTAGAACACTGTTTGTCATTTCGCCTAAAAGTTTTTGTTTTATTCTATGACCCATTACAATAACAATTGTTCTAGCATAATATAAAGATAGACCTTTTGATGAAAAAGCTAAGATAATAGCGATAGGTACTAGGATCGCGTAAGTTTTATCCTGATCTATAAAAATTTTCTTTATAGCTGGATCTAATAAATAAGCAGTTGCAGATGTTGAACCTGCAACAATTATTGAGAGTATTAATGCAATTAATATTCTATTTAAATATTTTCTTGAATAATTTTTGTATAATCTTTTTAAATAGAAAATTATTTGATCTAACTTCATTAAAATTCAAATCCTATAAAAAAAAAACCGGTGAAAACTAAAAAACCAGATATATTATTTAATTTAAAAGCTCTAAGGCAATCTAAAGAATTTTTCGTTTTAAAAATTTTCATCTGATAAAAAAGTGTAAATATAAACAAAACTATAAATAATAAACTAAAGTTAATTTTAATATTAATCATAACTAATGAGATTAAAGTCGCACTTATAAAGTAACAAATTCCTACAAATAAACTTAAATTTTTTTTGAATTTAATTGCAGTTGATTTTACTCCTATAACCTCGTCATCAGAAATATCCTGTACACCATAAATCGTGTCATAACCTAGTGTCCAAAATATGGCTCCTATATATAGTAAAATTGGAATGAACGAAATTTCATTCATTAATGCAGCCCAGGCCATAATAATTCCCCAGTTAAATGTAAAACCCAGAAAAAGTTGTGGCCAGTAAGTTAGTCTTTTCATAAAGGGATAGCTGAAAGCAAAAATCATAGAAAACATTCCTAAATAAATAGTCAAAAAATTAAATTGAATTAAAACACAAAATGCTAAAGAACAAAGTATCAAAACATAGAACCAAGCTAAATTTTTATTTAGTAATCCAGAAGCGATAGGCCGATTTTTTGTTCGACTAACTTTTTTATCAATTTTTTCATCAACTATATCGTTCACGATACAACCAGCACTTCTCATCAATATTGAACCGCAAAGAAAAAGGAATAAATAATAAAAAAAAGTAGTTGTATTTTTTTCATAATAATAAGCTAATGACAAACTCCAGGAACATGGCCAGAATAACAATAAAAAACCGACAGGCTTATTTAATCTCGTAACATAAATGAAATTTTTTAGATGTAATAGCATTATTGTTCTTGTAAATATCAAACACTAAATACATAATCAAATCGATTCGAAATGAATATAGATTATACAGTTACAGCATTAATGTTTCCTGCAATCCCACTTATAATGGCAGTCTACAGCAACAGATTTCATACCTTAAGTGCTTTGATTAGAAAACTTCATGACGAACATGTATTTGAAAAACACATACCTCCTGAATGGGAAAAACAACTTAAAAATTTAAGTCAAAGGATAAATTATCTTAAATATTCAATTGGAGCAGCTGGATTAGGTTTTTTATTTAATATGATGACAGTATTAGGGCTGTATTTAGATAAGATTATAATAGCTAGGTTAATATTTGCATCATGTTGTATATCCATGATTGTATCAATACTATTATTTTTGTTTGAAATTTTTCTATCTACAAATGCGCTAAAATTACATTTGTCAGACATGAAATTTGATGGAAAATAGGTTTTATGAAAATTAATGCAATTAGGGCCTTTATAATCGCTTCAATAGTTATAATTCTTTTGTATGCACTAGGATTATTTTTGCCAATTATAATAACCTCAAGTTAATTATGTTTGGAAAACCAGTAATCCTTTTAATCCTTTTAATACTTTTATTAGTATTTTATTTAGTTATAAGATTTAGCGCAGGTAAAAAAAAAGATATCGATGAGTCAAAAAATTTAACTAGATATCTCTTTGGAATAAGGATCTTAATTATTCTGCTAGCTATAGTTGGATTAGGACTTTGGTTCCTTCTTTAAGTCCTTACGGTAAACTAATTTCCCAAATTCAATTTTCTCATTATATGATTTATTAAAAGTTTTGAGTTGAGTATCACTCATTCTTGCGGCTAAAGTTTTTAAATTTCCTTTTTTCCAATCATTTGTAGTTTCTAAATTTTTCCAAATCTTCTTTTCATCCTGATTTCTTGCGCAACCATAGCACAAACCAGTTTTTGGATCATTTTTACATATACTTATACAGGGGCTGATTATCTTCATAAAATAATTACTCTGGTATAAGAACAGCTGGTCCTAAAATTTTTCTTGCTTCAAGATCTTCATGAGCTTTTTTTGCTTCTGATAATTTATATTCTTTAAAAATTTTTACTTTTATCTTACCAAATTTAATTTGTTCAAAAAGTGCGTTAGTGCCTTCCTCGAGAGCCTCTCTTCCTGCTCCATAGTCAGCTAACCCGGGTCTTGTGAAAAATAAACTTTTATGTGCTATATATTTTCTTACATCTATAGGGTCGAGAGCTCCTGATGCATTACCAAAGGAAACCATCATACCCATAGGCTTTAAGCAATTTATAGATTTTTCAAAAGTTTTTTTTCCAACTCCATCATACACAACCCCAATACCTTTATTATTTGTTATCTCAAGAACTTTTTCATCAAAATTCTCTTTGTTATAATTAATAACAAATTCACATCCATTTTCTTTTGCAATATCCATTTTGCTGTCTGAGCCAACAGTTCCAATAATTTTACATCCAACACTTTTAGCCCATTGGCAAAAAATTTGTCCAACTCCGCCGGCAGCTGCGTGAAACAGGATTAATTCTCCAGCTTTTACCTTGTAGGTTTTGAACAAAAGATAGTGGGATGTTAAACCTTTAGTCATTATACTAGCCGCAACTTTATCACTTACCCCCTCAGGTATTTTTACAGCAATTGTTTCAGGAATAATTCTTTCTTCTGAGTAAGATCCTAACGGCATTTGCGAGTAAGTTACTCTATCGCCTTTTCTAAAATATTTTACATCGGAACCAATTTCCATAACAGTCCCAGATCCTTCCATGCCTATCCCAGACGGTAAATTCAATTTATAAAGTCCAGATCTATGGTACGTATCAATAAAATTTAAACCAATAGCATTGTTCTTGATTTTAATTTCCCTAGAGCCAGGAGATCCAACATTCACATCTTTTAGCTCCAAAACTTCTGGTCCACCCTGCTTATTAATAATAATTGATTTTGACATTTTAACTTATATAAATTCTTCATGGCTTCAAAAGCAAGACTTTTTTATTCTCACGAATTAAAAAAAGGTCTAATATCCAAACTTTCTAAAAACCAATCTCATTATTTAAGCAATGTTTTGAGATTAAAATCAGGTGATAAAATTTCTCTTTTTAATACAAAAGATGGGGAATGGGACGCAACAATAATAAATCATGAAAAAAATATAATTGAGTTTAAGGCTGAAAAGCTTTCCAGGCATAAAACTGAAGAAATAAAACTTTGGTTAGCATTCTCCCCTATTAAAAAAAATCCACAAGATATGATGGTACAAAAAACAACTGAGATTGGTGTTAAAAAGTTTATTCCACTTTTATGCGAAAGAAGTGTGGTTAGAGAGGTAAATGTAGAAAGAATAAAAAAAATAGCTATCGAAGCATCTGAACAATCTAATAGAATTTCTGTTCCAGAAATTTTACAAAAACAAGACTTGCAAAATTTCCTTAAATATTTTCCCGAAAATGGAAACCTTGTTTTTTGTGATATAAATTTCAAGTCTAATAATCTCAAAAATTTAATATCAAAGTCTGGGCCTACTTGTGTGTTAATTGGACCAGAAGGAGATTTTTCAGAAAAAGAGAGGCAATTAATATTAAATCACAAAAGAACTATCCCGATTTCTTTAGCTAAGAATATTTTACGCGCAGAGACAGCTGCAATCGCAGCGACCACAATTATAAGTTACAAATTTTATTTTTCTTAATTTATCCTTTAAATCCAAGCAGAATTTTACCTTGCAAAAGTGTCGCAAAACCTTATTAAACATGCATTAAAGGTTTATATATAGTAAATATTAAATATGAGTACAGCTTATACTTTATTACTTGGACTTGTAGTCTTCTTAGTCCTCTTTATATATTTTGTCTTCTTTTCTATTTCTTTGAGATTAGAAAAAGATCAAAACGAGGCACAAATTGCCGTGAAGAGAAAGTCCGTCCCATTCAAGTGGAAGGATCTAGTAGACTCTAAAAATAAGAAGTTAGGCTTTATTGATCTTGGAAATCACATTCTTATTGCAGGAATAGTTTTATTTGGAATTTTTATTATAACAAACTCTTAAAATGATTGTAGCACTCAGCATATTTTTAATTACTATTGGATCTATAGCCTTTCATTTTTGGTCACCTTGGTGGTGGACTGAAGTTGCATCTAATTGGGGAAATATGGATGATACTATAATTTTAACTTTTTGGATTACTGGCATAGTTTTTGTAGCTATATGTTTTTTTGTTGCATATTGTGTTTGGAAGTTTAGTTACAAGAAAGAAAGAAGAGCAGAATACCAACCTGAAGACAAGAAACTCGAAAGTAGATTGACATGGGCAACAGCAATTGGTGTAGCAGCATTATTAGCTCCAGGTTTGGTTGTTTGGAATCAATACGTAACTGTTCCAGAAAATGCATATAAAGTAGAGGTCTTTGCATACCAGTGGGGCTGGAAATATAGATTGCCAGGCAAGGACGGTATTTTGGGAAAAACCGATATCAAATATATTAATGATGAAAATCCATTTGGTTTAATTTTAGAGGATCCAAACGGAAAAGACGATCTTTTAGTAGATGCTCAAGAACTCCATGTTCTGAAAGATCGCCCAGTTAAATTTGAATTGAGAACAATAGACGTATTACATAATTTTTATGTACCACAGTTCAGAGGTAAAATGGATATGGTACCTGGTATAGTAACTTATTATTGGTTAACTCCAACAAGAGTAGGTGACTTCGAAGTTCTATGCGCCGAATATTGCGGAACTGGACATTATGCAATGAGGGGTAGAGTAATTGTAGATGAAGAGAAAGATTATAAGAAATGGGAAGCGAAACAAATAACTTTTGAGAAAATGTTGGCAAAAAATCGAAAAAATGACAATTTGCAACTAGTAAAAAAAGGTAAATAAAACTATAAGGTGATTTAATTATGTCAGATGAATATGACCATAAATTAGAAGCTAAATCAGATTATACTGCGGATGCATCTTCAGTCACTGCACCAGATATAGATGCTGTTCCAGATGCAGAATTACCTGATCAAGAACTTTATCATTCACACAGTTGGTGGACGACATACGTATTTTCACAAGATGCAAAATATATTGGTATACAATATGCTTTAACAGCAGTTGGCACAGGACTTTTAGGGCTGGTACTTTCATGGCTAATGAGAATTCAATTAGCTTTTCCTGGTCTTGGTTGGCTGGACCCTGCTTCTTACTACCAGTTTGTAACAATGCACGGAATGATAATGGTAGTTTACCTTCTCACAGCATTATTTTTGGGTGGATTTGGAAATTTATTAATACCGCTAATGTGCGGTGCAAGAGATATGGCATTTCCATATGTAAACATGCTCAGCTACTGGGCATTTGTTGTTGCAGTTGTCGTTTTATTAGCAAGCTTTTTTGTACCTGGAGGTCCCACCGGAGCAGGGTGGACGCTTTATCCTCCACAAGCAATAACAGCTGGAACGCCGGGTTACAATGGTGGAATAATACTAATGTTAATTTCACTCATTTTATTTGTAGCTGGTTTTACAATGGGTGGATTAAATTACATAATTACTGTTTTACAATTAAGAGCTAGAGGTATGACTTTAATGCGATTACCTCTTACAATTTGGGGAATTTTTACAGCAACTGTGCTTGCTATGTTTGCGTTTCCAGCTTTATTAGTTGGATGTTTGATGATGACTTTAGATAGTTTACTTGGAACAAGTTTCTTTATGCCAGCAATGGTTTCATTAGGAGAAACGTTAACTCATGAAGGTGGAAGCCCGATACTTTTCCAGCACTTATTTTGGTTTTTTGGTCATCCAGAGGTTTACATTGTTGCACTGCCCGCATTTGGTATCGTATCAGATTTGCTATCCGTACACTCAAGAAAAACTATTTTTGGATATAGAATGATGGTTTGGGCAATTGTCGGAATCGGTGCTTTGAGCTTTTTTGTATGGGCCCACCACATGTATGTAAGTGGAATGAACCCGTGGTTTGGTTTCTTTTTTGCAACAACAACATTAATAATTGCAGTTCCAACTGCCATAAAAGTTTATAACTGGATTTTAACCCTTTGGAGAGGGAATATACAGTTATCTCTTCCAATGTTGTTTTCTCTGGGCTTCATAGTTACATTTTTAAACGGAGGTTTAACCGGTCTATTTTTAGGAAATGTTACAGTGGATGTTCCTTTATCTGATACTTATTTTGTTGTAGCTCATTTCCATATGGTCATGGGTATTGCTCCCATACTTGTTATTTTTGGAGCCATTTATCATTGGTACCCATTAATTACCGGCAGGATGATGAACGAAACATTAGGCAAGATCCATTTTTGGATAACATTTTTAGGATCTTATGCAATTTATTTCCCAATGCACTATCAAGGTTTTGTTGGAGTTCCGAGAAGATACTTTGAAATTTATGATAGCCCATATATTGATACATCAACATTGTTACTAAATAAATTTATTACAATTGCGGTTTTGATAGTTGGAGCAGCTCAATTATTATTTTTATATAATTTGATAGCTAGTGCTCGGCTTGGAAAAAAATCAGAAAAAAACCCATGGAAAGCAAACTCTTTAGAATGGCAAACTCCTCAAATGCCTCCAGAACATGGTAACTGGGGTAAAGAACTTCCAAAAGTTTACAGATGGCCTTACGATTTCAGTGTGCCCGGTGCCAAAGAAGATTACATTCCACAAAACCAACCTCCAAGTGAGATTATAGGAGCGAAAGTTGAGAAGACGTGAGCAAGAAAAAATCAATCTTTCAATTACTAACTGAAAAACCTTGGGAAAAAGACCAAATAGAGGTTGACAACGAGCATCAAGGTCGAACATTAAGCCTAACTAAACAAAAACTAGGTTTGAGAACAATAATGGCGGCAAGTACCGTTCTGTTTTCATTATTTATAGTTGCTTACTCTGACAGAATGCTTGTAAACGACTGGAGAAATATGCCAGAGCCTTGGCTTCTTTGGTTCAATACAGGAATATTAGTAATTAGTAGTATCGTTTTTCACCAGACAACAAAATACGCTAAAAAAGAAATTTATGAAAAGACTAAAAACTGTTTGTATTTTATTGGTTTTCTTGCATATTCTTTTTTAATTGGTCAGCTAATAGTTTGGTATCAATTAATGAACACCGGGTATTATGCAACGAGTAATGTAGCTAATGCCTTTTTCTATTTATTTACAACAATCCATGGCCTTCATATTATTGGTGGCATATATTTTTGGGGAAAAACTACATCAAAATTCATAAAAAGAAGTCTCAATAAAGATCAGATAAATAATTTAATTGATATTTGTGCAGTTTACTGGCATTTTTTATTAGCTGTTTGGTTAGTACTTTTTGGGTTAATGCTATCAAGCTAAGGAAAACACATTATGTCAGACTCATCATTAGATAATCTACCTAAAGGTTGGAAAAGCGTTCCTAATGACTTAGGTTCAGACCAAACCGCTTTTAAAGGTGTTCAATGGGGTAAAGCAATGATGTGGATATTCCTACTGAGCGATACTTTTATATTTAGCTGTTTTTTAATTTCTTACATGAAGGGAAGGGCATCAACAGTAGTTGATTGGCCAAACAC
>MDSW01053757.1_pt1 | contig 17113 bp, 14 predicted proteins | sample 811171 | NCBI WGS metagenome assembly MDSW01 (sample SAMN05326641, study PRJNA326480) | marine metagenome | isolation source: seawater | place: Atlantic Ocean: North West | collected 2012
CAAATATAATAGTTGAATTTGCAAGAATATATGGTTTTCAAATAGATTTTCAAAGAGATATAAGAAGAAACGATACATATCAAATAATCTATGAAGTTTTTGAAGATGATAATAAAAAAATATTTAATTCAGGAAATATTATTTTTGCTGATTTAAATTTAAGTAATCAAAGCAATGCTTTTTACTATTATAATGATAATGGAGATGAGGGACACTACGATATAAATGGAAGAAGTGTCAAAAAAGCGTTAATGAAAACTCCTATTAATGGAGCAAGATTATCTTCTCCATATGGAATGCGAAAACATCCAATAGATGGTTACAATAAAATGCATAGAGGTACAGATTTTGCTGCACCTGAAGGAACTCCTATAATGGCATCTGGGGATGGGGTTGTAACAAAAGCTAGCTGGTGTGGTGGTGGAGGTAATTGTGTGAAAATAAAACATAATTCTTCTTACAGTACCGTATATGCGCATATGTCAAAATTTGCAGCCAATATCAAAAAGGGGAAAAGAGTAAAACAAGGACAAACAATTGGTTACGTGGGATCAACTGGAAAATCTACAGGTCCACATTTGCATTATGAAGTAATCCACAATGGAAAAAGAATTAATTCTCAAACATTAAAACTTCCTTCAGGAAAAGTGCTGAAAAATAAAGCACGAGAGATGTTCGAAGTTAGTAAATTAAAAATAAATGTTTTGAAATCAGAGATTATTGCTGGAATTAACTAGTTACTATTTTTTTTTCCTCAATTTTTTCATCTTTAATCTGATTTGAGTTTTGGTTAATTGACTTCTCTTTACTATTATTTAATGAATTTTGATTTTTTTCTCTCTCATTAAGAATTCTTAAGTAATGATCTGAAAACTGGAAATAGCTTTCGGATAAAATTTTGTCACCAGTTGACAATGCCTCTCTAGCAAGTGAGTTGTATTTTTCTACCATTCTAGATGCATTTTGATTATTCATCCTATGATTTTTTCTTTGAAAATTTGAATTTGAAACTAGATGCTGGTTTTCTAAATTTCTGCTCAAATTTCGATCTCCATTAGATCTAAATTTTTGTCTTTTATGATTATTTTTGTATGTTCTCATTTAAAAAATTTATAATTTTGTAGCAACGACACATCTATCATTGTTTGCGTAATCTTTGACTAATCTATTTATATAAAACCCTTCTTTTTTTAATAACTTAGTAACCATATATCTTTGATCATATCCAATTTCTAAAACCAGCTTTCCGCCAGTTTTTATTAAATTAGAGGATTTTTTAATCACCCTATTTAATATTGCGGAACCATCGGGGCCCCCCTTTAATGATACCAAGGGCTCAAAACCCAAGATATCTTTAACCAAATATCTTATTTTTAAATTACTGATATAAGGAGGATTTGATATAATTAAATCATATTTACCTTTAAAAAAATTGTCAACAGATGAATTGTAAAATTTAATTCTATTTTTTAAATGATGCATTTTTGCATTAATTTTAGCCACTTTTATCGCGCTTTTAGATATATCAATTGCAGTTCCAACGATATTAGGTCGTTCTTTTGCTAACGATATAATTATGCATCCCGAACCTGTGCCGATATCTAAAACAAATTTTGTTTGTTTTTTATTCAAAAGTTTAATCGCCTCCTCAATTAAAATTTCTGTATCAGGTCTTGGTATTAAGACATTTTTATCTACATAAAAAATATTTTTCCAAAATTCTTTTTTTTTTAATATATATGCTATCGGTTCACCAAGTTTTCTTCTTGTTATAAGTGCTCTAAAGCTTTTAAGCTGATTTTTGGTAGCTTTAATTGACCTGTCAAATATTATCTCCTTTACATTTTTTTTTATAACACTTGATAGCAGAAGTTCGGCATCAAGCTTTGACGTTTTAGATGAAGAATTTATAAGATCTTTATATCCATCATCCAATATTGAGTTTATATTCATAAATTTAATTTGTATTCATTAGCTCTTCTTGAGCTTGTAAATTTATATTTTCAATCATATCATCAAAAATCTCTCCCTCCATAAATTCACTCAACTTGTGGAGGGTTAAATTTATTCTATGATCAGTTACTCTCCCTTGAGGAAAATTATAAGTTCTAATTCGTTCTGACCTGTCTCCAGTACCAATTTTGCTCTTTCTGTATTTTGATCTTTCATCCTCTTTTTTCTTTCTCTCATATTCATATATTCTGGATCTTAAAATCTTTAAACCTTTCTCCTTATTTCTTATTTGTGATTTTTCATCTTGTTGACTAACAACAATGCCTGTTGGAATATGGGTAATTCTAACTGCAGAGTCGGTTGTATTTACACTTTGTCCACCAGGACCACTGCTTCTGAAAACATCTATTCTTAAATCTTTCTCCTCAATTTTTACGTCTATTTCTTCTGCCTCTGGTAAAACCGCAACAGTTGCAGCTGAAGTATGAACCCGTCCTTGTGTTTCTGTTTCTGGAACTCTTTGTACTCTATGTACTCCACTTTCATATTTTAAAGTTGAGTAAATATTTTTGCCTTTGATAGATGCTATTACTTCTTTGAGACCCCCTGCCTCGCTTTTTGAAATACTTATAATTTCTAAAAACCATTTTTTATTATTACAAATTTTCTCATACATCTTAAATAAATCTGCCGCAAAGAGACTTGCTTCAAGACCACCTGTTCCAGCTCTTATTTCTAGTATTGCATTTTTTTTATCTGCTTCATCCTTAGGTAGTAAAAAAATAACTAATTTTTTTTTTACTTTTTCTATTTTAGCTGTCAATTGAGATAACTCATTATTTGCAAGCTCTATCATATCTTTATCACTTGATTTATCATTAATTATTTTTTCTAATTCTTTTTTTTCAACATCAAAAGAAGTATAAAATTTAGCGTCATCAATAATTTCATTTAGATCTGAATATTCTTTCGACATATCAGCAAATTTTTTTTTATCTATATTTGATGATGATAGATCAACCTCCAATTTAGAATGTTTACTTATAATGTTTTTAACTTTTTCTAAGGGTATCATTTGTGGGTATTTTGAATTTCTTTAACTTTTTTTTCTACTAAATCTACAACTTTAGAAATAATTTCTTTATTGTTTAATTTTTCAGTTTGAACTCCATTCAAATAAAGCATATTACTATCTCTACCTCCTCCAGTTATTCCAATATCAGTAAATGCCGCTTCGCCTGGTCCATTTACTACACAACCGATTATCGAGAGTGTTATTGGCTCCGTTATATGAGAAAGTTTTTCCTCTAGTATTTTTACGGTATCAATTACCTCAAAACCTTGTCTTGCGCATGAAGGGCAAGAAATAATTTTTACTCCTCTAGTTTTTAATCCAAGTGATTTAAGAATTTCATTTCCAATTTTAACTTCTTTAACAGGGTCGTCTGATAAAGATACTCTAATAGTATCTCCAATACCTTGCATCAATAAATTGCCTAGCCCGATTGCCGACTTTACGCTGCCTGGAATATAACTCCCAGCCTCTGTAATTCCTAAATGAAGAGGGTAATTGATTTTTTTTGATAGCTGTTTATAAGATTCAACAGACAAAAATACATCTGAAGATTTAACGCTAATTTTAAAGTTGTTGAAGTCTAGATCTTCAATAATTTTTACATTCCTTAGAGCGCTCTCGACTAAGGCTTCTGGGCAGGGCTCTTTATATTTTTCTAATATATCTCTCTCTAATGACCCTGCATTAACTCCGATCCTAATAGAACAATTATTATCTTTTGCAGCTTTAATTACTTCTTTAATTTTATTTTGATCTCCAATATTTCCAGGATTTAATCTTAAACAATTTGCACCATTTTCAGCAGCCTCTATAGCTCTTTTATAATGGAAATGGATGTCTGCAACTATAGGCACATCCACATGTTTAACAATTTCTTTTAACGATTTGGAGGAGTCTTCATCTGGACATGAAACACGTACAATATCTGCCCCTGCTTGAGAAATTTCTTGAATTTGTTTAATTGTCCCTTTTGTGTCAGTAGTTAAAGTGTTTGTCATGGATTGAACACTAATTGGGTTATCTCCACCTACATCAACTTTGCCAACTTTAATCACCTTGGTTTTTCTTCTTACTATATCTCTAAAGGGTCTTATGCTCATTTATCTAAATTAAATTCTTTATGGAGCGCATTTACAGCTTTTTTAATATTTTTTTTGTTAATCAAAACAGAAATTTTTATTTCAGATGTTGAGATCACTTGAATATTAATTTTATTTTTTGCTAACGCTTTGAACATTCTATATGTTACACCGGGAGTGGTAATCATTCCAACTCCAATTATTGACACTTTTGAAACATTTTTCTTAATAAGAATGCTTTTAAAATTAATTTTTTTATTTTTCATTATTAGTTTTTCTGTTTTAAAAACATCTTCATTTTTAATTGTAAAGGTTAAGTCAGTTTCCTTTCCATCAGATGATATATTTTGAACTACCATGTCCACATTAATAGAATTTTTCGATAAAGGTTCAAAAATAGATGCAGCTACTCCAGGTCTATCAACTACACCAACAAGAGTTATTTTTGAATCATTTTTTGTAAACGATACTCCAGTTATGATCCTATCTTTTGAAATATTTTTTCTTTTTGTTATCAAGGTTCCTGGTTTGTCTATAAAAGACGACTTTACATTAATATTAACTCTATTTAATCTAGCGTCTTGTATTGAGGCGGGCTGCATTACTTTTGCACCCAAAGATGACATTTCCAACATTTCCTCATAAGAAATTTTTTTAATTTTTTTTGCATTTTTAATGAAATTTGGATCTGTGCTAAAAACACCTTCTACATCAGTATAAATAATACATTTTTCTGCTTTAAAGTACTTTGAAATCATAATAGCACTTGCATCTGATCCTCCTCTTTCAAGAGTGGTTAGGCGATTTTTATTATTCACACCTTGAAAACCCGTTATTATAGGCACGCCTCCACTTTTTAGATATTTTAAAATTCTATTTTTAAATACATTTATAATTCTAGATTTTTTATGCTCTCCCTCAGTAAAAATTGGAACTTGCCAACTCAACCAAGATCTAGATTTAATCCCTATATGATTTAATCTTCCAGATATGAGCGCACAAGAAATTTGCTCTCCTGCTGAAACTAATACATCATATTCAGAAGGGGCGAAATTGCTGCTTATGTTCTTTGTTTTAGAAATTAAATCATTCGTAACACCAGCCATTGCTGACGAGACAACAATAATTTTTTTTTTTGTCTTTATATGGTTAGAAATTATTTTAGCTACCTTTTTAATTCTATCTATTGAGCCTACCGATGTACCACCAAATTTTAATACAACAATTTTCATTGAATACTATTTTATTTAATTTAAAAGTATGTTGATAAATAACATGTTTATTATTATGTCAATAAAATATGAAAAATAACACAATTAATAAAAAAGAAATAGAAAAATTTTCTAAAATTGCATCTGAATGGTGGGATCCATACGGTAAATTTAAACCTTTGCATAAATTCAATCCAACTAGAATCAATTATATTAAAAAAAACACTATTGATCATTATAAAATTAAATCTAAATCTCTTCCTCTCAAAAAGTTGAAAATTTTAGATATAGGTTGTGGTGGTGGTCTGCTTAGTGAGCCCATGTCTAGACTTGGTGCTGAAGTTACTGGTATAGATGCTTCAGAAAAAAATATTAATGTAGCTAAAATTCATTCTTTAAAAAATAAACTTAAAATAAAATATATTTGTTCATCACCCGAAAATCTTAAAACCAATGAAAAATTTGATGTAATTTTGAATATGGAAATTGTAGAACATGTAGATGATGTAAATTTTTTTTTAAAAAATAGCTCAAGGTTTTTAAAGAAAAATGGATTAATGTATATTGCTACACTAAATAAAACTTTAAAATCTTATCTTTTTGCAATAGTAGGTGCTGAATATATTTTAAGGTGGCTACCGATAGGTACTCACGATTGGAATAAATTTCTTAAACCATTTGAACTAATTGAATATGCTAAAAAGAGCTCACTAGAAATTAAAAAAATTGATGGTGTAATTTTTAATCCATTTAACCAGAAATGGAACATAGATACTGACAAATCAGTAAATTATATCGCATTATTTAAAAAAATCTAATTATCTTTATTTTCTATCCAAGGAATAGTGTGTGTCTCTATTCCTTCATCATTAAGATCCTGTATTTGTTCTTTTGTAGCTTTACCAAAAATACCTTTCAATTTTTTTTTTTTATTATAGTGAATTGATCTTGCTTCATAAGCAAAATTTTCTCCTACATATTTAAAATTATTTTTGATAAAATTTTGGTAGTTGTTTATTTTTTTTCTGACCTTGACTAATCTTTCTTTATCGCTATTTTGATAATTTAAATTTTCACTTGAAAAGTTCACTACGTTTGGTGCCATTAGAGATTTAGTGATGTGTGTAGAGTTACAATAATTACAATCGATTAGTTTTAATTTTTTTAATTTTTCATATTCTTTTGATGAAGAAAACCAACTATCAAAACTTTTTTTACATTTTTTACAAATTAATTTGTACTTTATCATAGATATCTTAATATTTTTTACTCTTAAAATTTAACTTCTGTAATCAGAATTAATTTCGATGTATTTTTTTGTCAAGTCCATTGTATACGCGGTAAACTTTTTAGATCCCATTTTTAAATCTATTTTAAGATCAATTTTTTCATTTTTCATATACTCTTTTAAAATCACTTCGTCATAATCTTTGGATAACTCACCTCTTTCTATGATTTTATAATCACCAAAAGAGATATTAATTTTATTAAGATTTATATAAATCTGTGATTTTCCAATTGCCATGATTATCCTGCCCCAGTTGGGATCTTCCCCTGCAAATGCAGTTTTGACCAATGGAGAATTTGCTATAGAAAAAGAAATTTTTTTTGCATCCTGTTCAGTTTTTGCATTTTCAACATGTATTGAAATAAATTTAGATGCTCCCTCACCATCTGCAGTAACTCGTTTTGCTAAATTAAGTAATAAATTATTTAAACAATTGTCAAAATTTTTTATTCTTTCATCATTTATATTATTCACAATACTATTTTTTGCTTTACCTGTAGCAAATAAAGCAACCATATCATTTGTACTTGTGTCGCCATCGCAGCTAATTGCATTAAAAGTATTTTCAATATTTTTTTTTAAAAGTTTTTTCAAAATTTTTGAGGAAATTTTTGCATCTGTAAATACATATGCAAGTGTAGTTGCCATATTTGGATAAATCATGCCTGACCCTTTGGCGACTCCATATAATTTTACAGTTACATTTCCAATTTTGCACTCTTCCATAGCAAGTTTAGGAACTAAGTCAGTTGTCATTATTCCAAGACTTGCTTTAACCCATAAATATTTATTTTGATTATATTTAATTTTATTAACTAGCTCAGGAATAGAGTCTTTTATTTTACGGGTAGGGAATAACTCACCTATTGTACCGGTACAACCAAATAAAATATCTTTCGGTTTTATTTTTTCAAATTCTTCATCATCATTTTTTTTTTTTAAAGTTAGTTGAACAGAAAGCTCCTCAGCTATTTCTTTTAAACCTTGAAAGCCATTTTTTCCAGTAAAGGCATTAGCATTTCTTGTATTTATCAGTATTGCATTAATCTTCTTACTGTTTAATTGCTTGTTCCATTTTATATTTTCAGAGATAATTGTGGATTGAGTATAGACAGATGCGAAATTTGCGCCATCTCTAAAATAGAACAAAACTAAGTCATCCCTTGGGGGATTATATAATTTTGCATTTACTACTGAAATTGCAACACCATCTAAATGTTCTAAATCTTGAAAGTCGCTTATTTTTGAGTTTTTATTTTTTATATTAAAAAAATTACTTAAATTTATAACCATGCTATTTAAATTATTAGTATAATACTTATATAATAAATTATATTTAATATATATATCATAAGAGTTAAATGCTTAATCCTTTAAACATACTATCAAAATTCATAAAATCTAATAATCAAAAGAAGTTAGATAAACTTAAATCTATTGTAATAAGAATTAACGAGCTCGAAAGTACAATATCTCTTCTTAAAGATGAAGAATTTTCGAAAAAGACTGAAATTTTAAAAGAAAGAGTTCGTAAAGGAGAAAATTTAGAAATTTTATTACCTGAAGCTTTTGCGCTTGTAAGAGAAGCTTCAAAAAGAACCAGGTCAGAAAGACACTTTGATGTCCAAATTATGGGTGGAATTATGCTTCATCGTGGAGATATTGCTGAAATGAAAACAGGAGAAGGTAAAACCCTTACCATAGTTCTCTCGGCATATCTCAATGCTCTAAAGGGAGATGGAGTTCACATTGTAACTGTAAATGATTATTTAGCAAAGCGTGATTGTAAAGAAATGGGAGTGATTTATAAATTTTTAGGACTCACCTCAGGTTATATTAATAATGATCAAAATGATGAACAAAGAAAAACAAATTATAATTGTGATATTACTTATGCAACAAATAGTGAACTGGGTTTTGATTATTTAAGAGATAACATGAAATTTTCTAGTAGTGACCTTGTCCAAAGGGGCCATAAATACGCTATAGTAGATGAAATTGACTCTTGTCTTATTGATGAAGCTAGAACGCCTTTGATAATATCAGGAGCAGCAGAAAATAATCAAGGCCAATACATAGCTATAGATAAACTTGTAAAAAAATTAAAAATTTCAGATTATGAGATAGATGAAAAAGATCGAAATATTTTTTTGACAAATACTGGAATAAATAATGTTGAAAAGATATTTGATGAAGCAGGATTGCTTAAAAATAATAATTTGTACGATCCAAATAATTTGTCTTTGGTGCATTTTGTGAATCAAGCTCTAAGAGCAAATCATTTGTTCAAAAAAGGTAAAGATTACCTAATTAGAGATGGAGAACTTAAAATTATTGATGAACTAACTGGAAGAATTCTAGAAGGAAGAAGATATGGAGATGGTTTACATCAAGCTTTAGAGGCGAAAGAAAGAGTAGATATTCAAGTTGAAAATCAAACATTAGCTTCAATTACTTATCAAAATTATTTTAAGTTGTACGAAAAGTTATCAGGTTGTACTGGAACAGCGCTAACTGAGGCAGAAGAGTTCCAAGAAATCTACAATTTGGGTGTTACTGTAATTCCAACAAATAAAAAAATGATCAGAAAAGATTTTAATGATCAAATTTTTAGGACAGAGATAGAAAAAAATCAAGCAATTTTAAAAAAAATTAGAGAATGTTATAAAATTGGACAACCAATGTTAGTTTTTACTTCTAGTGTAAATAAGTCAGAAATTTATTCTAATCTTCTTAAAAAAAATAGTATTCCACATACAGTTCTAAATGCAAAAAATCACGAAAAAGAAGCAGAAATTATAGCTGACGCTGGAAAATTTAAATCGATAATTATCACAACAAGCATTTCAGGCAGAGGTGTAGATATTAAGTTAGGAGGTAAAAAAGAAAAAAATTTAGATCAGGAAAATAAAATAGAAAAAAATAAAATTAAAAATTTAGGTGGTTTATTTGTTCTGGGAACAGAAAGAATGGAGTCAAGGAGAGTAGATAACCAAGCAAGAGGAAGATCGGGAAGACAAGGAGATGAGGGAAATTCTATATTTTACGTAAGCTTAGAGGATGATTTGATGAGAATATTTGGCTCTGAGTCTATGACAAATGTTTTAGAAAAATTGGGATTAAAGGATGGGGAAAGCATTGATCATCCTTGGATAAACAAAGCATTAGAAAGAGCACAGCAAAAAGTTGAGTCTAGAAACTTTGACATCAGAAAAACTCTTTTAAAATTCGATAATGTTCTTAATGATCAAAGACATGTAATTTTTAATCAAAGAAAAGATATTATAAATACAAATAAGATTTTCAATTACACAGATAATTTCCTAAAAGAAGTAACTTCTGAATTAATTAAATACAAAAATAGTAAAGATTTTCAAACCCAAATAATAACTTTATTAGGTAAAAGTTTCAGTGATGATGAGATTAATGAACTAATAAAAGATGATGAAAGTAGTTTAAAAGAAAAAATAAAAATAAAATTTTCCGAGAAAAGAAATGAGAGAAAAAATTTAATTGGTGAAGAGCAAGCTGCAGAAATTGAAAAAAGGATTTTGTTACAGTCAATAGACATTAATTGGAAACTACATATACAGTATTTAGAACAGTTAAGACAAGTAATAGGGTTAAGATCCTATGGTCAAAGAGATCCTTTGATAGAATATAAGAAGGAAGCTTTTGCGCTCTTTGAAAATCTGCTTAATAAAATTAAAAATGATTTAATAAAAGTACTTATTAATCTTACTGTTATAAACAACAATAAGAATAATAAATCAAATTTGGGAAAACCAAATATTGATCCAAAATATGCAGGAAAAAAGATGAGTCGAAATGAACCATGTTATTGTGGTTCTAAAAAAAAATATAAGCATTGTTGTGGTAGATTTTAATTAATCTAAATTTAGACCAAATATTATTAAAACAATCAAAATTATAAAAATAATAAAAAAGTTTTTTCTGTTTAAGTTAATTTTTTGATTTATTTTTTCTATTATATTTTGCTGGAGAATTAGTTTATCTTTACCTTCACTTGAATACAATCCTTTTGATCTTCCCATTGATAAAAATTTGTTTTTTCTTTTTTCTAATATTTCGTTACGATCTAAATCTGAAAATTCTATTAAACTTTTTTGAATTGAATTTTTTACATTTATTAACATTTTATTTTTATCTCTATGTGCTCCGCCGATGGGTTCTTCAATAATTTCATCAACGATTTTTAGATCTAATAAATCACCAGCGGAAAGTTTCATAGCAGTCGCTGCTTCTAGAGTTTTCTTTGGATCTCTCCACAAAATAGATGCACATCCTTCAGGTGATATAACTGAATATATAGCATTTTCTAACATCAAAACTTTACTTGATGATGCAAGTGCTATTGCACCACCAGATCCACCTTCTCCAATTATAACTGATATGGTTGGGACCTTTAATTCCATACAACATTCTATTGACTTAGCAATTGCCTCGGCTTGCCCTCTTTCCTCTGCTCCTACTCCTGGATATGCTCCTGGTGTATCTATAAATAAAATGATTGGTAAATTAAATTTGTCAGCTAGTTTCATCAGTCTTACTGTTTTTCTATAGCCCTCTGGTTTCATCATTCCAAAATTTCTTTCAATTCTCGTCTCAAGACTATCACCTTTTTCTTGTCCAATTATTAAAACAGAAGTATTTATGAATTTCCCAAATCCAGCAATAACAGATTTGTCTTCACCATAATATCTGTCTCCACTTAGTGGAATAAAATCGGAAAATAAATAATCAATAAAGAACTTCGATTTAGGTCTTTCCTCATGTCTTGCAACCATAGTTTTTTGCCACGGATTAAGGTTTGAATAAATTTCCTTAAGTTTTTTATCTATATCATCTTGAAGGTGTGAAATTTTATTTGTATCTACCTCGGTCAAGCCCTCTTTATTAAATGGATCCTTCAGATTCTCAAGTTCTGCCTCTAGTTCTTTAATATTTGTCTCGAAATTTAAGTAGTTTTTCATTATTTAAATATATTTCTTTATCAATTTTCAATAGGCAATAAAATAGTTAAAATAAAAAATCTATAAAAAATTGACTAAAGCATGAAAAAACAAGAAAAATTTATAAAAATATTTGAATTGTCAGTATCAAAAGTTTTATTTGATTTCATAAATAATGAGGTTTTACGTGGAACAAATATTAACAAAAAAAGATTTTGGAGTGGCTTCAACAAGGCAGTACACCAACTTGCACCTATTAATAAAAAATTAATTCAATCAAGACATAAGATGCAAAGATCAATTGATAACTATCTGCTATCAAAAAGAGGTAAAAAATTAAATAAGAAAGATTACAAAAAATTTTTGAGGAAGATAGGCTATCTGAAAAAAAATAAGCCAAATTTTAAAATACAAACTAAAAATGTTGATAAAGAAATTTCAGATATTTGCGGTCCACAGTTAGTTTGTCCGGTTTCAAATGCAAGATTTCTACTTAATGCAGCTAATGCGAGATGGGTAAGTTTGTACGATAGTCTTTATGGGTCAGATATAATTCCAGAAACAAAAGGTGCGGTTAAAGGAAACACTTATAATCCTATAAGAGGTAAGGAGGTAATTTCATATTCAAGGAATATTTTGGATAAGTTAGTTCCTTTAAAAGAAGAAAGTTGGAAAAATTTAAAAGAGATCCCTAAAATTAAAAACAATAAAGTTAATTTAAAATTAATCAACAACAAACAATTTGTAGGATATTCCAAGATATCAGGCAGTTTATTTTCAATATTTTTTAAAAATAATAATTTACATATTGAAATATTATTTGATCAAACAGGAAAAATGGAAATTAATAACCCTGACGGAAATCAAGATCCATTAAAAATTCATGACATTTTTATAGAGTCAGCTATTACAACAATATGTGATCATGAGGACAGTGTGGCTGCTGTAGATGCAGAGGACAAGGTCCTAGGTTATAGAAATTGGCTACTTCTAATGAAAGGGAAACTAAATTCTTCATTTTTTAAGAATGGTAAAAAAGTTTACAGGAAGTTAAATAAAGATAAGAGTTATATTTCACCAAATGGATCTCGACTTAAGCTTCATGGAAGATCACTTTTATTAAATAGAAATGTTGGACATTTGATGACAAATCCATGTATTTTATTAAAAGATGGGTCTGAATGCCCTGAAGGTATATTAGATGCTTTTGTAACTTCTGCAGCATGTTTGCATGATTTTAAAATTAATGGAAACTCGAGAAATAAAAGTATTTATATTGTAAAACCAAAAATGCATGGGCCAGATGAATGTTTGTTTACTGATTTAATTTTTAAGAAAGTAGAAAAAGTTTTAAAACTCAGAGAAAACCAAATTCTTTGTGGAATAATGGATGAGGAAAGACGTACCTCGGTAAATTTGAGGGAATGTATAAGGGCATTAAAAAAAAGAGTATTTTTTATAAATACTGGATTTTTGGACAGGACTGGTGATGAAATCCATACATCTATGGAATTTGGTCCAATGGTGCTTAAAGGCGACATGAAGTCATCAAAATGGATACGTGCTTACGAAAACAACAATGTCGAAGTAGGCTTGTCGTGTGGGTTTTCTGGTAAGGCTCAAATTGGAAAAGGAATGTGGGCTATGCCAGATCTATTGAATGATATGTTGAAGCAAAAAATCTCTCATCCCGAGTCTGGTGCTAATTGTGCCTGGGTTCCCTCACCCACAGCTGCAGCAATACACAGTTTGCATTACCATCAGGTCAATGTTTTTTCGAGACAAAAAGAAATTTTGAAAAGAAAGAAAGCAAAATTAGATGATTTACTAGAAATACCAATTAATCCATCAAATAATAAATGGTCAAAATTTCAAATATCTGAGGAGCTTAAAAATAATACTCAAGGTATTTTAGGCTACGTCGTAAGATGGATTGACCAATCTGTAGGATGTTCAAAAGTTCCTGACATTAAGGGTGTGGGATTGATGGAGGATAGAGCCACATGTAGAATTAGCAGCCAACACATAGCAAACTGGTTGCATCATGGTGTATGTAGCAAAAAGCAAGTTTTAGAAATCATGAAAAAAATGGCAAAGATTGTAGATAGGCAAAATCTCAAAGATAAAAGTATGAAAGACCAATCTCCTTATCAGTCTATGGGAGAAAACTATTATCAATCAATTGCATTTAAAACAGCTTGTGATTTAGTATTTCATGGGAAGAGCCAACCATCTGGGTATACAGAACCATTGCTTCATTTTAACAGAATCATGAAAAAATCAATCTGATTTTGTATCCAATCCAACTCTGTTTTTAAAAGCTGAGTAAAGTGTACCATCATCTAAATTTTCTATCTCTCCCCCAACTGGTAATCCCTGACCAAGTTTTGAAATTTTAATTGTTAGATGTTTTAATTTATCTTTAATATAATAAGCGGTAGTTTGCCCCTCAACCGTAGCACTTGTTGCAATTATCACCTCTTCAATTTTTTCCTTTTCTATTTTTTTTTGTAACGAGTCTATGAGAAAATTCTCTTTTGTAATTGAGGAAGAGCTAATAGTGCCTCCTAAAACATGAAAGTGGCCATCAAAAATGTTAGATGACTCTATACTCCATTGGTCAGCTATATTTTCAACAACACATATTTTTTTAACCTTTTTTTTTTTCTGGTCACAATTAGTACAATTTTCAATAGATTTTAAAGAACCACATAATTTACATCTAGACACATTAGAGTTAATTTCGTTCAAGGCTCTTACCATTGGTTTAAGAATATTTTCTCTATTTAAAATAAGTTCAAGAATGATTCTTTTGGCAGACTTAGGTCCTAACCCAGGTAATTTTGATATAATTTTTATTAGTTGATTGATTTCGTTAAGTTCTTGCATAAATTTATAATGGCCATTTAAAACCAGGTAAATTAAATCCGCCAGCCGCTTTTGAAATTTCTTCAGAGGTTCTAGTTTTGAGTTTTTCTTTTGCATTATTGTGTGCGGCAGTAATTAAATCCTCAATTATTGATTTTTCTTCATCAAGAGTGTCAGGAGAAATAAAAATTTTTAACATCTCACCATCACCATTTAAAGTTACTTTTACCGATCCAGTACCAGAAGTGCCCTCTACAGTAATATTTTTTATTTTTTGCTGACTTTCCTTCATTTTTTCTTCTAACTCTTTAGCCTTATCTAATATTTTTGAAAAATCATTCATCTTTATTTTCAACCTCCACTAATTCTGCATCAGAAAAAGTTTTAAGAATTTTTTTATAAATTTGAGAATTTTTTATATTATCTAAAGATTTTTTTTTTAATTCCGTATTACTCTCTTTTTTTGTTTTCTCTCCCGATTTTACAGAAAGCGAAATCATCCATCTTTTATTTGTCCACTCTAGAAGTTTTGCTGAAAGGATCTTTATAAAGTCTTTCTCTAATTTTTCATTTATAGAAATTTCTATTCTGCCATTTTCAAAACTTACAAGGTTGACATTATTTTCAAGTTCATATTTAAGTTTAATCTCTTTTTTTGTGTTGCATAACTCTATTAGGTCGTTTAAATTTTTAATTTTAATATTATTTTTACTATTTTCATCAAAACCTGGATTTTTAAAATTTTTTTCTTGAGTAATATTTTTAATTTGGCTTATAGGTTCAGAGCTTTGCTTAATATCTGAAAGCAAGTTTTTTTTCTCAAAGCTAACTTTAGTATTTTGATCTACATTAATATTATTTGATTTAATGGATTTAATATGAAGCAATCTAACCAGAAACATTTCAACTGAGATATTTTGATCTGCTACGATATTTAATTCCTCTAATGTCTTAATTGTAAATTGCCAGAATAGTAATAGGACCCCTCCATCAAGGTTAGTTGAGATTTTCTTAACCATTTCAATCTCTTCCGTATTTAGATCAAAATTTTTCGTATTTTTCTCATAATAGCTTATATTTTTGAAATAATATAAGATTTCTAAAAAATCATTAAGAAATACTCTTGGTTCAACTCCCTGATCATAAATTTTTCTGTAAATTTCTAACGTTTTATTTTGGTCTCCTTTAAAGATGTAGTCGAATAGTTCAATTAGATGATATTTATCAAAGTAACCGAAAATTTTTTGTGCATCAGAAATTGTAAGTTGTTTATCCTTATCATTTGATAACAAAGCCCTATCTAACAACGACAAGGCATCCCTTACAGATCCTTCTGAGATTTTAATAATTAATTTAAGAGCATCATCAGAAATATTTCCATTTTCATGCTCACATATTTGCTTAATATGTAAAAAAAGTTCATCAGATTTTACTCTTGATAAATCAAATCTTTGACATCTTGACAAAATTGTAATCGGAATTTTTTTTATTTCTGTAGTTGCAAAAATGAATTTTAATCCACCTCCAGTTTCATATTGGGGTGGTTCTTCTAAAGTTTTTAATAATGCATTAAATGCTTGCTTACTAAGCATGTGCACCTCATCAATTATAAAAATTTTATATTTAGCATTTGTAGGGCCATATCTTGATAATTCTAATAATTCTCTTACATCATCGACTGAGGTTTTGCTAGCAGCATCAATTTCTATAACGTCTATATGGTTTGAGTTAGAAATCGACAAACAATTTTCACATAACTTTTCTTTACATAAATCTTCTAAATTATTTTTACAATTAAGAGCCTTTGCAACTATCCTTGCAAAAGTAGTTTTTCCAACACCTCTAATTCCAGTAAAAAGATATGCATTAGGTGTTTTTTCTATTTTTATTGAATTGTATATTGTGTCACTAATAATTTTTTGACCAATCACATCTTCAAATACTACTGGTCTATATTTAAGAGCAAGTACTTTTGATTTTACATCCATAATTTAATTAGGAGACTAGAACCTGAAAATCTGTCTTTACGACTGCTTCTGTTAAGATCTGATCGGGTTCAAGCAGAATCCACCTCTAGCCTCCAAATCTATTATATCAGCAATAAAATTCAATCTTCAACTACCAATATCTTAAATTTTTACAAGTTTCTAAACTTACTTGCATTGTATACACCAAGTATTTCTAAGCTAATCGTATGAAAACCGAGCTCTTCAAGGGATTTTTGTACTTTGGGATCTTCAATGTGTCCAACAATATCACATAAAAATAGGTATTGTTCAAAACTACTTTGATCTGAAAAACTTTCTAACTTGCTTAACGATATATCATTAGTTGCAAAGCCCCCAAGACATTTATACAAAGCCGCTGGTTTATCTTTTACTTTAAAAATACAACTGGTTATGAATTTTTTATTTTTATGAAACTCAGGATGTTCAATTTTTTTTCCCATAAAAAGAAACCGTGTAACATTTTTTTTATCATCCTCAATGTTGCTTTTTAATATTTCTAAATTATAAATTTTAGCAGCTAAAGTTGACGCAATAGCTGCCTCATTTTCTATTGAATTTTCACTTATATATTTTGCACTGCCAGCTGTATCAGCAGCTATTATGGGCTCTAATTTATATTCATTAATTAATCTTTGACACTGAGAAATTGCTTGTGAA
>MDSW01047685.1_pt1 | contig 17111 bp, 16 predicted proteins | sample 811171 | NCBI WGS metagenome assembly MDSW01 (sample SAMN05326641, study PRJNA326480) | marine metagenome | isolation source: seawater | place: Atlantic Ocean: North West | collected 2012
CTTTGCTAAATATCTTGATGCATATGCTGCTGATCTATCAACTTTAGTTGGATCTTTTCCAGAGAAAGCCCCTCCACCATGAGGTGCTGCGCCTCCGTATGTATCAACTATAATTTTTCTTCCTGTTAGTCCACTATCACCATCTGGACCACCAATTACAAAATTACCAGTTGGATTTACATAAATTTCACTTTCATCTAATCCATTTAAAAGATTTTTTGGAATAGATTTTTCAATGTATGGTTTTACTAATTCTCTTACTTGAGATTGATTAACATCTGCAGAATGTTGAGTTGAAATTACAACTGATTTTACATGTGCAGGTTTTCCATCTTTATATTCTATAGTTATTTGGCTTTTTGAATCAGGTTCAATATTTTTTAATTTTCCTGATTTTCTATCTTCAGCCATTAGCCTTAAAATTTTATGAGAATAATGAATAGGGGCTGGCATTAAAACATCTGTTTCATTGCATGCATATCCAAACATTATGCCTTGATCGCCTGCTCCTTCGTCTTTATTTCCTGAAGAGTCAACCCCCATTGCAATATCTGCCGATTGTGAATGTAAATGACTTTCTATTTTTGTAGCTTCTTTCCATGTAAAGCCTTCTTGATCATAACCAATATCTTTAATACAATTTCTAACTTTTTGAATTAAATCATCTTTATTAATTTCTGGTCCACGAGTCTCACCAGCTAAAACTACTTTGTTAGTAGTTGTTAATGTTTCACAGGCAACTCTAGACTGTGGTTCAGAACTCAAATATGTATCAACAACCATATCTGAAATTCTATCACACACTTTATCTGGATGGCCCTCTGAAACTGATTCGCTAGTAAATAAATAATTTTTCTTCATCTCTTCTCCCTTTTGTTAATAAAAATTTTAATAAAAAAAATTAAACTAATATAAATAATTATAAAATAAAAGAATATCTTATTGCCAAATTTTGAAAAAATAGTTTTTTCTAAATTCTTATAGTCATTTATTTCAAGAACTCCCCTCTCAGTTGACTCAAGTTTACTTAAAACTATCCCATTTGGATCAATATAAGCTGAAATACCATTATTTGCGGAGCGAATAACATTTTTTCCTTCTTCAATGGCTCTAAACACAGAATGTGAAAAATGTTGATGAGGACCTACAGAATTTCCGAACCATCCGTCTTCTGAAATATTTATAATAAAATTTGCATTTTTTGATGATGATAAACTTCCAGAATAAATAATTTCATAACAAATCAATGGTATAAAGGCAAGATTATTTAAAAAAAATAATTCTCTTTTATTTCCTGGACTAAATGATTCGTAACCATAAGTTATTTTTTTTAATCCTATTTTTTTAAAAAATTTCTCAAAAGGTAAAAATTCCCCAAAAGGAACCAATTTATTTTTATTATACTTTTGTAATAAATTTAAATTATTATCTAATAAAACCATTGAATTATAGGTTTTGATTAAATCATTTTCTAATACCTCTGTATTAATACCTAATATGATTTTATGTTTATCTGAAAAATTTCTTTTAAATAATTCTTTATAATTTTTCAAATATTCTAAATTAATACCAACCAAAGCACCTTCAGGAAAAATAAAAATAGTTTTTTGTTCAATATTAGGATTGCTTAATTCAATTAATTCATTAATTATAAAACCTTCATTATTTTCCTCAAAAAATTTTTCTATTGCTATTTTTGGTGAGATTATTTTTATTTTAAAGTCATTAAAATTTTTATGAAAAGCTTGATTTTGCTCAATTTTCAATGAACCATAAAAATTATTAGAAACAATAACTAATAATAAAATTATAATAATATATAATTTAAATTTAAAATTTTTTTCTAATACAAAAAATAAAGGTAATAAAAAAAAAGTTATTAAAATTAAGTTTAATGAATATGTTCCTATAACTGAAAGTATCTGTAAAGAATTTACATAGTCAGACAAGCTATAAACTATAAGATTCCAAGGAAATCCTCCAATTATGTTTCCTCTAAAAAATTCAATAATACCAAAAACTAATGAAAAAATTAAGATAGTAGAAATATTTATTTTTAATTTAAATTCTGAAATAATTAATGTAGCTAATCCATAAAACAATCCTAAAAAAGATGGCAATATAACTAAAGCAAAAGGTATAATTGATGAAAAAATTTCATCGAAAGTTAAAGAATATACAATCCAATATATATTAGATGAAAAATAACCAATACCAAATATCCATCCAATTAAAAAATTGTAAAATTTTGTTTTAATTTTTTTCTGTGCTTCAATTAAAATAAATAAAAGTATCGGAAAAGTAATGAAATTAATAAAAATAAAATTATATGGTGGTAAACTAAAAGAAGAAAAAATACCTATTAAAAAAGGTAATAAATAATAAAATATTTTTTTATTAATTTTTTTTGTCAATTTATTTATAAAAATAATTTAATATTAATTCTTCTATTTGATTCATCTTTATATAATCTTTTTTTTTTTTATGATCATAACCCAATAAGTGCAGGTAACCATGAATCCACATTTTATCAAATTCAATGAAAAAATTAGTTTTTTTAGATCTTTTATTTACAATTTCATAACTAATTGCAATATCTCCTAAATAATTATTTTTTTTATAGTTAAAATTTTTTTTAAAAGGAAAGGATAGAACGTCCGTCGATTTATTTTTATTTCTAAATTTTTTATTAAAAAACATCATTTTCTTATTATTTGTTAAAAAAATAGTGCAATTTTTAGATTTTTTTTTAAATAAATTAAGTCTATTTAATTTTATTAATCTTTTTTTAATATATACCTTAGGTTGTTTTATTTTTTTCTTCCAAAGAAGATTATCTATTACCACATCTGGGTTAATCATTAGATTGATTGGAATAAGCTTGTACTATCTTCGATACTAAAGGATGTCTAACTACATCTGAATGATCAAAATCAACAACTGAAACTTCATTTATATTTTTTAATAATTTTTTTGATCTATTTAATCCAGACAAACTTTTATTTGGTAAATCAATTTGTGAAGGATCTCCATTAATCACTATTTTAGAATTTTCTCCAATTCTTGTTAAGAACATTTTTATCTGTATATCTGAAGCATTTTGTGCCTCATCTAAAATTGCAAAAGAATTTTTCAATGTTCTTCCTCTCATAAATGCTAAAGGTGCAATCTCAATATCACCAATTTCAATCATTCTTTGGATTTTTTCAAAATGAAATAGATCATATAAAGAATCATATAAAGGTCTCAGATATGGGTCTACTTTTTCCTTCATATCTCCTGGTAAAAAACCTAAACGTTCTCCTGCCTCTACAGCTGGTCTAGATAATATAATTCTTTCTATTTTTTTATCCAAAAGCATTGTAAGCGCAACTGCTACAGCTAAAAAAGTTTTTCCTGTTCCAGCTGGACCTGCTGAAATTATAATATCACTTTTTCTTAATGCTCTTACATATTCTTTTTGTTTTTCTGACCTCGGTATAACTGATTTTTTTGGTGTTTTAATTATATCTGAAATATTTTGATTAGAATTTTTAATTTTTTCATTAATCATAAATTTATCTACTGATGAAATTATATCTTTTTTTTCAATTGTACCATTATTAATAAACTGCTTGGATAAAAATTGTATTGCATTTTTAATAATTTCATTTTTTTCTGAACTAGATTTTATTATTATTGAATTTCCCCTTGAATATAAACTTGTTTTTGATATTTTTTCTAATTCTTTCAAATTTTCATTAAATTCACCAACAACTCCCATCAATAAATCATTGTCATGGAAAATTACACTTAATGAATTATTATCAGAATAAACAAATTTTAAATTTGAATTAATTTTTTTAGGAACAGTATTATTCAATTTTTAAGCTACCTTTTTATTTTGATTTACGAATATTTTTCCAAATAAAGTATTTTGATTACTATTATTTATTTCAACTTTCACTACTTTTCCGACATTTTTTACATTACCTTCAAATATAACAGATGTCATATGCTCTGTTCTACCAAATAACTTATTATTATTTTTCATTTTATTTTCAACTAGAACTTTAACTATTTTATTTTCTAAAGACTTATTTTTAATTTTTTGATTTAAAAACAATTGTTCTTGAATTTTTTTTAGTCTTTCATTAGAAATTTTTTTATCGATTATTTTCAAATTAGCAGCGACTGTTCCTGGTCGTGGACTAAAAATAAAAGAATAAGAATTAATAAAATTTAATTTTTTTATTAAATCTAAAGTATCCTTAAAGTCTTGATCAGTTTCTCCTGGATATGCAATAATAAAGTCACTGGAAAATTCAATATTTTTGTTTATTTTTTTTAATTTTTGATAAACACTAATATAAGACTCAACATTGTGTTTCCTATTCATTAATTTAAGAATTTTATCTGAACCAGATTGTATTGGTAAATGTATAAATGGCATTAATTTTTTGCTAAATTTATAACATTCAATTAAATCATCAGTCATATCTTTGGGATGAGATGTTATATAACGAATTCTTTCTAAATCCGGAAATTTTTCTAATTCCATTATTAAATTAGATAATTTATATTTTTTGCTATTATTTTCATATAGATATGCATTAACATTTTGTCCTAATAGTATAATTTCTTTTGTTCCATTTTTGATTAATTCTTCTACTTCATTTATTATTTGTTGAAATGGTCTTGAATACTCAGGTCCTCTTGTAAATGGCACAACACAAAAACTACAAAATTTATCACATCCTTCTTGTATAGTTAAAAATGAAGAAATATCACTATCTTTATTTTTAATTTTTTTTAGATAATTAAATTTTTCTATGACATCAAATTCAGTTTCTTCTTTTTTATTTTGATGTTTTGTATAATTTAAAATTGTATCATTAATTTTATGATAAGACTGAGGACCTATAACAATATCTATATATGGTTCTCTCGCTAACATTTCTTTGTTCTCTGCTTGCGCAACACAGCCTGCAATTACAACAATAGGTTTTTTTTTAAATTTAAAAATTTTTTTTACTCTACCGATTTCGTGATAAACTTTTTCTTTAGCCTTGTCTCTAATATGACAAGTATTTAAAATATAACAATTTGCTTCTTCATAATTTTCTGTTTTTTCGTAGCCAATTTTTTTTACAGAGTCAAATATACGATTTGAGTCATACACATTCATTTGACATCCAAATGTTTTAATAAAAACTTTTTTTAATTTTAAGTTAGGATTTTTTTTTAATTCCATATAGTTCAAGTTTATGGTCAACTAATTTGTAACCATATTTTTCGGCAACTTTTTTCTGTAATTTCTCTATTTCATCATCTACGAATTCAATTATTTCACCTGATTTTATATCAATTAGATGATCATGGTGGCCTTCATTGAGTTGTTCATATCTTGCTTTGTTTCCTTTAAACTCATGTTTTGTTAAAATACCAGCTTCTTCAAATAATTTAACTGTTCTATAAACAGTGGCTATACTTATTTTTGAGTCAACTTTAGAAGCTCTATTATACAACTCATCCACATTTGGATGATCATTGGATTCAGACATTATTTTTGCTATTATTTTTCTCTGATCAGTTAACTTAACACCTTTTTCAATACATTTTTTTTGAATTAAATCATTCATATGATCTTTATTTTAACTCGAATAAACGGGATTAATCAAATTTTTTTTTAACTTTCCATTTTTAAATAAGTCAATAATACTTGAATAATTCATGTCTTTTATATCACTAGAAACAAAACCATAAACATTAAGTTTATTACATATTTTTAAAGCTTTAATTACTGTAATTGATGTTCTAATCCCCGAAAAATTTCCAGGTCCCTTATTTATAAATATATTATTTAAATTTTTTAAATTTATATTATTTTTATCAAAAAAATTGAATAATAATGAAGAAAACATATCATTATTAATTTTATTAGCTTTAAAAGATTTATTATAAGACTTATTATTAAAATAAGAAAAAAACCTAATTTTGTCTTTTGTTGCATCAATGACTAAAAAATTTTTAATTTCCATACTATTTATTTTTTACACAACTACTTTGTATTCAGAAAATATCAAATATTTTAATTATGATAAGGGGATAGTTTCGTTAATGTACCATAGATTTGATGAGGCAAAATACCCCTCAACAAATATTCAGATGGATATATTTAAAAAACAAATTGAAATAATTGAAAACTCAAAAATAAAATTTATCAACCCTAAGGAATTTAAAGATGCATTTTTTAAAGCTCATAAAAATAAGTCAATACTATTGACAATTGATGATGGTTTTATGTCTTTTTATAAAAATGCTTGGCCTTATTTAAAAAATAAAAAAATACCATTTATATTATTTGTATCTACTGAGACGGTGGGAAAAAATGGTTATATGAATTGGGAACAAATTAAAGAAATAGAAAATAGCAATTTAGGTATTATTGGAAACCATAGTCATACCCATGACTATCTAGTAAATTTAGATAATAACCAAATAAAATCTGATATAGATAAATCTATAGAAATTTTTAAAAAAAACTTAGGATATAATCCAATTTATTTTTCTTATCCATTTGGTGAATACAGTTTAGAGTTTATTAAAATAATAAATAAAAGATTTGAATTTGCTTTCGGACAACATTCTGGCGTAATTGATCTTTCAAAAAATAAATATGAAATTCCAAGATTTCCAATAAACGAAAAATATGGAAATTTAAAAAGATTTAAATCAATAATAAATTATTTACCATTTTATTATAAAAACATTTTGCCTAAAGAAAAATATTTAACAAACGAAAATAATCCTCCAAATGTTGAAGTAGAATTTTTTTCTACTCAAGAAAATCTTGAAAATATAACATGCTATTCTAATGAAAATAATAAATGGAGAAAATCAAAAATAAATTTTGAAGATAAATTCAAATTGAAAATATTAATTGATGAAAAATTTACTACTGAGAGAGGTAGAATTAATTGTTCGTTAAATGATAACGAGGGCTGGCGATGGTTTGGAATCCAGTTTGTTATAAAAGACAACTAAATTAGATTTTTTAATTTTTCACTCGTTGGCATTAATTTAACATTGTCAAAATCTTTTAATGAATTCTGTCTTATTATTTCTTTTAAAACTTCTGTGTATTCTTTACCTGTAGCTGCGTACTGATCTAAACAGTCTGCCAAAATAAAACTATCTAATTTTTCATTGTTGTCTCTTGCTTCAGCTCTAATTTTTCTAAATTTTCTATAACTTGAATGTGTATTCAAATTTCTTTGGTAAGCTCTAACTGAAGCCTGTAAAATTTGAAACTTCATAACTTTATGAGATTTATCAGAATCTATAGCAAGTGGCTTTAATCCTTTTCCAGAAAAGGTCCACTGTCCAAATAAAGCATTACCTTCCTGAGCAAATCTTGATGTTCCCCAGCCAGTTTCTTTTGCGGCTTGTGCTATAGCTAAAGATGCAGGAACAATATCCATTCTTACTTTTAAAGTAGATAAATCTCTATTTTTAATACCATATTGTTTAAATTTCATATTTAACCATTTCTTTTCAGCTTCAGAATTATTATTTTTATTTAAAACTGTAAAAAGTTTTTTTCTATCGAGTATAATTTTATTATTTTCCTCTAAAATTAAAGGTAAAACTATTGAGATAAATAAATTTTTTCTTTCTATTGAGCTCTCTATCATTTTCATTTCTTTAGGTAAAAGTTCTAGAGTAATTGGTTTAACAAGCTTAGTTTCTCTAATATTTTTTAAACTAAAGTTAGTATCATTAAACAATTGCTTAATGGTAGATGCACTTAATCTAACAGATGAACTCGGAATTTCTTCGTACTGAAAGATATCTTCAAAAACTTGAAAATTATCTATTTCTTGATTTTCATTACTTTCAATTTTTTTTTCTTTTTTATTTAAAATTTTTTCTAATTTTGATTTAGAATTATTATTTACTTCGACTGAAGTTACAATTAAATTATTTTTATAACTTAATATTTTAGGACCAATAGAAAAAAAAAATATTAAAAATAAACTAAAAAAAGCTGTATAAATAAAATTTCTAAAATTATTATCTAATTTGTCTTCATAATTTTTTTTAAATAATTCAAGTCCTTTTTTATTAAGAAATTTTTTCGCAAACAATATTGAGTGTATATTTTTCTTATTCATACATTATTTAAATAGCTATAACCTCTTTTACATCAGGAATATAATGACATAGTAAATTTTGCACTCCTTGCTTCAAAGTCATTGTAGAACTTGGACACCCAGAACAACTACCTTGAAGCTGAACTTTAACTATACCGTTTTTAAATTCTTTAAATTTAATATCTCCACCATCCCTAGCAACAGCTGGCTTAACTTTAGTATCCAAAATTTTTATTATTTTTTTTTCAATCTCTAATAAATCTTTTTTTGATTCAATGTTATCTGCACAATCATCTATTACAAATTTTTTTCCTGATTGATAGAATTCATTAATAAGAGAAATAGTAATATGTTTTATATCTTCCCATTCAACATCCTTTTTCTTATTTACTGATATAAAGTCAGCTCCCAAAAATACACCTATTACACCATTTACGGAAAGAATATTTCTTACCAAATCACTGTTAATATCATCTTTTTTGGTTATTTCATATGACCCGCTATTTGAAACTTTCTGGCCCGGTAAAAATTTCAACGAATTAGGATTTGGAGTTTTTTCAACTTGAATAAACATATTATATTTTATTTATATATCACTTATTGTACTACTAAAAACCAACTAAAGTTTTAATTTCTTTAATTTTTTTTGAAGCTAAATTTTCAGCTTTTTTAACCCCTTTTTCAAGAATTTCATCTAAATATTTCTCATCTTTTAAAAGTTGTTTAATTTTATTCCCTATTGGTTGAATTTTATCAACTAATAAATTTGCCAAATTATCTTTAAAAATTGAAAAATTTTTTCCCTCAAACTCAATTTTAACTTTATCAACTTCTATATCAGATAAAATTGAATAAATTCCTAATAAATTTAATACCTCCGGTCTATTTGTTAAATCATCATTAGGAGCAGGCATTAACAATTCATCAGTTTTAGCTTTTTTTATTTTATTTATGATCAAATCTTTATCATCTGATAAATTAATTCTACTTAAATCTGAAGGATCTGATTTACTCATTTTTTTTAAACCATCCTTTAAACTCATAATTCTTGCAAATTGCTTTTGAATTAAAGGCTGTGGTGCTATTAAAAAATTTGGTGCATTAAAGTCATTATTAAATTTTTGAGCAATATCTCTGCATAATTCCAAATGCTGTTTCTGATCTTCACCTACAGGTACATGAGTTGAGTCATAAAGTAATATATCTGCGGCCATTAATACTGGATATACATATAATCCTACGCTTGCTTTTTCTTTATCTTTACCAGCTTTTTCTTTAAATTGTGTCATTCTACTTAACCAACCCATTCTTGATACACAAGACAATATCCATGCGGCCTCTGCATGCGCAGAAACTGCTGACTGGTTAAATATAATGCTGTTTTCTGGATCAAGACCGCTAGCAATAAAAGTAGCGGTAGTTTCTCTAATATTTTTTTTTAATATTTTTGAGTCCTGTTTTGTCGTGATTGAATGTAAGTCAACAACACAATAAATACACTCATTATTATTATCATTTTGTAGTGCTACAAAATTTTTTATTGCACCCAAATAATTTCCTAAATGAAGATTTCCCGTTGGCTGTACGCCTGAAAAAATTTTTTTGCTCATCACTATTTATAGTTTAATTTAATATCACTAAATTTTAAAGCTTTAACAAAAACTGAAATAAATACATAGCTAATTAAACTTATTAATACACAAATTAATAGATAAATAAATTTTAAATTTTCTAAATAAACCATTTTTTCACTCATTATATTTAATAAAAAATAAAAAATTATACCCATAGCTAAAGACGAGAAGATTATTCTTGGAAACCTATATATAAAAACATCATTAAAATTAAAAAAATTCTTATTTCTACAATAAACAAACAAAATAATTGCATTAAACCAAGAAGATATTGAGGTTGCTATTGGAATAATTATAAAGCCTATTTCTTTAAATAACGAAACACTAATAACAACATTTATGAAAACTGAAAATAAAGAAATATAAAATGGAGATTTGGTATCATGTCTTGCAAAAAAGAAACTAGAAAATACTTTTATCAAAGCAAAGGCAGGCAATCCAAAAGCAAAATAAAATAAAGCTAAAGATGAATTTTGAACACTTTCTTCAGAAAAATTTCCATAACCAAATAAAGATGACATAATTTGTTCAGAAGCAAAAAATATAGCTATTGTTCCAGGAATACTTAAAAATAAAGACAGCTCTAAAGCTTTATTTTGAATTGAAATTATTTCTAAATTTTTTTTTAATTCAATTAATTTTGATAACTGAGGCAATATTACTGTACCGATTGCAATTCCTGCTATAGCAAGATTTATTTGGTAAATTCTATCCGCATAATACAAATAAGATACAGCGCTTGCTTGAAAAGAAGCAATAATAGTACCTATCAAAATATTTATTTGAGTTACTCCAGATGCAAAAATACTAGGTAATAATTTAGAAAAAAAATTACTAATTTTTTTATTAATAGAAAATTTTAAAATAAATCTCGGTGAATAAAATTTTTTTACATAAGTATATAAATAAAAAAACTGAATTATTCCTGCAATAGTAACTGCATATGATAGATAATAAACAAGCTCATCTCCTAAAACATTTCCATAAAATAAAACCATTATTAAAAAAATATTTAAAAGAACCGGTGCTGCAGCTGCTACAGCAAATCTATTATGGGAATTCAAAATAGCAGAAAAAAAAGATGATAAACTTACAAAAAATAAAAATGGGAAAGTTATTCTTGTTAAATTTATTGCCATATTCATTTTATCTTCTGTTACACTAAATCCTGGTGCTATAAGAAATACAAATGCTGGCATAAATATTTCAATAATTAAAACTAAAAAAAATAATACAAGAACTAATAAACTAAATACATTTGTGGCAAATTTTTCTGATTGATTTTTTCCATTAGCTAGTTCTGAAGCATAACTTGGAACAAAAGCGGCATTAAAAGTACCCTCTGAAAATAATCTTCTAAATGTGTTAGGAATTCTAAAGGCAACAAAAAAGACATCTGCTAATGGTCCTGATCCAAGAAACATTGCGATCAATATATCCCTTATATAACCAAGTATTCTACTGATTATCGTAAAAAAACTAAATGTGGTTGTTGACTTGAACAAATTCATAAATCATATTAGTCTTAAAATCGCTTCAATTGTATACCTTATTATTTTAAATGAAAAAAACTAAAATTGATCATTACACTGATAAAGAAGCATTAGATTTTCATAATAATAATAAATCTGGCAAGATTGAGATTATTTCATCAAAGCCAATGGTAACTAAAAGAGATTTAGCGTTAGCTTATTCGCCAGGAGTAGCTGCCCCAGTAAGAGAAATTTCAAAAAATCCAGAATCTGCATATGACTACACAACTAAAGGAAATTTAGTAGCAGTTATTAGTAATGGTTCGGCAATTCTAGGTATGGGAAATCTAGGTTCATTAGCTTCTAAACCTGTAATGGAAGGAAAAGCAATATTATTTAAAAGATTTGCTGATATTAATTCAATAGATATTGAGATTGATTCATCTAATCCAGATGAAATTATAAAAAGTATTAAAAGTATCGCTGGAAGTTTTGGTGGAATAAATTTAGAAGATATAGCAGCACCTGATTGTTTTGTTATAGAAGAAAAGCTTAAAGAAATATTAGATATACCTGTGTTTCATGATGACCAACATGGTACAGCAATAATAACAACTGCAGCACTAATAAATGCATTAGATATATCAAAAAAATTAATAAATAAAGTTAAAGTAGTTGTAAATGGTGCTGGAGCATCTGCAATAGCTTGTACAAATTTATTAAAAAAAACTGGTGTCCCTTCAAAAAATATAATAATGCTTGATAGCAAAGGTGTTTTATATCATGGAAGAGATAATTTAAACCAATGGAAATCATTACATGCTATTGAAACAAAAAAAAGAAATTTAGATGAAGCTATTGATGGAGCAGACGTTTTTTTAGGACTGTCCTCAAAAAGTATTTTGTCAAAACAAATGGTTAAAAAAATGGCAAAAAATCCAATTATTTTTGCTTGTGCAAACCCAGATCCAGAAATTACTCCTGAAGAAGTGGAAGAGGTCCGAAAAGATGCAATAGTTGCAACTGGTAGATCTGATTATCATAATCAAGTAAACAATCTTATTGGTTTTCCATATATATTCAGAGGTGCTCTTGATGTAAGAGCCAAAACTATAAATGAAGAAATGAAAATAGCTGCAGCAAACGCAATAGCTTATTTAGCAAGAGAAAGAGTTCCGGATGAAGTAGTGGCTGCAATGGGTGGGGAAAGGCCAACATATGGAAAAGATTATATTATTCCTTCAACATTTGATCCAAGATTAATTAGTGTAATACCAGTTGCAGTAGCTAAAGCAGCTATAGCTAGTGGTGTAGCAAGAAAAAAAATTAAAGATTTTGAAATTTACAAGGAAGAATTAAAGCAACGACTTGATCCTTCAGTTACAATTATGCAAGGTATTAATTCTCAAATAAAAAAAACACAAAAAAGAATTGTTTTTGCTGATGGAGAAGATGAAAACACTTTAAAAGCAGCTATTGCATTTAAAAACACCAAATTAGGAATTCCAATATTGGTTGGAAAAAAAGAAAAAATAAAAGAACAACTTAAAAATATTGGTTATAGTGAAAACTTTAATATTGAAATAACTAACTCTACAGATAAAGAAAAAAGAGAGAAATATGTAAACTTTTTATTTAAAAAAATGCAGAGGGAACAGGGTCTTTTAGAAAGAGATTGTGACAGAATGATAAGAAATGATAGGGTAATTTGGGCTTCTTGCATGGTTTCATGTGGAGATGCTGATGGTGCGGTAACTGGTAATACAAGAAGATATGGAGTTTCATTAGAAAAAGTAAAAAAAGTAATAGAGCCAAGACCAGGAGAGATAATGTTTGGTTTAAATATGATTGTTAAAAAAGGTAAAACTGTTTTTATTGGTGATACAAGTGTTCATGAATATCCTAGCTCGGAACAACTAGCTAAAATAGCAATATCATCTGCGAGAGTTGTAAGATTATTTGGTTTTGATCCGAAAGTCGCATTTGTATCTCATTCTACTTTTGGACAACCAATAACAAATAGAACAAAACACATAAAAGATGCCGTTAATATATTGAAAGAAAAAAATGTAGACTTTAATTTTGATGGAGACATGCAGCCAGACGTTGCTCTAAACAGTGAATATAAAGAATTATATCCATTTTCAGAAATTGTTGGAAATGCAAACATATTAATTATGCCTGGCCAGCATAGCGCTGCAATATCTTATAAAATAATGAAAACATTAGGTGACACAAAAGTCATTGGTCCATTATTAATTGGACTTGGTCAACCAATAGAAATTGCTCCATTAAGATCTTCAACATCAGAAATTTTAAATTTAGCTTCAGTTGCTGCTTACTCAGCTGGTGTAATAAATTATGGTAAAAGAAATTAATCTTTCTGAACTCTTAAATCTTCAACTAACAAAATACTTGAAACAACATCTTCAACATCCAATATTTCTTTTGCTTCATTAATTACTTCTTTTCTCTCATCTGAAGACGATGCAATACCATAAATATAAATTTTCTTCTTGTATGTATCAATTTGATAATTTGTTGCCTTTATTTTTTTATTTATAATTATTGCGGTTCTTAATTGTGATGTTATTAACAAGTCTTTTGCTGATTGTTTAAAATTAAAATTTTCTTTTATTTTAATATCATTTTTAACTGATCTAGCACCTTTAGTTTCCCAGGCTAACTTTGTAATTTGAAGTTTTTCTTCAGGATCATTAACTTTACCTGTTAAAAAAATTCTACCATCTAATACTTTGGTATTAACCGATAATAAATAGGATTTTTCTTTTAAAGTTAATCTTGTCACTAAATTTTTATGCATGATCGAATCATCAATTTGTGTACCTACTGATCTAGGATCAAACGCTACACTTACTCCAGTTCCAAAAATACCTCTAGATGCACTTCCAACACAGCCAGTAAGAATTAATACCATAATTAATATTAAAAATTTATTTTTCATTTTTTATTTTTAAACAGTAATTATAAATTTCTTTTTTTGAAATACTTTTATTCTGGCTAATAAACTCTACTATATCTTTTATGCTTAAAGTTTTAATCATTTTTTTTATACTTTTTTTATCTGATTCGCTTAGATTATTCGAAGTATTTTTATTTATAATTTTTTCCGATAAAACTATGGTTATTTCTCCTTTTAAATTTGTATCAAACAATTTTAAGTCTTTAACATTCAATCTTATAATATCTTCATAAAACTTGGTAATTTCTCTACAAATCAAAATTTTTCTATCATCAAAAAATTGCTTAATTATTGGTACAGCTTTATTAATTTTTTTTGGTGAGATAAAAAAAACTATAGAACAATTTAAATTTGACAAAATATTTAAATCTTCATATAAAATTTTTTTTTTTTTAGAAAAAAAACCATAAAAATAATATTTTTCTGAAAATCCACTTATTGATACAGCAGCTGTAACTGCAGAAGGGCCAGGTATTGGAAAAATGTTAATATTATTTTTTACACATTCATTTATTAGTATGGCTCCAGGATCAGAAATTGTTGGCGTACCCGCATCTGAAATCACCGAAACAATTCCTTTACATTTTAAAATTTGAATTATTTTATAAATATTTTTTTTTTCATTAAATTTATGATTAGGAATTAATTTAGCTTTGATGCCATATTTTTGTAACAAATTTTTTGATACTCTTGTATCTTCACATAATATGTATTCAGATAATTTTAATACTTCTATAGCTCTAAAAGTAATATCTCCTAAATTACCAATTGGGGTAGAAACAACGTATAGACCATGTTTTAAATTATTAATTTTTTTCTGAGATGGTAGAATCATGAAAATTTAACTATTATAATAATAACATCAAAATGAAATTATCTACTAAAATTATAATATTTTTTTATATTTTTTTGGCTTTAAATAATACCAAGATACTTGCAGAAGAAAAAATTAAAATAGGTCTATTAATCCCACTATCTGGTACGCAAGCTAATACTGGTAAGTCTATTTTACAATCAGTTCGAATGGCTGTAGAAAAAATCGATAATTCACGTTTCGAAATAATTCCAAAAGATACTAAAAATGATCCAGAAAAAACTCTCCTAGTAGCTAAAGAACTCCAAGATGAAGGAATAAAAATTGTTTTAGGACCTGTATTTAACAAAAATTTAATTTATTTAAATAACTTAAAAAAAATGATTTTTATATCATTAACAAATAAAAATATTAAAAACCCAAAAAATATTATTAGTGCAGGAATTAATGCAAATTCACAAATTAAAACTATAATTAAATTTCAAAAACTTAATAATCTTGAAAGAACAATATTTCTTATTCCAAATTCAAATTTTAAAGAAGAAATTGAAAATGCAATACTGCAAACTAAAATAAAACTAAAATATACTCATATATATGAAACTAACCCCACATTATTAACTAAACAAATTGAAAAAATTACTAGATATCCACAAAGAAAAGAAAATCTTAAAAATGAAATTAAAAGGATAGAAAATTCTAATGAAGTAAATAAAGAATTAAAAATAGAAAGATTAAAAAAGAGAGATACTATTGGAGGAATTAATTTTGATTCAATTATAATTGCTGATTTTGATGAAGGTTTAAAAAGTATTGCAACTTCGTTATTATATACCGATGTATCACCTGAAAGAGTTAACTATATTACATTAAATCAATGGTTTGATAAAAGTTTACTAAAAGAAAAAAGTTTACAACCAATTTATTTTCCTTCAATTAATAAGGAGAATTTTGATCAATTTATTTTAGAATATAAAAAAATTTATAAAGAACATCCAAATCAACTCTCTTTTTTAAGTTACGATTTAATTGGTCTTATTTATTATATTATTTTTAAAAATAATTTTATTGTGGATGAAAAAATATTTCATAAAAAAAATAAATTTAAAGGTAAAATAGGTATTTTTGATATAAACAAAAATAAAATTAATCATATACTAAATTTTTATAAAGTCGAAAATAATGAATTTAAAAAAATTTTTTAATTTTTTTAAACGCTTGAAAACGGTGATCTGATTTATATTTTAATTTTAATTTCATTTGACCAAATGTAATTTTTTTTTTAATGGGAATAAAAATTGGATCATAACCAAATCCATTTTTTCCTAATTTTTTTGGTGAAATAAAGCCATTAATTTTACCAATAGATATAAAATTTTTTCCACCTGGCCAATAAATAGACAAAGCACAAATAAACCTAGCCGAAATTTTTTTATTTTTCCAATCTTTGTCAACTTTATTTAATTCTTTATAAACTCTTTTAATTGCTATATTAAAATCTCCTTTAGTCCCTCCCCATCGTGCAGAAAATATTCCTGGCTTTTTATTTAAAGCGTCTATCTCCAAACCTGAGTCATCTGATAAACAAACCATTTTTGTTTTTTTTGAAAAATACTTAGCTTTAATTAAGGAATTTTCTTTAAAAGTCTTTCCATTTTCTCTGGGACTGTTAATTTTAAGTTGTTTTGGTGAGTAAATTTTTAATTTTTTTGGTAATAAATCTCTTATTTCCTTTAATTTTCCAGGATTATTCGTTCCAATAACTAATTTAATAATTTTTTTATATTTCATCTAGCAATTCAAAAATTTCTTACCATATAAAGGTTAATGGCAAAAGAACAAAACATAAAAACTGAAAAAAATAAAAACGATAAACTAGAAAATTCTAATACTGCTGATAGTGAAATCAATGAAAAAAAGGAAGTAGAGCCTACTCCTGAAGAAAAAATAAAAGAACTCGAAGATAAGTTAATAAGAACATTTGCTGAAATGGAAAATCAAAGAAGAAGATTTGAAAAAGAAAAAGAAGATGCTTTTGAATATGGTGGTTTTGCATTTGCAAGGGAGTCATTA
>MDSW01212082.1_pt1 | contig 17109 bp, 15 predicted proteins | sample 811171 | NCBI WGS metagenome assembly MDSW01 (sample SAMN05326641, study PRJNA326480) | marine metagenome | isolation source: seawater | place: Atlantic Ocean: North West | collected 2012
AATGTTATATTAATATTATAAGCGCTTGTAGCTCAACTGGATAGAGCGCCTGACTTCGGATCAGGAGGTTCTGGGTTCGACTCCTAGCAGGCGCACCATTATTCTCCCATATTAATCAAAGTTCCTTTAACTCGAGCTTTTAAAAAAGCATAATAAAAAAAACCAATACCACATGAAAGATATATTAAATTTAATAAGTAAGCATATTTTAAATTTTCATAATTTAAAGAGCCATTTAAAAGAATATTTCTTGTTTCATCAAAAATATAGACCAGAGGTAATCCTTTAGCTACAATCTGAAAAAAATTTGGAAGTATATCAATTGGATAATAGATACAACCCAAAGGGGCAAGTAAAAATAGAGATGACCAAGCAATATTTTCAAAAGCTGGACCGTATCTTAAAAGACCTGCACTAACAAATAAACCTAGAGTAATTCCAAAAATATAAAGGCTTAAAAACAATAGAAGCAGAGGAAAACCTAATTTCAATATCGAAACTCCAAAAAAAGGTGCCGTTAACATTATGGCTGGTACAAGGCCTATTAAGGTTCTTATTAAAGCGGTAAATATTAATGATACTATAATTTCTTTTATTTTAAGTGGTGCAATAAATAAATTTGTAAAATTTCTGCTCCAAATTTCCTCTAAAAAAAGCATATTAAAACTTATACTTGATCTAAAAAGAATATCATAAAGTATCGCGCAGGTTAGAATAACCCCCAGAGTATTATTATAATAATCACTATAAATTGAAAAAAATTTTGAAATAAAACCCCAAAGAATAATTTGTATTGTTGGCCAATAAATAAGATCTAATATTCTCGGAAAAGAACTTTTAATAAGATAAAAATGTCTTAAAAAAAGACCATACATTTTATTTAAATTCATTAATTTTCCCTTGTAAGTTTTAAGAATACTTCTTCCATATTTTTTCTTCCATGTTTTTTAATCAATTTTTTAGGATCTCCTTGATCGATAATTTTTCCTTTATTCATCATGAGAACTGAAGAGCATAATCGCTCCACCTCAGCCATGTTATGTGAAGCAAGTAGAATAGAAGCTTGCCTTTCTTTTTGATAATTCTCTAAAAAACTTCTTATAAAATCTCCAGTCTCAGGATCAAGAGATGCCGTTGGTTCATCTAAAAGAAGGACTATTGGATCGTTAATTATTGACTTTGCAAGACTTACTCTATTTTTTTGACCAGATGAAAGTTCTCCAGTTATTTTATTCATAATTTCTGAAAGCCTTAACTTTTCTGCAAGATATTCAATTTTTGTTTTAAGATTTTTTACATCGTATAGTCTGCCGTATACCTCAAGATTTTGTTTAACAGTTAATTTTTTTGGTAATTCAATATAAGGAGAAATAAAATTTAGGTTACTCATTAGATCAACTCTATTCTTTTCTACTTCTTTTTCATTGATTAGAACTTTACCATTTGATGGTTTTAATAAGCCCAAAATCATTCCAATAGTTGTAGTTTTTCCACACCCATTTGGGCCAAGAATTCCGATTATTTCATTTTGATTTATTTTAAATGAAATATCTTTAACAGCTATTTTATCATCATAAATTTTAGTTAGTTTTATTACTTCGAGTCTAGTTTTCATTTAAATTGGATGCTCTGAATAATCTATCATTGATAGCTCTTCCTATCCCTTTGTTAGGAATTTTTTCTACAGCTATAGATTTATAATTGTCTTTTTTGATTTTTCTTAAGGTGCTATATAAATTTTTAGCGGCTTCCTTTAAATCACCATTTCTAGACAGAAAGTAGTAATTTTTTTTCATTTTTTTTTGTTTTCTAATAAGAAGATAAGCCTCTTGATCTTTGATTGGTTTTGAGTTTAATCTAATTGGAATACCTGGAGAGTAATGAAATTTAAATTGTCCAGGCGAGGAAATTTTTGATGGATTATTTTCAATAATTATTTTCTTATTTATTATTTTTTTTATATCTGGCAGGGCTAAACCACCAAGTCTTAAAATCTTTGGTTTATTTCTAAGATCGATAATAGTTGACTCTAAACCAATAGAAGATTTTCCACCCTCCAGAACAAATTTTATTTTTTTTCCAAAATCTTCTTTTACGTCAGATGAACATACAGCACTTACTTTTGATGAAAGATTTGCACTTGGAGCTGCTAACGGGAATCCCACTTTTTTCAACAAATTTCTTGTAATAGGATGTTTTGGAAATCTTACAGCTAAAGATTTTTTTTTGTTAGTTACAACTTTAGAAATTTTTGAATTTTTTTTTAAATCTAAAATAAATGTAATTGGTCCTGGACAAAATTTTGTATACAATTTAATAAAATCATTATTGAAGTTGCAATCTTTTATAAGATCTTTGTGATCAAAATAATGCACAATAAGAGGGTTATTTTTTGGTCTTTTTTTTAATTTGAATATTTTTTTACAAGCTTTATCAGAATAAGCATTAGCAGCTAAACCATAGACAGTTTCAGTAGGTATTGCTATACACTCACCTAATTTTAGTAGCTTTATTGCTTTTTTAATATTTGCAAGATTACTTTTCATGTATTATCTGAGAGTATTATATGAAAGATAATAATTTACCAAATGATTATAACTCTTTATCATTAGAAGAGTTAACTATTAAAGCAAATGAGATAATAGAGGAACTAGAAAAACAGAAAGATCTTGAGAAATCAATTGATAAATATCAAAATTTGTTAAAACTTAATAATATTATCGAAAAGAAATTTCAGAAAGATGTTAAAAATATTAACCAAAAAACAAAAGAGATTGTTTTAAAGATTACTTCAAAAAAAAATGCAAAATGAATTAAATAAGATTGCAAAAGATACTAATAATTTTCTAAAAATATTTATTAAAAATCAAAAAAAATCTGAATTAATCATTCCTATGAAATATAGTTTATTTTCAGGTGGAAAAAAAATTAGATCAAAAATTTTAATTGATATAGGTTCTCTCTTTAAATTAGATTATAAGTCATTAATAGCCATAGGTTCAGCCGTTGAATGTATTCACGCATACTCCTTAATACATGATGATTTACCTTGTATGGATAATGATACCATTAGAAGAGGCAAACCATCCACTCATATAAAATTTGGAGAATCGACTGCAGTTTTGGCTGGTAATTCACTTTTAACTATGGCTTTTGAAATTTTAAGTCATAAAAATTTAAATATTTCAGAAAAAACAAAAATTAATTTGATTAATAAAATTTCGGAAAGTTCAGGACATCTTGGTATAGCTGGGGGACAATATCTTGATTTAAGTTATGAAAACAAAAATGTTTCTAAAAGAAAAGTAATTGAAATGGAAATAAAAAAAACAGGAAAACTTTTTAGTTTTTGTTGTGTAGCCCCGCTTATTTTAAAAAAAAAAGATAGAAGAGAAATTAAAAAATTTGAAGATATTGGGGCAGATATAGGATTACTTTTCCAGGTTGCTGATGATCTAATAGATTATAAAGGAAGTTTAAAAATTGCTGGAAAAAAAACTGGTAAAGATAAAAAAAGAGGTAAAGCAACTTTAATTAATTTACTTGGATATGAAAATACTATTAGATATGCTAATGAAATAATTTATAAAATTAACAATAAATTAAAAGCATATGGATCAAAATCAAAAAATCTATCTAAAACATTAAACTATATTTTAAACAGAAAAAAATGAAAAAAAATTATGAATTTCTAGATCAAATTAATTTTCCGTCAGATTTAAAGAATATACCTGAGACTAAGTTACAAAAAGTAGCTGACGAATTAAGAGAAGAAATGATTGATGCTGTATCTGTTACAGGTGGTCATTTGGGAGCAAGTCTTGGAGTAGTTGAATTAAGTGTAGCACTTCACTATATTTTTAATACACCTAAAGATAAGTTAATTTGGGATGTTGGACATCAATGTTATCCGCATAAAATTTTAACAGGAAGAAAAGATAGAATTAGAACTTTAAGACAAGGAGGAGGTCTATCCGGTTTTACCAAAAGGCAAGAGAGTGAATTTGATCCATTTGGTGCAGCTCATAGCTCAACTTCAATTTCTTCTGCTTTAGGCATAGCAGAGGCTAATAAACTTTCAAATAAAACTGATAACGTCGTAGCGGTTATAGGAGATGGAGCTATTAGTGCAGGTATGGCATATGAAGCAATGAATAATGCAGGAGCATCAAAAACTAAAATGATTGTTATTCTTAATGATAACGATATGTCCATTGATAGACCAGTTGGAGCTATGAGCACCTATTTAGCAAAAATTTTTTCAGGAAAGATTTATTTCAGTTTAAGAGAAACAATTAAATTAATTATGTCTGCATTTTCAAAAAGATTTAGTGCAAAAGCTGGAAAAGCTGAAGATTTACTCAGATCTGCTGTCACTGGTGGAACATTATTTAGTGCTCTTGGTTTTTATTATATAGGTCCGATTGATGGCCATGATTTAAATTCTTTAATTCCAATTCTAAAAAATGCGCGTGACTCAAAATATCAAGGTCCAATTTTAATTCATATAAAAACAAAAAAAGGTAAAGGTTATTCGTTTGCTGAAGAGGCTAAAGATAATTATCATGGAGTATCTAAATTTAATGTAAGGACTGGGGAGCAAATTAAAAGTACTCCAAAAGTTCCTTCCTACACAAATGTATTTGCCAATACATTAATTGAACAAGCAAAAAAAGATAGCAAAATTGTAGCAATGACAGCAGCAATGCCATCGGGAACTGGTTTGAATTTATTTAAAGAAAAATTTCCTGATAGAACTTTTGATGTTGGAATTGCTGAGCAACATGCGGTTACATTTGCAGCTGGATTAGCAACTGAAGGTTATAAACCGTATGCTGCAATTTACTCTACTTTTTTACAAAGAGCGTATGATCAAGTTGTTCATGATGTGGCTATTCAGTCACTACCAGTTAGATTTGCAATTGATCGAGCTGGTCTAGTTGGTGCCGATGGCCCAACACATGCAGGGTCATTTGATATCACTTACTTGTCTACTTTACCAAATTTTGTAGTCATGGCGGCAAGTGATGAAGCAGAACTTGTAAAAATGGTAAATACATCAGTAGATATTAATGATAGGCCTTCAGCTTTTAGATATCCTAGAGGAAACGGTTTAGGGGTTGAATTGCCTTCAATTAATGAAACTTTAGAAATAGGCAAAGGTCGTATTATTAAAGAAGGGAAAAAAGTTGCTATTTTAAATTTTGGAGCACGTCTTCACGAATGTGTTAATGCAAGTAAAACTCTTTTTTCAAAGGGTATAGACTGCACTGTAGTGGATGCTAGATTTGCGAAACCATTGGATGAAAAATTAATTATGGAAATTGCGTCAAATCATGAAGTTTTATTGACCATAGAAGAGGGATCCATTGGAGGCTTTGGTTCTCATGTAATGCAATTTTTATCAGATCTGGGAGTATTTGATAGTGGTTTAAAATTTAGATCAATGATTTTACCAGACACTTTTATAAATCAAGATACTCCTGAAAATATGTATAAATCTGCAGGTCTAGATTATTTATCTATTGTTAACAAAATAGAAAATGCCTTAAATTCAAATGTAATATTTGCTCAAAATAAAAAAAAAAATAAATCTAATTAAAAATTAATTTTATGATTTTTAAGAAAATAAAAAAAAATATAATTAAGTTAGGATCAATAATTATTTTACTTTTAATTGTATTTTATGGGATTTACGATTTTCAAAATAATAAAGATAAAAAGAATAATTATAAAGCAAATAAAGACGATATATATTGGGCTAAAAAAATCATTGAAGGTGGTTTTATTCTTCATTTTCGTCATACAGAAAGAGATAAATGGATTGATGTTACTATGTATGATGCGCTAGAAAGCGATTTACATAATAATGGAAAAGATGGAAGCAGATTCGCAGAAAATGATTATTTTGCAGATGCAGTTTGTTTAAATTCACGTGGAAAAATTCAAGCTAGGGCAATGGGCGAACATATTCAAAATATTGGTTTACCAATTGGTCATATAGCATCATCAGTTTCATGCAGAGCCAGACAAACTGCTGAATTAGTTTTTGGCAAATATGATACTCTTCATAGAATCTTAGTTCATAGTGGCCCATATAATGAAGAACGATCAGAAAGAATAGACAAACTAAAATTTTTTTATTTGAATTTACCTTTAAATAAAAATGAAAATACCATCGTATCAGCTCACAATGGTGTAGTTGTTTGCGAAATGTTTACAAATTGTAAGGATGAAAAGTTAAGTCTAGAGGAAGGTGGTTTTTATGTTATTTCAAAAAAAAAAGATAAACTATACTTAGAATACGAGTTTCACAATTACAATAATTTTAACAAAGTATTTTATAAAAGATAAATATTTTTTCTAAAAAAACAGATTTATCCGCACTGAGCTTTATGCATAAGATAGTGATCAAGCAAAACGCATGAAAGCATAGCTTCCCCAACTGGTACTGCTCTTATACCTACACATGGATCATGCCTACCCTTGACTGAAATAGAAGTATTTTTTCCAAATTTATTTATTGTCTTTTTAGTTTTTAAAATTGAGGAAGTAGGTTTTACTGCAAAAGATACTACTATTTCTTGTCCTGAGGAAATACCACCAAGAATACCACCTGCATTATTGGATTTAAAAATTAATTTATTCCTATTATTTGAAATTTCATCTGAATTATCTTCGCCAGATAAAGTTGCGGAATTCATTCCGGAGCCTATATTTACTCCTTTGACAGCATTTATACTCATCATCGCAGATGCGATATCAGAATCTAACTTTGAATAAATTGGTGCACCCAAACCAGCTGGAATCCCATTAGCTCTAATTTCAATTACCGCGCCACATGAAGATCCTGCTTTTCGAACACCCAGTAAATATTTTTCCCAAATTTTTATCATTGATTTGTCTGGGCAAAAAAATGGATTTTTATATATTATTTTGTCATCCCAATTTTTTGTATCGCAACCAAGAATGCCAAGTTGTGTTACAGCACCAGAAATTTTGTATTTTTTTCCTAATTTTTTTTCTAAGACCTTTTTTGCAATTGCACCTGCCGCAACTCTTGATGCAGTCTCTCTCGCAGAAGATCTTCCTCCACCTCTGTAATCTCTAATTCCATATTTTTTAAAGTAAGTAAAATCAGCATGCCCAGGTCGAAATTTGTCTTTGATATCTTTATAATCTTTAGAGCGCATATCTTCATTGTAGATTATGAGAGATATTGGCGTGCCAGTGGTTTTACCCTCAAAAACTCCAGAAAGAATTTGAACTTTATCACTTTCTTTTCTTTGAGTAGTAAATTTAGACTGGCCTGGTTTTCTTTTGTTTAATTCTTTTTGAATATCTTGCTCATTTAATTGAATTAAGGGTGGACATCCGTCAATAATACAGCCAATTGCAGGACCATGGGACTCTCCCCATGTTGTGAAACGAAAAACCTTTCCAAAAGTATTAAATGACATTATTTATATTGTATAGATTATTTTGTTAAAATTATGAATCAAAAAAACTCATTGGGGCTTGATAAATGCTTTTTAGATCTTGATAATCCTTTCGAATTATTTGAAAGGTGGTTTGAAGAGGCAAAAAAGAAAGAAATAAATGATCCAAATGCTCTAGCTTTAGGCACTGCTAATAAAGAAGGGATTCCGTCTGTTAGGATGGTTCTTTTAAAGAACTTTAGTGAAAATGGATTTATTTTTTATACAAATTTAAATAGTCAAAAAGGAAATGAATTAAAAGAAAATCCAAATGCCTCTATGTGTTTTCATTGGAAAAGTTTACTTAGACAAATTAGAATTGTTGGAACTTTAAAACAAGTAGATGATAAGACAGCAGATGAATATTACAATTCAAGATCTTATGAAAGTAGAATAGGAGCTTGGGCATCAAAACAAAGTAGTATTTTAAAAAAAAGATCTGATCTTTTAAAAGCTTTAGAGGATTTTAGAAATAAATTTAAAGATAAAAAAAAAGTTCCAAGACCAGATCATTGGACTGGTTGGAATCTTAAGCCAAGGAGTATTGAATTTTGGCTAGATGGTGATAATAGAATTCATGAAAGATTAAAATATACCTTAGTTAATAACGATTGGTCTAAAAGTCTTTTAAGCCCTTAAAAGTTTCTGGATAAACTAAATGAAGTTAAATTTTCTAAAATAATTTTTTCATCACAATCTTTAAACAGTGACAAAGAGTTTGATGCTAAATTAATATAATGTTGAGCTTTTTGATAACAAAGTTTGATTATATTGTACTGTTTAATAAGAGATAAAGTAAAATTAAGTTCACTCTCATCTCTTGTCTGTTTAGAAAAAATTTCTTTAAGTTTTTTTCTTTCTTCAATTTTTGCTTTTTGAAACAATAAAATTATTGGAAGTGTTATTTTTCCTTCATAAAAATCTTGTCCAATTTTTTTTCCAAATAATTTTAATTCAGAGTTGTAATCTAATGTGTCATCAGCTATTTGAAATGTTAATCCAAGGTTTCTTCCATAAAATTCTAAAGCTTCTTTCTCTTTAGATTTCATATTAGATAATATAGCTCCAACTTTTGTTGATGCTGCAAATAATTCAGCAGTTTTAGCTGAAATAATTTTTAAATAAGTCTCTTCCAACATATCTACCTCTCCTCTATGTTGAAGTTGTAAAATTTCTCCCTGAGCAATCTTTGAAGATGTAGAGGATAGTAACTTTAGAACTTCAATACTCCCATCTTCAACCATCATTTCAAAACATCTACTCAGTAAGTAGTCCCCAACTAGCACTGACGAGTGATTATCCCATATTTTGTTAAGAGTTTTTTTTCCTCTTCTAATGGATCCATTATCAATTACATCATCATGCATTAATGTGGCTGCATGAATTAGTTCGACACATGCTGCAAGATTTACATCTCTAGTCCCTTTAGAATAACCACACATTTTTGCTGAACCTAGAGTTAATAAGGCTCTTAATCTTTTACCACCAGTGTCAAGATGATAGTCAGTCATTTTTTGAACCAACTCAACATTACTTGATAGTTTTGTCTTTATTTTTTCCTCAACCATTATCAATTTATTTTCAACAGAATCTTTTAGTTGAAAGTAAGAATTATTTATTTGGTCTTTTAATTGGATTACACTTCCCATTTATTCAGCAAATTAGTACATTAACTTTCATATGATACTTATCAATTGACGCACCTAATTCTTCAATTATAAGGTGTCTTTATATTCATAAAAAAATTCTATAAATAATAAATAATGTTCTCTTTTTTAAAAAAGAAAAAAATTATTCCTCATATAAAATTAACTGGAATTATAGGAAATGTTGGGAAATTTAGACAGGGTATTGATTTTTCAGGCCAGGAGGAAATAATTTTAAAAGCTTTTTCAGTTAAAAAAGCACCTTGTATTGCAATAACAGTAAATTCACCTGGCGGATCTCCTGTTCAATCACATCTTATCTATAATTTTATAAGACTTCAGGCAAAAAAAAATAAAAAAAAGGTTATTGTTTTTGCAGAAGATGTTGCCGCTTCTGGTGGTTACTTAATCGCATGTGCCGGGGATGAAATATATGCAAATTCTAGTTCAATAATTGGTTCGATAGGTGTTATCTATTCTTCATTTGGTTTTACAGAGTTGATAAAAAAAATTGGAGTAGAGAGAAGAATTCATACAGCAGGAAAAAATAAAAGCACGTTAGACCCTTTTTTAGAGGAAAAAAAAGATGACATTGAAAGATTAAAAACAATACAATTAGATATTCATAAAGATTTTATTAATGTTGTTGAAAAAAGCAGAGGTACAAAGTTAAAAAAATCTGAAGTAGAATTATTTTCTGGAGAATTTTGGTCTGGTAGTAAAGCTAAAGAACTAGGTCTAATAGATGAAGTTGGTGATTCCCATCAAATACTTAAAGAAAAATTTGGAGAAGATGTGGTCATTAAAAAATTTGAAAAAAACAGAAGTTGGTTAAGTAAAAAATTATCGTCATCAAATAATCATGTTGATCAATTATCAAATATTCTAGAAGAAAAATCTGTTTGGCAAAAATATGGTCTCTAAAAAAAAAAAGAAACTGAATTTTCAAACGTTTCAGGATACAATTTTTAATTTACAAAAGTACTGGAGTAAACATGGTTGTGTAATTTTACAACCATATGATATTGAAGTTGGAGCTGGAACATTTCATCCAGCAACCACATTAAGATCTCTTGGACCAAAACCTTGGCAGGCGGCTTACGTTCAACCTTCAAGACGGCCAACTGATGGTAGATACGGAGATAATCCAAATAGACTTCAACATTATTATCAATTTCAAGTTATAATTAAGCCCTCTCCAACAAATATTAAAAAACTCTATTTACAAAGTTTGTCAGTAATTGGGATAAATCATAAAGATCATGATATAAGATTTGTTGAGGATGACTGGGAAAGCCCAACTCTTGGTGCTGCAGGACTTGGATGGGAAGTTTGGTGTGATGGAATGGAGATTACTCAATTTACATATTTTCAGCAAATGGCAGGATTTGAATGTAAACCTATTTCTGTAGAAATTACTTATGGTTTAGAGAGAATTTGTATGTTCACTCAACAAAAAAAAAATGTTTACGATTTAATTTGGAATAATAATAATGTTGAATATCGTGAAGTATTTCAACAAGCCGAAAAAGAATTTTCAGCATATAATTTTGAACACGCTAATACAAATAATCTTTTTAAGATTTTTGATATGTTAGAAAGTGAAGCAAAATCATTGGTTGAAAAAAAAATATCTTTACCAGCATACGATCAATGTTTAAAAGCTAGTCACGTATTTAATATATTAGATGCGCGTGGAGCGATAAGTGTTGCTCAAAGAGCTGAATATATTGGAAGAATAAGAGAAATAACAAAATCAGCAGCTGAAATCTGGATTAATACTCAATTATAGAATGTCAGAATTTTTTTTAGAGCTTTTTAGTGAAGAAATTCCAGCAGGTCTTCAAAAAAACTTAAGAGAAAAAGTTTTAGAGGATTTCAGAACTTTTTTTGACAAAAAATTTGTAAAGTCAAAAAAAAGCTTTTCCTTATCTTCACCAAACAGATTGGTTGTAGTATTTCAAGGTTTAGATAAACAAATTAAAATTAAATCAGAAGAAATCAGAGGTCCAAAAACCTCAGCACCCGATCAAGCATTAGAAGGTTTTTTAAGATCGAATAAAATTGAAAAAAAAAATCTTTATATAAAAAAAAATGAAAAAGATGAATTTTATTTTTATCAAACTAAATCACATTTATTAAAAACGAGGGACTTATTAATTGAGTTCACTCCAAAAATTTTAGAAAATTATCAGTGGAAAAATTCAATGAAATGGGGTGAATTTGATCTAAATTGGGGAAGACCTCTTAAATCAATTCTTTCAGTATTTGATAAAAAAGTAATTAATTTTAATTTTCACCATCTCATTTCATCAAATACTACATTTGTAGATAAAGATTTTGAGGAAAAAAAAAAAATCTTTGAAGATTTTAAATCTTATGAAAAATTTTTCGAGAGTAAGGGAATATTTATAAATCACAATAAAAGATTAAATATTATAAATCGATCTTTTTTAAAGATACTTAATAAAAGGAATTTAAGTATCAATGAAAACCCTAAGCTTATTGATGAGGTAGTAAACTTAGTAGATAGACCAAATATATTATTATGTAAATTTGATAAGAAATTTTTATCCGTGCCAAGTGAAATTTTAATTTTGACGATGGAGTCTCATCAAAAATATTTTCCAACTTTCAATGATAAAAATGAAATTACTAATGAGTTTTTGGTTGTTGCCAACAACAAAGATAATAAAGGACTTATAAGGATTGGAAATGAAAACGTTGTCGAGGCAAGACTGAATGATGCAGAATTTTTTTGGAATAAAGATAAAACTCAAAATTTAGTAAAAAAAGTATCTGAATTGAGATTAATGAATTTTTTTAAAGGTTTAGGTAGTTATTTTGATAAAGTTCAACGAATGAGAAAACTTGGTGGAATGATTTCGGATGAATTATTAATTAGCAGAGAAAAAGTAGAGTTGTCAGCATCAATTTGTAAAACTGATTTAACTTCCGACTTAGTAAATGAATTTCCTGAACTTCAAGGAGTAATGGGTGGATATTTTTCAGCACATCAGGGTTTTGATAAGGATATCTCATTGGCATTAACAGAACAATATTTACCAATTGGATTAAGCTCTAAAGTTCCCAAAAAACCTTTTAGTGTTGCATTATCTATTACAGACAAAATTGATACTATAGTCGGTTTTTTTGGAATTAACGAAAAACCCACAAGTTCAAAAGATCCTTTAGCGTTAAGAAGGATTGCGTTAGGTATTATTCGAATAATTGTAGAAAATAAAAAAGATTTAAAAATTAATGATTTATTAAATTACTCTACAAGCTTATATGAAGATCAAGGCTATAAACTTTTTAACAAAGATCTTAAAAAAGACTTGAGTGTTTTTTTGAGAGATAGATTTAAATTTTATCTTAAAGAAAAAGAAATACGTTATGATATAATAGAAGCTTCAATTTCATCATTATCTTTAAATAAATTATTTTCAACTTTTGAAAAGGCAAAATGTCTTAATAAGATTATAGATACACAGACAGGCATAGATATTGTGTCTAGTTATAAAAGAGCATCAAATATTTTAGAAAGTGAGATTAAAAACACAAAAATTGAAATAGAAAATACAACTGATCCTGGAATTTTTAAAAGTGATTTTGAAAATAATTTGTTTAAGAAAATAAATGAAATTAAAAAGTATTATTTAGCTATCAATAATGACGAAAATTATGAAAAATCACTATCAATTTTAGCAGGTTCAAAAAAGGAGATATTTGAATTTTTTGAAAATGTAAGAGTGAATGAAGAAAGTGAGACCTTAAGAAAAAACAGATTGGAACTTATTAATATGTTATGTAAAACCTTTCAAAACTTTATAAATTTTCAATTATTGAAAGCAAATAATGACTAATTTAATTTTAAATTTTAAGTCAAAAGAATCAAAAAAAATAAAAAATCCAAAAGATTTTTTGGGTGGTAAAGGTGCTAATTTGTCAGAAATGGGTAGGATCGGACTACCAGTTCCACCTGGTTTTACAATTTCGACAAAAGTCTGTGAAATATTTTATAATGATAAAAAAAAATTGAATTCAAAAATAATCAATCAAATAAAAAAAGAGTTAAAAGTTATAGAAAAAGATGTATCGAAAAAATTTGGTGATTTAAAAAATCCTCTTCTTTTATCCGTTAGGTCTGGTGCCAGAGTTTCAATGCCTGGGATGATGGATACAATTCTTAATCTTGGACTTAATGATAAAACTGTAGTGGCTTTATCAAAAAAAACATCTAACGGAAGATTTGCAAAAGATAGTTACAGAAGATTTATTCAGATGTATGCTAATGTTGTAATGGGTGTGCAAGGGTATCATTTTGAGGAATTAATTGAGAATTATAAACTTACCAAAGGGGTATTACTAGATACGGATTTAGATGAGGGAGATTGGGATGGTTTAATAAAAGATTTTAAGAAAACAGTTAAGGAAAAATCTGATAAAGAATTTCCTCAAGATGTTTATCAACAATTATTTGGTGCTATTAGCGCAGTATTTTTATCTTGGGAAAGTAATAGGGCAAAGGTTTATAGAAAGTTAAACCAAATTCCATCAGAGTGGGGCACAGCAGTCAATGTCCAATCTATGGTTTTTGGAAATATGGGAAATGATTGTGCAACAGGTGTTGTTTTCACAAGAAACCCATCTAATGGATCAAATGATATTTATGGAGAATACCTTATTAATGCTCAGGGTGAAGATGTAGTTGCTGGAACAAGAACACCTCAGTACATAACTCAAAAAGCAAAAAAAGAGGCAAAAGTAAATGCGGCATCGATGGAGGAGTCTATGCCAAAAGTATATTCTGAATTATACAAAATTTTAAAGAAACTTGAGAAACATTATAAGGATATGCAAGATGTAGAATTTACAGTTGAAAATAAAAAACTTTGGATATTACAAACTCGTTCGGGAAAAAGAACCTCAAAGTCAGCAGTTAAAATTGCAGTTGATATGGTTAAAGAAAAATTGATTTCTAAAAATGATGCAATTTTACGTATTGATCCAAATTCTTTAGACTCGTTATTACATCCTACCTTAGATGAGAAAAGTCCAATTGAAGTGATTGCAAATGGTCTTCCCGCATCTCCTGGTGCAGCAAGTGGAAAAGTTGTTTTTACATCAGAAGAAGCAGAAAGATTAAACGACATGATGCAAGATACTATTTTAGTAAGAGTTGAAACTTCCCCTGAAGATATTCAAGGTATGCACGCTGCAAAAGGAATTTTAACTGCGAGAGGTGGGATGACTAGCCATGCAGCTGTGGTTGCGAGAGGTATGGGAAGGCCTTGTGTTTCTGGTTCAAGTGAAATTGATATAAATTATGATAAAAAAATTTTCAAAACCTCATCTGTTGAAATAAAAGAAGGTGACACAATTACAATTGATGGATCTACTGGAAGGATAATTTTAGGCACAGTTCCTACAGTCAAACCTGAAATTTCAGGAGATTTCTCTAAATTGATGAGTTGGGCAGATAATAAAAGAAAATTAAAAATTAGAACAAACTCTGAAACGCCATTGGATACCAAAACGGCTAGAGACTTTGGTGCTGAAGGGATCGGGCTTTGTAGAACAGAACATATGTTTTTTGATGAGGAAAGAATTTTGTCAGTTAGAGAAATGATTTTATCTAAGACTAAAACTGATAGAGCTAAGGCATTAGAAAAATTATTACCACATCAAAAAAAAGATTTTGTAGAAATATTCAAAATTATGCAGGGACTTCCTGTAACAGTTAGATTACTTGATCCTCCGCTTCATGAGTTCTTACCAAAATCTGACAAAGAAATCTCTGAAGTTGCAGATATAGTGGGTGTAGATAAAAAAGAGGTCGAGTCTAGAATAGGAGAACTTCATGAACACAATCCCATGCTTGGACATAGAGGATGTAGGTTGGGTATTTCATTTCCAGAGATTTATGAAATGCAATGTAGGGCAATTTTCGAAGCTTTGTCAGATCTTAAAAAGAATAAGCAAAAATCTGCTTTTCCAGAAATAATGATACCTTTAGTCTCAACAGAAGCTGAAATAAAAATAATGAAGGATCTCGTTATTAATACTGCAAAAAAAGTACAGGATGAGAATAAGACCAAAATAGAATTTCTAGTTGGTACAATGATAGAATTACCCAGAGCGGCAATTAAAGCAAAAGAAATAGCAAAACATGCTGAATTTTTTAGTTTTGGAACTAACGACTTAACTCAAACTACTTTTGGTATAAGCAGAGATGACAGTGGTAAATTTTTAAATGATTACATAGATAATAAAATTTTTTCAATTGATCCATTTGTGTCTATAGATGATGGTGTTAAAGATTTAGTGAAGATAGCAGTAGAAAAAGGGAAGAAACAAAATAAAAAGATTAAACTAGGAATTTGTGGCGAGCACGGAGGTGATCCAAAAAGTATTTATTTTTGTTCTAAAGTTGGTTTAAATTATGTATCTTGTTCCCCTTACAGAGTTCCTATTGCAAGATTAGCTGCTGCTCAAGCTGAACTTAAAAAAAACAAAAATTAACCAATTTAATAATTTAAAATTCTAATTTAAAATCAATAGCCGGAACACTATGGGTAATACTTCCTACTGAAATTCTATTTACGCCAGTGGAAGCAAATGATTTTATAGTTTTAAGATTTATATTTCCTGAAGCTTCAGTTTCATAATATTTTTTTGCAAGTTTAACCCCTTGCTTTAAAGTTTTAACATTCATGTTATCAAACAAAACAGTGTCAAATTTTAAGCCAATTATCTCATTAAATTGTTTTAAGTTATCAACTTCTACAGTAATTTTTTTTCCTCTTCTATTTTTGATAGCTAAGGAAACCAAATCTCTTATGTTTGAACTAGCGATATGATTATCTTTTATTAAAAATTCGTCACTTAAATTAAATCTATGATTAGTACCACCTCCAACTTTTACAGCATATTTTTGAATAACTCTGTAATTAGGAATAGTTTTACGAGTACAACAAATTTTACTTTTTTTTCCTGCAAGTTTTACAAACTGATTAGTTTTAGTAGCTATGCCTGAAATATGAGATAAAAAATTTAACGCAACCCTTTCTCCAATAAGTAATGATCTAGCTTGACCTTTTATTATTGCAATTAATGAATTTTTTTGAACTGGTGATCCATCTTTTTTTTTTACTATAAATCTAATTTTTTTATCAACTTGATTAAAAGTTTCTTTTGCAAAAAGTAAACCTGCAATAACGGCTTTTTGATTTGATATTAATTTAGCTGTAATGATTTTATCTTCTTTTAATAAATTAGAGGTTATATCTCCATAGGGATATAAGTCTTCTGTTAAAGCTAATTTGACACAATCTTTGATAAAAGTTTTACTTAAATTGATTTTTGACACTAAATGTTATCTACCAATAGCAACCATTTTTTCTACTGATAATCTCGCTTTATTAATTGTTTCTTTATCCATGGTTATTTCACCGGTTTCATTCTCTAAACAATCAAGAATTTTTGGTAAAGTAATTTTTTTCATGTGAGGACATAAATTGCAAGGTTTTATAAATTCTACATTAGGATTTTCTACTTGTATATTATCACTCATTGAACATTCAGTGACCATCATAACTTTTTTCGGCTGATTGTTTTTGACATAGTTAATCATTCCAGAGGTTGACCCTGCAAAATCACTTGCTTTAATTACTTCTGGAGGACACTCAGGGTGTGCAATAATTTTTATTCCTGGATTATTTTTTCTTATGCTATTAATTTCATTTTCATTAAATTGATCATGAACTATACAAATTCCTTTCCAAGATATAATTTCTACATCAGTTTGAGACGCAACATATTTTGCTAAATAATCATCAGGTAAAAAGATTACCTTTTTTACTCCCAGTGATTTTACAATTTTAACTGCATTCGCAGAAGTACAACATACATCAGTTTCTGCTTTAACATCAGCAGATGTATTAACATAAGAAACAACAGGTACTCCTGGATATTTTTCTTTA
>MDSW01044641.1_pt1 | contig 17103 bp, 12 predicted proteins | sample 811171 | NCBI WGS metagenome assembly MDSW01 (sample SAMN05326641, study PRJNA326480) | marine metagenome | isolation source: seawater | place: Atlantic Ocean: North West | collected 2012
ATACCCATCCTGAATTCTTAGATCTCCATTTTCAAATGTTAAGAGCATTTTTAAATCTTTAATTCTACCAATAAAAGAATTGGTATTTTTCATTGAAATATTTAATTTTCCGTTAATTTTTTTACTAATATTTGAATTCAAAAAATTAAAATTTTTATTTTCTGGGAAATAATATAAAAGAAATTTTCTTAAATTAATCTGGTTAATATCTAGTTTAATATTAAATAAAAAATTATTAATAAATGAAATATCACCATTTATTTTGGAATTGAAAAATTTATTTCTAAAAAAAGAGTCATAAATTTTAAATTTATTTTTTCCTTCAAAATTTAATACAAATATATTATCGAATATATTTATTTTAGATTTTGCTTTAACACCATCCAAACTACTTGATGGATCAAAAATTACATTTGCAGATGCATCGAGTTGTGGAAGCTCTATATCAAGTTTTTTAGTATTTTGTAAATTGTCTTTAAATTTAACAATTACTTTTTTGTTTGAAAAAATTAATTTTAAATTTATTGAGTGTAAATTTTTATTAAATTTTTCGCTAAGTGTGAAATCATTAAATAAAACTTTATTATTTTGATTGTCTAGAAAAAATAAAGAGCATTTTTTGAAAATAATATCTTTATCCTTTAAAACAGTAAAATATTTTAGATAATTATTAAAGTCTTTAGGATAGATCTTAATATTTTGTTTTAACACAAAAAATTTTTTAAGTTCAAATTTATTTAAATTATCTCCCTTAAAGAAAGGTATCAAAATATAAGCCTGTTCGATTAAAATTTCTTTTTTTAAGTTTCCAAAATTTAAGTTTAACTTGTTAATTTCTATTCTTGGAGAAGGAAAAAATTTATAATTAATATTGCCATTTATTTTTACATCTAAATTAAAGTGTGTATTAATCTTTTTTTCGATATTTTTTAATTCTGCATTGTAATTAAAAAAGGCTGGTTTAATGAGATAAAATGTAAAAATAAGAAAAAATAAGGTTAAATTTGCTATTAAAATTGTTTTTTTATTTAAATGCCTTTTAAACTTGTCAACATTCCTTTTGCTAAAAATTGACCTAATAATTTTAATAGCTGAATTTTCCATAGCCATGTTTTATAAGCAGTATAGAACTAAAAATAAAGAACTTCGCAATGAAAGATTTTTTAAAAATATTAAATGAAGAGCAAAAATCCGCTGTACTGAATACCGAGGGTCCGAGTTTAGTTGTCGCTGGAGCCGGATCTGGAAAAACCAGAGTTCTCACTTCTAGATTGGCATACATATTAGAACAAAAAAAAGCTTGGCCCAATCAAGTCTTATGCGTCACCTTTACTAATAAAGCTGCAAAAGAAATGAGGGATAGAGTAATGAAAATTTTTGAAGGTAAAGTAAATTCTTTGACTTGGCTAGGAACTTTTCATTCAATAAGCGTAAAATTCTTAAGAAGACATGCTGAGGCAGTGAATCTTAAAAGTAATTTTACAATTCTGGACACTGATGATCAAAAAAAATTGATTAGAAATATTTGTAAAGGAGAAAATATAGATGCAAAAAAAATATCGCCTCAATTCATAATTTCAATGATTGATCGTTGGAAGAATAAAGGTTTTTTACCAGAAGAAGTTATTTTAAAAAAAAAAGACATCTTTGAAAACCAGATACTGAAAGTTTACAAAATTTACCAAGCTAAAATTATTGATTTAAATGCCTGTGATTTTGGTGATTTGATTCTTTATTGCGTTAAACTTTTTGAAAAAAACCCAGATATAAGAAATATTTATTCAAATAATTTCAAATATATTTTAGTTGATGAATATCAGGATACTAATTTTATTCAAAATAAGTGGTTAAATTTAATTGTCAATAAAAATAAAAATATTTGCTGTGTTGGAGATGATGATCAGTCTATTTATAGCTGGAGAGGCGCTGAAATTAAAAATTTTTTAAGTTTCGATAAAGTCTACCCTGAATGTAAGATTTATAGACTAGAACAGAATTATAGATCTACAAAGAACATATTAGATACTGCTTCTTATCTGATTTCACATAACAAAGATCGTTTGGGGAAAAAACTTTGGTCTGACGGTGAAAAGGGGGAATTAGTTAGTTTAAATTGTTATAAAAATGGAAAAGAAGAGGCTCAAGGAATTGGTGATAGTATTGAAGAGAAGATCAAAAAAAAGAAATCATTAAATGAAATTGCAATCTTAGTAAGGGCTATTTATCAGACCCGAGAATTCGAAGAGAGATTTTTAAAAATAGGTATTAATTATCGAATTATAGGGGGTATAAAATTCTATGAGAGAGCAGAAGTAAAAGACGCAATTTGTTATTTGAGAATTATAAATCAAAAATTTGACGATCTTGCTTTTGAAAGAATTATAAATACGCCTCGAAGAGGCTTGGGTGACTCTACTTTAAAAAAACTTCACGACTTTGCTTCAAAATATAAAATTTGTTTAGAGGACTCTGCTCACAAACTTCTTCAGCTAAATATATTTAAGCCAAAAACAAGATCCGTAATAAAACATTTTCTAGAATTAATAGGTAAATGGAGAACTGATTTAAAGAAAAAGAAACATTACGATTTATTAAAAATAGTTTTAGACGACTCAGGTTATTCTGCGATGCTGAAAAATAAAAAAGATCTTGAAAATGAGAGTCGAATAGAAAATTTAAAAGAACTTCTAAGAGCAATGCATGACTATGATAACTTGCAGGGTTTTTTAGAGCATGTCGCTTTGGCTACATCTATTGATCAAGAATGGGAAGATGAAAAAGTTAATATAATGACTATGCATGCAGCAAAGGGTTTAGAATTTGATACTGTGTTTTTACCAGGATGGGAGGAGGGTTTGTTTCCTCATCAAAAATCTCTAGAGGAGAAAGGTGATTTTGCTTTAGAAGAAGAAAGAAGATTGGCCTATGTAGGAATTACAAGAGCAAAAAAAAAGACTCACATATCCTTTGCTATGCAAAGATCATGGCACGGGGAATGGATGGATAGTTTGCCCTCAAGATTTGTGAGTGAATTACCTGAAGAAGGCATTGAAAAGAATGAAGAGCCTGTCAAGGAACTTTCTGAGGATTTTGATTTTAATCAAGATACTCTGCTTGATGACAACGAAGAATATAGAAGTCCAGGATGGGCAAGACTTAAAAAAAAATTGCTTAAATGAAGAAATTTAAGAGACTTTTTGAAAGATATAAGATTGATGGATATATAGTTCCGAAAAATGACGACTATTTTAATGAATATGTTCATTCTTCTAAAGACAAATTAAAATTTATATCAAATTTTTCTGGATCAGCAGGATTTGCTGTTATTTTGAAGAGTAAAAATTATCTCTTTGTGGATGGAAGATATACAATACAAGCAAGTTATCAATCAGGTAAAAAATTTAAAATAATAACTATTCCTAAGAAATTTCCAAAAGACGTTTTGAAAACAAATAAAAAAATTATTTTAGGCTTTGATCCGAAATTACACACACAAAAACAATTAAGTTATTTTTTTAAAATTAAGAATATAAATTTAAAAGCTATTAATCAGAATTTAATAGAGCTTATTTGGATTAATAAAAAAAAGGAGCCTATTAAACCTTTCTTTATCCTATCTAAAAAAAATTCAGGTTTAGCTAGTGAAAAAAAGATTTCACAAGTCAGAAATATATTATTAAAAAATAAAATTGATTATTTGTTAGTAACTGCTCCCGAAAATATTGCTTGGGTTCTGAACATTAGAGGTTTCGACAGTTCTTTCTCTCCTATTCCAAAAGCTAGATTATTAATCAATAGTAGTGGAAAAGTAATTATTTTTACTCACCCAGAAAAGTTTAAAAAGATAAAAAGTTACTTTAAGAAGAAAATAATTTTTTATAATGAAAATGAAATTGATAAAGTTTTAAACCATATATCAAAAAAGAATATATGGTTAGATAGTTTATCCTGTTCAGTTTATTTCAAAAATATATTGGCAAAAAAAAATAGGTTAATAGAGAAAATAGACCCAATTTATTTTTTAAAATCAATAAAAAATAATACCGAAATAAAAAATATGAAAAAAAGTCATTTAAAAGATGGTGTAGCTTTAACAAAATTTTTATTTTGGTTAAAGAAAAATTTTCAAAAAATAAAAATTACTGAAATATCCGCACAAAAAAAACTTGAAAATTTTAGGAAAATGAATTCATCTTATAAATTCCCAAGCTTTGATACAATTTCTGGTACGGGACCTAACAGTGCAATTATTCACTATAAAGCCTCCGATCAAACAAATAGAAATCTTAAAAATGGAGACTTGTATCTGGTTGACTCGGGTGGACAATATTCCTATGGCACAACTGATGTTACAAGAACTTTATCCTTAAATAATAAATCTAAATATATTAAAGAAGTATATACCCGTGTTTTAAAAGGTCATATAGCTGTTTCAAATTTTAAAATTAAAAAAAATTCAAAAGGTTCTGAAGTTGATCAAATAGCAAGAAAATTTTTAAAAAAAATAAAATTAGATTATCCTCATGGAACCGGTCATGGTGTTGGATATTTTTTAAACGTTCATGAAGGTCCTCAATCGTTTTCTAAAAATAGTAAAATAAATCTCAAAAATGGGATGATTTTATCTAACGAGCCTGGCTACTATAAAGCAGGAGTTTTTGGTATAAGAATTGAAAATTTAATTTATATTAAAAAAAATAGATTCGAAGAATTGACTATCAGTCCTATGGAAAAAGATTTAATAAATAAGAAAATTTTAAATAAAGATGAAATAAAATGGATTAATAAATATCATTATAAAGTAAGAAAAAATTTATCGAGATTTATGAATCGAAGAGAAAAAATTGAATTGATAAAGGCATGCTCACCTATTTAGTAAATTATACCAACTTTCTTCGGACATTAAATCCACTTTGAGTTCCTTTGCTTTCTCAATTTTTTTTTTGGTTGGTTTTGAATTTCCAATAACTAAATAATCTAGTTTTTTAGAAACCGAACCAAGAATTTTAGCTCCATTTTCTTCTGCTAAAGCCTTGGCTTCTGATCTACTCATTTTTTCAAATCCCCCAGTAAACATTATATTTTTATTACTAAGTTTTCCTATTTTAATTATTTTTTGAAAATTTTTTATATTAAGAACTGAGATTAAATGTTGAATAATTTGAGAGTTTTTTTTATTAGAAAAAAAATCTTTTATAGACTTAATTTGAGTATCGCCAATACCATCTAGATCTTCTAAATTTATTAGAATATCTCTTCTTTTTTTTTCATTAAATAATTCTGAAAATTTTTCTGATTTTTTAAAAAAACTTCCTAAAATCTTTGCATTTTCCTGTCCAATATGTCTAATTCCAATTGAATATATAAATCTTTCTAAAGTTATATTTTTTGATTTATTAATCGCATTTTGGAGATTTTCTATTGAAAGTTTCCCCCATCCATCTAGTTTTTCTATTTTTTTATAATCTAAGTTAAAAATATCACCAGGTGATCTGATAAACTTTAATTCCCAAAAATTATCTATTACTTTTTTTCCTAAGCCTTCAATATCAAAAGCATCCTTGGATACAATGTGTTTAAGCTTTTCTTTTGCTATAAAATCACATTCATAACCTCTAACACATCTTCTTACAGCATCTCTTTTTTTAGTTGTCATACTAATTTCTTTCTTAGTAATTGATCCGCATAAGCACTTATCTGGAAAAATAAACTTTTTACTATTTTTATTTCTTCTAGACTTATCAACGGAAACGACTTGTGGAATTACATCGCCGGCTCTTTGAATATTAATAACATCTCCTATTCGTATATCTTTTCTATTTATTTCATCCTCATTATGCAAAGTAGCATTGGATACGACTACACCACCGACCGTAACTGGATTTATTTTTGCAACTGGAGTGATTGCTCCAGTTCGTCCAACCTGAATAACTATATTTTTAATTTTTGAGGAGGCTTTTACTGATGAAAATTTATAGGCTATAGCCCATCTCGGAGCATTAGATGTGGAACCAAGTCTTTCTTGAAAATTGAAATCATTAACTTTGTAAACTATACCATCAACGTCATAATCTAGAGTTGACCTTAAGGCTTCCATATCTGAATGATTTTTTTCAACCTCTCCTATTGAGTTGACTAACTTACAATTAGAATTAATTGGAAATCCCCAGCTTTTAAGTTTTTTAAGTAACTCTGTTTGTTTTTTGAAAATTTTTGGATTAACTTCACCTATGCCATAGGCAAAGAATTTTAAAGGTATTTTGGCTGTCTCTTTAGAGTCTTTTTGTCTTAGAGAACCGCCCGCTGCATTACGTGGATTAGCAAATTTATCTTTTAATTTTTCAAAATCTTTTTTACCTATATAAACCTCACCTCTAACCTCTATAACTCTAGGAGAGTTTGTTAAACTTTTAGGTATATCTTTTATTGTTGTAAGGTTCTCAGTAATATTCTCACCAAAAACACCATCTCCTCGTGATAATCCATAAACTAACTTTCCATTTTCATACCTTAGGGTGGCAGAGATGCCATCTATTTTAGGTTCAGACGATAATTGAATTTCAGATTTATTATTTAAAAAATTATTTATTTTCTTTTTAAAATCTAACATATCCTCTTTTTCAAAAGCATTATTTAAAGAGAGCATTGGTTTAGAATGTCTTACTTTGTCAAATTTAGAAGAGGGCTTAGAACCTACTAAAGTATCCAAATTTTGAATTTTTTTCAAAAAAGGATACTTTTTCGCTAATTCAAGTAACTCTTTTTTTAATTTATCAAATTCCTGATCTGAAATTATTGGATTGTCTTTTTCAAAATAAGCTCTGTTATATCGATTAAGCTTTCCAATTTTTTCTTTGTAAAGCTCTTTAATTTTTTCCTGTTTTGTCATCAATAAATAAAATCTTCTTAATAGTTCTTCTTATAAGACTATCTTCTTTGATATCTTTCTTAATTTTTGTTGATTTGTAATTTTTATTTAACACTTTATAAGATCTTTCATACCATTCACTTGAATTATAATTATAGCCCAATAGAACTGCTGCGGCCTTTGCTTCCTGATCCAGACCTATTTTATAATATATTTCAACTAATCTATGTAGGGCCTCTTCTATAAAAATTGTTTTATTATAATCTTTTACTATTACTTTTAATCTATTGATTGCCGGAATCCATTTTTCATTTTTTATATAATATCTAGCAATTAATAATTCTTTTGCTGCAAGCTGATTTATAACCAAATCGAGTTTAAATTTTAGATCTATTGCATAATCTGTGTCTGGAAATTTTTCAATATAAGATTCTATTTTTTCTTTTGAAATAATAAGTGGCTGTATATCTTTATCCTCGTCTAAAATTTGTTCATAGTAACTTATTGCAATAAGATAGTGGGCATAACTGACATTGGGACTAGCAGGATAAATCCTTATAAATCTTTCAAGATTTAAGATAGCTTCATCATAAAAATTTATGTTATAAAGACAATAACTAGACATTAATGCTGACTTAGAAGCCCAATCAATTTCAGGAAGCATTCCCTCTGCTTCACTAAATTTTTTTGAAGCGTAAAGATAGCTTCCCTTTCTCATACCCTCTAAAGCTTCTTCATAAATTTTTATTGCCTCATCGCTAGTTGAGGGAGGTTTGATTGCTTGATCTGCTTTTTTTCCACCACCGCAAGAAACAAAAAATAAAGTTAAAATAATAGAGAATAAAATTTTACGCATGTTACTATTATTAACAAAAAAAACACTTGTCGTAAAATAGTCTTAAATTTAGGCGTTTACTGCAAATCTCTTGTTAAGAGGTAGGATTTTTCTTACGTTTGAAGAGGAAGATTTGGTCTCGACAACTTCATAATTGCCCTTGTCTGAAAAGATTTTTTTCAAAAATTTATTTGTTAAAGAATGACCACCATGAGTACAGTCTATCGATCCGATAACTCTTGCTCCTGACAGCATAAAATCTCCAGCTAGATCTAATATTTTGTGATTTACAAATTCTTTTTCTGATCTAAGACCGCCTTCATTAAGAACTTTATCTCCTTTAACTACAACTGCATTATCTAAAGAACCACCTTTAGCTAAACCAGCAGATTTGATTATTTCAATATCTTCATACAAACAGAATGTTCTTGCGCAAATAATATCATCTAAGTTCTTTTCTAAAAAGTTAACAGTATTTGCTTGAGTTTTAATTAAAGGACTATCTTTATAATTTAGTGTAAATTTAACCTCAAAGTTATTAGCTCTTGGTGTGATGCTTATTGATTTTTCATCTTCTTTAAATTCTATTTTATTTTTAATTTTTACAAATTTCCTTTTACCTTCTAAAGTTTTGAGCCCACAATTTTTTATAACTTTTACAAAATCCTTAGCTGATCCATCCATAATTGGAACTTCTGGACCGTCCAAATTAACTACTAAATTATCAATCCCACATATATAAAAAGCGGCCATTAAATGTTCTACAGTTGAAACACTAGCTCCAAAATCATTTTCTATTTTTGTACAAAGTTTTGCTGATGATACGTTCTTAAAATTTGCTATAATCTCATTATTTTTTTGCAAATCAGTTCTTTTAAAAATTATTCCTGAATTAGAATTTGCTGGAACTAATGTAACATTGACGTCTTTTCCAGAATGTAAGCCTATTCCCGAGAAACTTACTTCAGTGTTAAGTGTTTTTTGATTTTTATCCCACATACTTGATTTTATACAAAATTTAAAATGTAGGTTGAAAACAACTAATATTACAAAAAGCTACGGTATTTTTTTAAAAAAAACGTTCAAAAAAACTAGAAATTATTGACTTTTTCTTGCTTGAGAAGGGTATCGCCTCATTGTGCCAGCCTTTAAATATCAATTCTGCTGCCCCAAATAACGATCCAAAATCACCTTGTGTAAGTGACTCTGCATAAATTTTTTTATGATCTATACTTAGAGACTCTTTAAAAAGATTTTGAAGGTTTTTAAATATATTATTATCTTCAAAAAATAGATTAACTTTACCTATCCTGTTTTCAAAATAGTTTAGGTTTTTATTATTGTTGAAAGTGTAATCGATTATTTCTTTTACTCTAGCATTTATAATATCTTGAATATGTCTAATACTTAATTTTTTAAAATCAGATTTTATAAAAAATTTCTCATCTATATATCCAGCTTTGTTTTGATTTAAATTGTCTATAATCAATTCGATCTCTTCTCTTTTTAGTGAACATAGCTGGTTTATATCATTATAAATAGAATTAGTTCCAAAAGGAAATGTTTTAAAAAATGTTAGAGAAGAATTTTCATAGAGAGATACTGTACTTAGTTCATTACCAAAATTGATGACTATAAAATTTTTTAAATCTTTATTGCTATTAAGTAAGTTGATTCCATTTGCAAATGGTTTGCTTATAATTCTATCAATTTTTAAATCACATTGATTAAAAATAGCTTTTATATTTTTTAAATTATTATCAGGTATTGAAATAAAAGTCATATGCAAACTTAAATGATCCCCAAAAATATTAAGGGGAATTTTGTCTTGCTTAGCTTTATCAAGGATAAAATTAGAATTTAATATGTGAAGTATAGAATTATTTTTTTGATTACTAACTATAGAATTTTTTGCTTCATTTAATATGTAATCAAAATCTCTTTTTTCTACTTTAGACCCACTAAGTTTTTTAAAACCACTAAGGTTTGTACAGAATACATCTTTTTGATTTAAAATCACTGTGATACTATTAAAAACTTTATCAACATCTTTTTCAATCTCCTGCAAATCATCGCTAATTATTTTTGCTGTATGTTCAAAATCAGAAATTTTTCCTTTACTAATTTTAGCTTTAGCAGAAATTTTCTGACTGATTAATCGATAATCAAGATTTTCATTTATTTGAAAAACAGCATATTTGATTTTATTATCGTCTACCTCAATTATTAATTTTTCATTCATAATTACCCTACTTCATTATTAATTGATTCTTTACTCTAAAATCAAACACTTTAAACCTTTTAAATTTTTCTTTTTCGTTGATAGATAAAAACCTTTTAATAGAATCTTCTATTCTTTTACTGTCTGATGGTAACCTTAACAATTTTCCATTTTTTAAAAATATGTCCCATCTATTTGATTTAAAGTATTTAAAGTTATCTACTGTATTTGTATTAAAATTTAAATTTATAAGAACTTGATAGAACATAGAAAAGTTCTCATGCGCATTCTCTCCATATAATAAAGGAAGCGACCTAAATTTTTCACTATTATCTTTTATTAATTTTCCACTATCACTTAAAACATACTTGTTCTCATTTTTAATGAAAATACCTATAGGTTTATGTTCATGTATTTTTATTTTAATTTTATCGGGGTATATTTTTTTTAATTCAATATCTTTAACGTAGTCTAAATCAGCAATATTTTTTATCATTTCTGATTGATCTATAAGAATTAGATTTTTTTTTTTAAATATTTCTAGTCTCTCTTCGATTTCATCTGAATTTGCATTTTTTGTTCCGTCAATCTCTATTTTTTGTAATCTAAAAAACGAATTTATAATGTCATTTTCTAAATTAGAATTATAAGTTGTAAGAAAAATAAGCAATAGAAACCACAAAAAAATGTTTTTCTTCTTCATCTATTGAGACTTGCGTCCTCGACCATCCATTTTACTAATTTCGTAAATGGAATTTTAGTATACCTCGCAATTTCAGGAACAAGCGATAAACTAGTCAAGCCTGGCTGAGTATTTACCTCTAGGAGGAAAAATTTTTCTTTGTAGAACCTAAAGTCACATCTTACAATTCCTTTACATTTTAAAACTTTATTAGCTTTTTTAGATATGTTTAAAACTTCCTTGTATTTGCTTGCTGAAATTTCAGCGGGCATCACATGTAATGTTTTTGACGATTTTTTATATTTGGCATCATAGTCATAGAATGGTCTTCTTGGTCTTAATTCTATTGCGCCTATGGCTTTTCCACCAATTACAGCAGCTTGAATTTCTTTACCTGGTATAAAGGTTTCAAAAATCAAATTATTATATTTTTTACTTAAATTGTTAAAAGAGGTATTTAATGAAGAAATTGTTTTACAAATTTTTACACCAATACTGGATCCTTCATCATTTGGTTTTATTACAATAGGGAATTTAAGTTTATTTTTTTTGATTTTATTCTTTAAATTAGCTTTTAAAAAGTCTTTTTTATTTAAAAAAAAGTAGTTGGGTGTTTTTATTTTATTTTTAGTAAACATTTGTTTAGAAAAATATTTATTCATTGCAAGCATAGAAGATAGAACTCCTGAGTGAGTATAAGGTATACCTATATGTTCAAAGAAACTTTGAATATATCCATCTTCTCCTCCTTTGCCGTGAAGTGCATTAAATATAACATCTGCTTTATTTTTTTTTATTTCAGTTATAGATGAAAATTTTGGATCAAACTTTATAACCCTATATCCCAATTTTCTTAAAGCTTTTATACATGAGGTCCCTGTATCTAAACTTACTTCTCTTTCTTTAGATGTACCACCCAAAATAACAAGGATTCTTTTTTTTTTAGCCAATTTTATTTTTTCCCAATAATTTTTATTTCTAAATCTAAATTAACACCTGTTTTCAAAAATACTCTTTCTCTTACTTTTCGGATCAGACTTTCAACATCTTGGGATGTTGCTCTGCCATCATTTAAAAAAAAATTACAATGATGTTCTGAAAGTCTGGCCCCACCAATACTAAAATTAGAACAACCGGACATTTTAATTAACTCCCATGCTTTCTTGTTATTTGGATTTTTGAATGTACTTCCGCATGTTTTTATATTACTTGGTTGGCTCTTTTTTTTAAGATCTAAAAAATTTTTTTGTTTTTTTTCAATATCTTCTTTATTTGCCTTGTGACCTTTGAGTTTGGCACTCAAAATTATTAAATTTTCACCAAAATCACTTCCTCTATAAAAAAAATCAATTTCATTAGCTTTAAAAGATTTTAATTTCCCATCAAATGTTAAAGCCTCAAAAGATATAACTATTTCTGACATATCGTGACCGTAGCAGCCACTATTCATTACAATAGCACCACCAATACTACCTGGTATACAAGATAAAAATTCTAGTCCTGTTAAAGAATTATCCATAGCAAAGTTTGCAACTTTTTTATCTAGTGTAGCTGCACCAACTTCTATATTTCCATCACTAAGTATTTTTGTATAAGAAAAACTATTTCCAAGTTTAATTACTGTTCCATCGTAACCGCCGTCTCTAAAAATAGTATTGGAACCAGCACCTAAAATATGGATTCCACCATTATCCTTGTTATTTTCCAAAAACTTTTTTATTTCATTAATAGATTTAGGTTTAAAGAATATTTTGGCTGAACCACCTAGATTAAACCAATTATATTTTTTTAACTTCTCATTATTTAAAATTACACCACTCATATTATAGTTTCATTTCCCTTATCCACTTTGAGATTGAACCTGCTCCCATACATAGTATGAGTTCGTTGCTTATTAAATTCTTTTTAAAAAATTTTCTTAGATCTTTTTCATCTTCAACTGTTATTACCTGAACTTTTGATTTTTTCGCAATTAACTTTGCAAAATTTTTTTTATCATAATGTTTATCAACTTTTTCACCAGCAGGATAAACTGGGCATAAAATAACTAGATTGGAATCCTTAAATGAGAATGCAAAATCTCCTTTAAGAAGTTTTATTCTAGAATATCTATGTGGCTGAAATACAGAAATAATCTTCCTTCCTTTATATGTAATTCTCAAACTATGTAAAACAGATTTAATCTCAGTGGGATGGTGTGCATAATCATCAAAAAATTCTCTGCCATTGTTTTCAAAAACTTTTGTAAGTCTTCTTTGAATTCCTGTAAACTTTCTTAGTGCATTTCTAATAATTTTTATATCTATGCCAATATGCAAGCAAAGAGCAATGGCACTTGCGGAGTTTAAAATGTTATAGGGTCCTATAAGATTAAGTTTTATCTTTTTAATTTTAATTTTTTTTAATCCAGGTATAGAAGTTTCAAGGTCAAATATTGAGTAATTTTTTTTATAAATAGTATTTAATATTCTAAAATTTGCTTTTTTAGAAAAACCATAAGTGAAAAAATTTTTATTTTTAATTTTAGGAATTAATTTTTTTATTTCTTTATCATCTATACATAAAAAAGACTTTCCTATTGTTGGTGTTTTATTAACAAAATTTAAAAATGATTTTTTTAAATTTTGAAAACTTTTATAAAAATCAATATGCTCTCTATCAATATTGGTAACTACTGAATAGTTAACTGGAAGATTTAAGAAACTACCATCTGACTCGTCGGCTTCTAAAACTGCCCAATCTCCTTTCCCATATCTAGCTGAACTTCTAATTGAATTTATTACTCCGCCATTTACAATTGTCGGATCTAACTTGGCTTCATAAAGTATCCTTGAAATTAATGATGTAGTCGTAGTTTTTCCATGTGATCCTGTTATTACAATATTTTTTTTAAGTGAAACAACATGGGCCAACATCTCTGCTCTTTTTAAAATTTTTAATTTTCTATTTTTTGCAGCTTTTATTTCTGAATTGCTATTTTTTATAGCTGAAGATCTAACGATAATTGATGAATTTTTTATATTTTTTTTGTTATGTTTTGTAAAAACTTTAATTCCGTTTTTTTTACATCTTTCCACATTTTTGCTTTTAACTATATCGCTTCCTTGAACATTGAAACCCATATCCCTCATAATTTGTGCGAGCCCGCTCATACCTATGCCGCCTATCCCAACAAAATGAATTCTTTCACTAATTGCTATTTTAGATCTGTCCATTTAGAACTTTCTTGATTAATTGATTAGTTTTTGAAATAGCCTCTTGATCTGAATGTTTTTTCATTTTTTCTTTTAGTAAAATAAGTTTATTTCTGTCTTTATTGAGATCTTTAAGTATGTCAAATAGTTTTTCAAACATGTACCTTTGTTCTAATAAAAAACAGTAACCTTTATTCTCAAAATACTTTGCATTTTTTAATTGATGGTTGTCTGTTGAGGAGGGTAATGGAATAGCAATTGACGGGATATTTAGATTTATCAGCTCTGCGATTGAAGAAGCACCTGACCTAGTAATTGCGATATCTGTTTTTTCATAATATTTTGATATATCATTTTCAAACGTAAATAGCGTAAATTTAAGATTTAGTTCACTATAAATTCTATTTATATTATTTTTTTGAAAATCCAAACACTGTTGATAAATATTAAATTTAGTACCACTATCATAACATTTTCTTATAACACTGGGCAAGTATTCACCAAAAATTTTTGCAGACTGACTTCCACCCATTATTAAAATTGATAATTCATTATTGTAAAGTTCAGTTTTTTTTTTCTTAATATTAAATATTTTATTTCTGAGTAAATAACCAGACTGAAATACCTTGTGTTTATATCTATTTCTTATACCCTCAACATCCTCCGTCGATACCAATATTTTTCTGGATAATGGCAAAAGAAATCTATTCGCTTTACCTATAACACGATTATTTTCATAAATTATTATTGGAATTTTTAAAGCATACGCTGATAAACAAACTGCAAATGAAGAATATCCTCCCATTCCTACGACTAACTTTGGTTTCAATCTAATTAATAGCCTAAATGACTTTATAATAGAAAAAAGAGTTTTTATTAATCCTGTAAATATTTTAAAAATATTCTTACCCAAAACTCTATCAGAATTAATTATATTAATTTTTAAACTTTTTTCATTCTGAAAATATTTTAATCCTCTTTGGTCGGTAATAATTTCTATCTTATATTCGCTATTTAAAAACTCATATAGGCTAACTGATGGAAAAATATGACCTCCTGTACCACCAGTTGCAATTACAATAGTTTTTTTATTTATCTGCATTTAATTTTTCACCTTAAGGGAGGTATAATTCAAAATTATTCCAGCTATAATACCGCTTGATATCAAGGAAGAACCACCATAACTTAGAAATGGTAAAGTCATGCCTGTTGTAGGCAATAAATTTGCATTAACTCCAACATGTATAAATGTTTGAAAAATTAATAATGAAACAAGACCACAAAGAGAAAGTTTATAGAAATCATTTGTATAATTAATGATTATTTTAGTTATACGGAACGCAATAAAAAGAAAAATTAATATTATTAATATTGAAATAATAGAACCAAATTCTTCACTTATAACTGCAATTATATAGTCAGTATGTGCCTCGGGCACAGACTCTTTCAATATGCCTTCGCCCATACCTTGTCCTTTGATTCCGCCTTGTCTTATTGCATCGATTGCTTTCTGTGACTGAAAATTATCTGCTTTAGTGGGATCTAAAAAAGATGAAATCCTATTTGTAATATAATTAAATTTTTCTGGAGCTAGGAATATTAAACTAAAAAATATTGAAATAATTGAAATAAAAAGTGCGATAAGAACATAAATATTCATTCCTGATACAAAAATTAATGAAAGCCACGTGCCAACTATTAATACTGATTGCCCTAGATCAGGTTGTATAACCAAAAAAATAATTATAAGTGATAACAATAAAAAAGTTATAAAACGAGAAATATTTAAATTCTTTATATAATCTGAACTAATAATTTGTGATACCAAAAGAATAAAAAAGGGTTTCGTAAATTCAATCGGTTGAAAATTAAAAAAATAAAGATTAAGCCATCTTTTAGCTCCCTTAACCTCAATTCCAATTAATGGCACTAATGCTAGTGTTATAAAGAATAGTAGAAAACAGGGTAATATCATTCTGTTAATAAGATTTTTATTAATTGTGGAAACAAAAATCATGAGGATAAAAGATACAAATGCATAAAGGAAATGTTTTTGAAAAAAAGAGTAATACTCTCTATCTAATCTCTCATCTGCTAAAATCGAAGTAGAAGAAAAAGAAAAAAACACACCAAGAAAAAATAACGACGTAAAACCTAATAAAATTTGTTTATCTACATTTCTCCAGTATTTTTTTATATTTATTTTGTTAAAAGAAAAATTTTCAAAGGTATTTTTTTGCATAAATATTTACTAATTTTTTAAATTTATTTCCTCTTTCCTCAAAATTTCTAAATTGGTCATATGACGCACTTGCAGGACTAAAAACGACAAAAATTTTATTTATTTTTCTAAGACTCATCATTTTTAATTCCTCAAAAATATGTTTGACGGTTCTTTCTAAATTTACTGTTTCCTTAAAATTGATTTTTTTATTTAATTGTTTTTTGAAAAATTTTCTGTCTTTACCAATAATAAATACCTTTAATATATTATTTTTAATTTGATTTAAGTAAAACTTATCTCCGGCCTTTTTCAGACCTCCCACAACCCAAATTATATTTTTATAATTAATTAAACAATCTTTTGCTGCTTCAAAAGAAGTAGCTTTTGAATCATTTACAAAACTTATATTTTTTTTTTTCAAAAATATTTCTTGTCTATGGGGCAATCCTTTAAATTTCTTTAATTTTGAAAAAAAGTTGTAGTCGTTGATACCAAAATTTTTTTTTAATTTATAGATAAATGAAAGATTTTCAATATTATTATTCGACTTTAAATAATTATTTTTAGTATTTCTTTTAATAAGTTTTTTAGTTTTTTTGTTAATATAAACAATAGAAGATTGAAATTTATTTTTTTTAAATAAATTAATTATTTTTTTATCTTGAGGGAGATAAGCAAAATCATCTTTGTTTTGTAAAGAAAAAATTTTAAATTTAGCATCAATATAATTTTTAAAATTACCATGCCAGTCCAAGTGATCTTTTGAAATATTTATTAAAATAGCGTGATTTGGTCTAGTATATTTCGAATACTCTAGTTGAAATGAGGACATTTCAATAACAATTACTGTTCTCCTTTGTTTTCCCAAATTATAACTAAGAATTGGTTTTCCGATATTTCCAACAGTAATTGCATTTATTCCAGAAGACTTTAAAACTTTTTGAATAATACTGCAGGTAGTTGATTTACCATTTGTTCCTGTAACAACTATTGATTTAAAAATCTTATTCGTTAAAAAAAAAAGATCAATATCTGTAATAATTTTATTTTTATTTTTCTTAAGTAATTTTCCATGTTTG
>MDSW01085012.1_pt1 | contig 17103 bp, 17 predicted proteins | sample 811171 | NCBI WGS metagenome assembly MDSW01 (sample SAMN05326641, study PRJNA326480) | marine metagenome | isolation source: seawater | place: Atlantic Ocean: North West | collected 2012
GGTTTAACTGCTTTCTTTTTTGGTTTAACTGTTTTCTTTTTTGGTTTAACTGCTTTCTTTTTTGGTTTAACTGCTTTCTTTTTTGGTTTAACTGCTTTCTTTTTTGGTTTAACTACTTTCTTTTTTGGTTTAACTGCTTTCTTTTGTTTTTTTTCTTTCAATAATCTTTTTAATCTATTAATTTCATTTAATTTATTTAATTCAGCTATTTTTTTTCTTAATCTATAAATCTCATGATCTTTATCATATATATTATTTATATAAGGATTAATTTTCAATGGATTATATAATAATATTTTTTGTTTTATAGGTTCTATTTTAGGTTCTATTTTTGGTTCTATTTTTGGTTCTATATTTTTTATATTTCTTATATTAGGTAAATTTGTACCAGGAATATAATCAGCTTGTTCTAATAATTCATTTAATTCATTATTATCCAGTCTTTGTATATCTGTATCTGACATAATTAAACTACCATCACCTTTATTATAAATACCATTTCCTTTTTTTATATTCATGAATATTCTTATATTTATATATTAATATAATTATAAAAAATGAATATAAAAAAATATAAATAAATTTATATTAAATTTTATATTAATATAATGTTATAATGAGATATTTAATATATTCATTATCTACTATATCAATAATAAGTTTGAGTACCTACATTATATATTATATTTATAAAAAAAAAAAAGAAATTGAATGTTAAATTAATAGCAATTACTGGTAATATAGGTAGTGGTAAATCAACTTTATTAGAGTATATAGATAAAAATTATGATATAATTAAATATAACTTTGCTGATCCTATAAAAGAAATAGGTTTAAAATTCGGATTTGGATATAAACAATTATATGGTAATCAAAAGGATAAATTAAAAATAAATAAAATATGGAATATTTCTGGTAGAAAATTTATGCAATTATTTGGAACAGAGATATCAAAAATATATTTTCCAAAAGTATTTAAAAAATCTAATTTAGAAAATTGTGGTATATGGTCAAAAATATTTGAAAATTTTTATTTAAAAAATAATGATAGTAAAACTATAATAATTGGAGATTTAAGATTTAAAGACGAAGAATATATAATAAAAAAATATTCAGGTGTTATAATAAAAATAATACGAGTAAATAATACAAATTTAGGTATAAAACATTCATCTGAGTTGTATATAAAAGATATAAAACCAACTCATATTATACATAATAATCTGGATTTAAATAATTTATATAATGAAATAGATAAAATTTTATTACAATATAAAAAATGATTATAAAAATAATATAATTAAAATGTATACTAAATTTAATAAAAATAATAATGAGTTTATATAATTTTAAAAATGATATTTTAAAAAATGTAAAAATAAGTTGGTTAGATATATTAGATAATGAAATTCTAAATAATACATTAAAAAGTATTAATAGTGAGAATATTAGTCCAAAATATTATAATATATTTGAAGCATTTAAATATTTTGAATTACATGAATGTAAATTAATAATAATAGGTCAAGATCCATATCCAGATATAAATCATGCTATGGGATTATCATTTAGTACTCTAGCAAATAAATTACCACCATCATTACTAAATATATTTAAATGTTTAAAACGAGATAAACATTTTTATAAAGGTACACATAATATACAATTAAATAAAGGTAATCTAATTAATTGGGCGAAACAAGGTGTTTTATTATTAAATATGGCATTTACTACTGAAATAGGAAAATCTAATATACATACTAAATTATGGAAAAATTATTCAATTAATTTAATAAAAAAAATATCTAATAATAATAAAATTGGGAACACCAAAGGTGCCCGTGGAGACAAAGTCTCCCCCATATTTATATTATTAGGAAATAAATCACAAAATTTAATAAAATATATCAAGGAAAAAAATAATATATTTATAGAAAAACATCCGTCTCCATTGTGTCAAAATAGAATAAAAAATGAAAATTTAAAATTTATTAATTCAAAAATATTTACAAATATAAATTTAAGATTATTATTAACTAATAGTGAACCAATAATATTTGACCCAAGTATTAATGATTTTAAATCTAAATATAATTTATATAAATTTTTATTATTTAATAAATTGGAAAATTTTCATATTATATTTACAGATGGTTCAAATTATAGTGGTATAAAAAATAAAACCAATATAAAATCAAATAAAGGGAGAGGTGGTTATTCTTTATATTTTTATAAAAATAAAAAAAAATATATAGGTAATTTGTCTATTGAAAATTATAATAGTACTAATATTAGAGCAGAAGGTATGGCCATATTGAAATCTTTAGAAATTTTTTTAGATAAATATATCATAGAACAAAAACTAACCTCCAATAATATATATAAAGGTATTTTAATTATAACAGATTCTAAATTTTGGATTGATATGATTAAAAATTATATACCAAATTGGATAAATAAAAAATTAGATTTAAAATTAAAAAAAAATAGTGATATTATTATTAGATTAGTAGAATTATTAAATATAATATATGAAAAAAAAATAATATTATCATTATGTCATGTATATGCTCATAATAAAACAGGATTAAAAAATTCTAATTGTAAATTTGATAAATTATTATATAAATATAATGATTTGGTTGATAATTTAGCTAAATATGCAAGAGTTAATTTAAAACCAGGTAATTTCAAGGAAATTATTAATAAATCTTAAATAAATTATTTTCAATGAGATACTAAGTATAGGGTAAGAAGAAGGAAGAGAACCTTCCGTGTCCCTCTTTTACCTTTATATTTAAATTTTTTTTATAATACATTCATTTAATATATATATAATTTCTTTATATTTTTTTTCTATATTTATTAAATCTTTTTTAATAAATAAGATTCTATTAAAAAAATTATGATAATTTGTTATATTTTTATTAATAACATAATCTTTTTTTTTATTTGAAAATGATGGTTCAGCTATATTAATAATTTTATTAATTAATAATTTAATTTTACTAATATCATTTATATTAATTTTTATAGATTTATTGCTTAGTTTTACATTTATATTATGTTTTTTTTTTAAATAATTTAATAATTTTATATTAATATTAATAATATCATAAAAAGGAAATTCAAATAATAAAAGTATTCTTTCTATAGGTACTAATGGGCAATATCCATAATATGTATATTCATATAATAAATTATTTATATTATCACTATAATCTATTAAACTATCAATCTTTAAATTTATTAAATTATCAGATAAGCATTTTAAAATAATAGAAGATGTATTATAATCTTTTAATTTATTATTATAATATTTTAAATCAAATATTTTATTTTTTAAATTTTCTTTTTCTATAATTAAATTTCTAATATTTAAATAATCTAGAATAATATTTTCAAAATAATTTTTTATTTTATAATATAAATTTTTTATAGAAGCTAAAAATATATAATTAATATTATTTATTTTTAATATTTTATTTATTAATTGATTTTTAGGTATATTTAATATAATATTTATTAATTCATTAGTTTTTTTATTATTACAATTTAAATCTATATGAAAAAAATTTTTTATAAATTTATTTTTAGATTTTTTATCTTTTATATTTAACAAATATTTATATTCATTTTTTTTATTTAAGAAATAATTATCTATTATATTATTTAATATAATTTCAGTATTATTTATATTATTTTTTCCACCATATATAATTAATTTATTCATATCAATATATATTATTATATTATATTATATTATATTATATATAATAATATGAATTCCAATGAAAAAATTATATTTAATGAAACACCTTGTAAAGTATCAACAAAAGGTATATTATGTGAAGATAATGATTTAGAATTAAATAAAATAAAAAAAATAGAATGTAATAAAATTAAATGTAAAAATTTATTAGATTTATTTATTCGTACAGATAATGAAAATTTAAAAAAAAAATATATAAAATCATTAAAACAATTTGGTCCAAGTAATTCAACTGAATGGTTAAGTAATTTAGATATTGATAATGTATTAATTGATTGGCAAAAAGCATATCCTAATTTTTATATGCATAATTTTGGTATGGCAGATAATTTAATTTTCTTTGATAATGTAATAAATATGTTAGATGAATTATTTAATAAAAATAATAATTTTATGATTGGGACTATTGTTAATACCGATAATAGTATGGGTAGTGGTATTCATTGGTATGCTATATTACTTTCGTTCGATTATAATACTAAAATATTTAATATAGAATATTTTAATTCTTCTGGCGAATTTATAAGCAATAAATCAAATGAATTAAAACATTGGTATAATAAATCTATTGAATTAAAAAATTATATTATAGAAAAATATTCTAATTATATAAAAAATATAAAATTAGTTGATGTTGCTAATGGTAAGATTTATCAAAAAGACGATCATTCATGTGGTATATATAGTTTAGCTTATATTTGGTATAGAATAAATAATATACCATTAAATGATTTTACTATGTATAAAATTAATTTTAATGATAATTTAATGTTGAAATTTAGAAAAATATTTTTTATAGATAAAAATATTTTAAATATAGGTGGTTAATCTTAATAATTTTACAAAAAAAATATAAAGAATTTTTTATAGGGGAGGGACAAAGTCCCGCACGTGGCACCCTGCGGGTGCCCCCTATTATTCCTTTAAATGTTTAATATGATAATAATTAAAAAGAATAATACAAATATTATAAATAATTTATTTTTTATAGTATCTTTTTTTTCTTGTAATTCCTTTTGTAATTTACAAATTATATTATTTTTTTCTTTTAATATTTGTTCATATTTCTTAATTTTAATATCATATTTTTTTATTTCAATATCATATTTTTTATTTATTATATTAGTATCTTGTTTAATTGCTAAATTAATTAATTTTTCAATAGTATAACTCATTGTAAAATATTATATAATATTATAATAAATTCAATTAAATAATTCAATTTTTATATAATTTATTATAATATAGATAATGAAAAATATAATGATTTAACTATTAGTCCTTCAATTAGACAGACTCTACAGCACTGGGAATATAAATTAACTAAATCTGATTATAATAAAGAACTTAATAAACGTGGTATTAATATTACATAATATTAGTATTATTCTATAGGGGCGGGACTTTGTCCCGCACGTGGTTGGAGACCTCATAGAGGTCTCACGGGAATCTTCGATTCCCCTACCCTGCGGGTGCCCCCTATTAATTAATTTTAATCCAGTCATTTGGGCATAAATCTGATAAATTATTATTACTAGCATCTGGACCAAACCATATATTTGGATAACATACTATTTTATTTTTATTATCATTAAAATATGCCCCAAACCAAGAAAAACTGCTATTTGCTATTATATTATGATTACAATTACTCATTAATATCATTTGTTCATAATCTGATATTGAATCTTTAACTTTTATAAAATTTAATTTTATAGAATTATCTATATTATGTAATTCTGTATATAATTCTTTTATATTTAAATTTACTGTTTCATTATCTTCTTCTTCACAAAAGTATAATATATTATATTTTTTTTTATTAGTATTTGTAATTATATGTTGTATAGAATTTTTATAATAATCTATTTTTTGAATTGGATGGTAATTTTGTTTATTTTTATAATCACCTAATCTAAAATGTATTGATATAGTAGATGTTTGATTATTATCTATTATATTTTTCCAATATTTATTAATTATATTATTTTTTATTTCATTAAATTTTATTAATTTTTTTATATCTTCAAATTTATCTTCAAAATATTTATATGATTGATAATAACCTAATAACATAAAATCTTGATTAATAAAAGGTATTTCTGAATAATGAAAACTTTTTTCTTTATAAATTGGAAATTTTATATATTCATTTGTTAAATTTTCTGTTAAATTATTTAAAAATGTATTCCAATATGTTATTCTTTCTTTTCCTATTTTTAAAATTTTAGTATTATAAAATATATATTTTTTATCAAATTTTAAACAATATGCGATTGTGGCAAATATTTGAAATAATTGATTACCTAATCCACCCATTAAATTTACACTTACTTTATATTTACTTGAATAATGATCTAACATCAAATGATCATAATTAATTGTTTTATTTTCTATATTTGAATACCCTGGTCTTTGGGTTATAGTTCTTGGGTATAAAATATACCAATTATCTGACTTCTGTAAAGAGAACCAATTACAATCTATTGAATATTTTTGATGCATATTAGGGTATTTTATTAAATATTGAACACCTGTTTTTATATTTGCTATTAATTTATTATAATAATGTTTTTTTACTATATACCCTGTTGTGGTCCATGATTTATGTATTTTTAAACATATATTATTTATTTTCTCATATGGGGGTCTAATATTACCAGCCAATAATAATACATCATATTCATTTTGGTTTGTATTTTCTAAAAATTCTTTCAATAATTTTTTAAATAAATCTATATTTTTAAATTGTATATCATCTTCTACAATAACTATATATTCTAAATTATTGTCTCTTGCCATTTCTAATAGTGCTAAATGACTTAGAGAACAACCTATTCTACCATTTTCTGTTTTTATAGCATTAAATCTTGTATAATTCCATTTTAATTTATTTAATTCTTCTTCCACCAAATACTTTCTATCTTTTCTGGATTCTAAATTTATATAATATACATTATTTAATATTACCATTAATATTGAATATATTGAATATATTAATTATATTAATTTTATTTTTAAATAAAAATTGAATAAAATACAACATAAAAATAAAATACAAAATAATAGATATGAATATATTAGATATATTAAAAAACCCATATAAGGAACAACCTATTAAAGAATTAGATGATATTAAAACTATTTCCCATTCTAAATTAAATAAGAAGAAGGATTTTATAAATAATAATAATAAAAATATATGTTATATTTGTTTTAAAAAACCTTATTGTTTAAGAAAACATATTAGAACACATGGTATTAATAAAAATAAAAGTAAAACATTTGATTGTAATATTTGTAATAGAAAATTTTATGTAAAAAATAGTCTGAAAAGACATAAATTATTTGTTCATAATATTGGGGATATTAAATGGTATAAATGTGAATTATGTCCTAAAAAATTTAGAACATTATATCATCTAAATAGACATAAAGATAGTCATAAAAGATATGATATTAAATTTAAAAATTATAAATATAAATGCCCAATTTGTAATAAACCTATAAAAGTTAAAAGAAATGTCAAACGTCATATAGCATATACCCATTAAAAATTAATTATATTTTTTTTTTGTTAAAATATATTAAACATATCTAAAAACATATATTATATATTATATATTAATTATGAGTGACATTAATACTATCATCGACCCAGCTGAATTTACCAAAGTAGTCCAAAAATTACGAGAATTTTTTGATAAAAAAGGTTTTTTAGAAGTCCATACACAAAATAGATTATCTATTTTAGCAGCTTGTGAAGATCCAAAAACTATATCAACATTTAGTTATGGTGGAAAAGTATTCCCTCTCCCTCAGACTGGACAGATGTGGCTTGAATATGAGCTACTTAAGGACCCAAAATCCCCTGGTTTTTATTGCTTAAGCACAAGTTATAGAAATGAACCAAATCCAATTAAAGGTAGGCACGATAAAATTTTTCCTATGTTTGAATTTGAATTAAAGGGTGATATGAATGAATTAATTAAAATGGAAAGAGAATTATTAGAACATTTAGGTTTTGGTAATAAAGATGAATTTCCAGAAGACACTTATATAAATATAGCAAAAAAATATGATACAAAAGAATTGACTCATGCACATGAAACATTATTAGATAAAGATTTAGGACATGTTGTTTTTATGAAAGATTTTCCAAATTATACCTCCCCATTTTGGAATATGAAACAATCACCTAATAAAGATGTTGCTAAAAAAGTTGATGTTATTATACATGGTATTGAAACAATCGGTTCAGCAGAAAGATCAACTAATCCTGATGAAATGAGATCAGAATTTAATACAATTAGTGATGGAAATTATGCTGATATTTTATATAGTCATTTTTCTAAAGAAAGAGTTCAAAATGAACTAAATGAATTTCTTAGTTATGATTTCTTTGAGAGATCTGGTGGTGGTATTGGTGTGACTAGATTAATTAGAGCTATGAAATTAAGTAATTTATTATAAAAAAACGAATTAATATATAGGGAGTAATCTTTTTTTTTTTATATATTAAATCAATATAAATATATTAATTAATATAAATATATAAATATATAAATCAATACAAATGTATAAATTTTGGGAATTTATAATAATATTATGTATTAAATATATTCCTAAAAAATATTGTGGTAAAAATATTTATTTATTTAAAAATAATAAATTAGGATTATGTCCAGATAATTATTCACCAAATATGCCATATGATTGGATATTTCCAGATTATAAATATTATAATAAATATTGCAATGAAAAGGGGTTATGTAATTTTTGTATTAATCTTCGTAATAATTCATATTTAAATAAATATGAATGGATAGACACTAAGTGGGGATTTAATTTTAAAAAAAAATTTTTAAATATATATGAAGTAGGTAATCAAGTAAATATAGGATTAAAAAATGAAATATATTATATGATGGATCCATTAATACCATCATTTAATATAAATGATAAAAATATACATATATTAAAAAGTGGAAAATTAGCAAGATGTCCTGAAAGTTATACAACTTATATACCTTCTAAATATAGACATAATGAAAATAAATATTATAAAAATTATTGTAATACTGATGGATTATGTAATTTATGTTTTAGTACTAAATATAATGCTAGATTTTTAACTGAAAATGAATGGGCAAAAACTAAGTGGAATAAAAAATTCTATGGATATCCTATAGATAAAACATTAATAGGTGGGCAATTTAGTATAAGTCGCTTATATATGGTAGATCCTTTAGTACCTAATTACGATCCATTTAATAATAATATTTATGTTTTTAAAAATAATAATAAATTTATGGGTGAGTGTTTACCTAATTATAAACCTTATATGGAGGATCATTGGAGAGTTATTATTAATAAATATTATAAAAAACATTGTAATCCTAATGGATTATGTAATATATGTATATGTTCTTATATAGATGAAACGAAATGTACAGAAAATTTATTAAATTATAATAGAAAAAAAAATAATGTTTTATTGGGAAAACCTCTTATGTATAATAAATATTATATTAATATAAGAGGTGGGTTAAGAATAATTAATGCTTTAAATTTAGATATGAATTAATAATAATATAATATTATATTATATTATATATATATGGAAAATTATAAAATTGGAATTGCTGGATTAGGTATAGTTGGTTCTTCTATAAAAAATTTTTTAGAACATAATCATATACAAAATACATATTTTTATGATAAATTTAAAAAAAATATTTCTGATTTTGATGTTCTATTAAAATGTGATATTATATTTTTATGTTTACCTACTAAATATAAGCATAGTATAAAAGATTATGATTATTCTGCTATAGACGATGTTATGACTAAATTAAAAAAAAATAAATATGATGGATTAGTAGTTTTAAAAAGTACTATAACACCAGGTAAAACAATAGAATTATATAAAAAATATAATTTAGATTTATGTTTTTATCCAGAATTCTTAACAGCATCAACAGCAAACATTGATTTCTTAAAACAGAAACAAATTATATTAGGTTTATTAGAAAATCCTAATACTAATTTAAAAAATAAATATAATAAATTAATACAATTTTTTAATATTTATTTTAATAAATCTATAATAACTATAACTAATACAAAAATAGCAGAATCAGTAAAATTATTTTGTAATAATTTTTATTCTATGAAAATAGCTATATGTAATGATTTTTATAAAATATGTGAATTTAATAATATTGAATATGATAATGTAATGAATATAATGTTAAATAATGGTTGGATTAATAAAATGCATACTAAAGTCCCTGGAACTGATACAAAATTTGGTTATGGTGGTGGTTGTTTTATTAAGGATACTAATGCTCTAAATGAATATATGAAAAGAAATAATATAAATTCTAAAGTATTAGACTCAATTATTACTTTAAATAATGAAAGAAGAGATTTATCAAATGAATATACAAATTGTATAGATTAATTAATTTTATATTCTAATAAATTAATATTACAATTATCTACTCTTAATCCACAAGAACCACTTTTAATATTATTCTTACAAATATATATTATTTTTTTTTCATTATTATCTGAATTTATAGAGGCGGGATTTTGTCCCGCACGTGGCATCCCTTCGGGGGGTCCCCTTATATTTACATATATTTTATCAACAGATATAAATAAATTTATGTTATAAATACCAGGTTTTATTTCATTATATTTTTCTTTTAATAATGTTTTATATTTACCTTTATATTTTTCTTTTAGAATTAATAATTTATCTTTTCTAATAGATAAACACATAGTATTATCACTTGATAAATAATTAAAGAATATAGTAAATCCATGCCATGGTTTATATTTACCATTATCTAACCAATTATTAAATTTTAATTTTACTGAAATATTATAATTTTGTAATTTTATTAATTGTTTTAATTTTTTTAATAAAAATATCATTCTAAAATTATAGGTTTTTATTAAAATATTATTATTTTCATCATTTATTAATTCACCTGAGGTTACTATATATTTCTTCTTTTTTTTTAGTCTTTGTTTTCTATCTTTAGATGTACATATTATAGATTGATTATTAATTTTAGTATGTATTAATCTTTTTTTATAGGGGCGGGACTTTGTCCCACATGTGGTTGGAGACCTCATAGAGGTCTCACGGGAATCTTCGATTCCCCTACCCTGCGGGTGCCCCCTTATTTTTATCTTATCTTCTTCTGATGATAATTCATCAGAAGTGGAATCAGAGTCACAACTATTTGTTGATTCAGTATCACTACCACTATCACTATAATTATTATTAATAGTATCTATATTAAATGTATAATTATCAGAATCAATTATATAATTATTTTTATTTTTATATAAAATAAACATATTAAATTATTATATAAAATAATATAGATATATAATATGATATTGAATATAAAAAAAAAAAAATATATAAATCTTATTATATTTTTTTTATCAAATTTTCTATTAATATTTATATTATTTTATATAAATAACGGATGGTTATTTGTATTAATATTTATTACACCTGCACATATAAGAGATTCTTTATGTGCTATAGCACAAATAATTTATTATATAAAATATAAGTTTTATAATACAATTACTTATACATATAAAAAAGATTTAAATAAAAATATTATAGGATTTATACCTTGTTATTCTGAATATGTACAAGATATTTTATTAACATTAGATACTATTATAAATCAAAAAAATATAAATGATTGTAATATATTTTTTATAATTATAGTTGATGGAATAAAAATTGGAAAAAAAAATAAATATCATTTATATAAAGAATTTCATAATATTTTTAAAATTAATTATGAATATAAATACGATTATACTACATGGAAAAATAATAATATATGTATAAATATATCTCTATGTGATTATAAAGGATATGCTGTTATTTTATTGGGTAAAATGGAGAATAATGGAAAAAAATGTTCTCTAATATTAGGTGAAGAATTGTTATCTGATTTATTTCATTCAACTACATTTTTAAATAATTTTATATATAAAAAAAATATTTTATCATATCTAATGAATATATATAATATAAATTCATTAGATTTTATTTTTCATACTGATGCTGATACAATTATAGATGAATATAATTTTTATTATTTATTAAATGACATTATAAATACTGAATCTGATGGTTGTTGTGGTTTTGTTAAAGTTAATTTTAATAATGCACATTTATATTGTAATTTATGGAATAATTTACAATATACTCAATATTTTGGTGATCAATTATTAAAACGAGGATTAGAAAGTATATTAAATTTAGTTACATGTATGCCTGGATGTAATACTATGTTAAATGCTAAATCTAATATATTATCAAATGTTATTAAAGATTATAAAAGATTACCTCAAAAAAATCATTTAATACAAACAATATCACGAATGATAGGTACTGATAGATGTTATACAAAAGCATTATTAAAAAATAATGGTAAAATTATTATGTCATTAAATTCTTATATATATACAGAATGTCCTCAAAAATTATCTGTTTTTTTATCTCAAAGGAAACGATGGAATAGTAATGCTTTGAGTAATGCTTATTGTTGTTTAGTATCTAAAAAAATAGGTATTTTTAATAAAATAAATTCTTTAATTGATATTATTAGACTATATTTTACTATATTTAGATTGGGTTCAGTAATTGGTTTTTATATGATGATATATAAAATTGATTTAATTCAAATAATTTTTATAATAATATTTGTAGCACCAAGTCAATTGTATATTATTTTTAATTACTTTTATTTTGAAAAAAAATATACAATTAATTTATTGATAGGATATTTATTAAATAAATTAGTTACACCATTATTATCTGTTATTATTACAATAAAATTAATGCTATATCTAGATGATTTTTCATGGGGAAAAACAATACAATTAAAAGATAATAATAATAAAGAAGCGGGGGGAATGATGGAGGGGGACCTTTCGCCCCCAATGAGATATGCAGTATCTCCTACCCCACTGACTAGAGACATCATAGATGTCTCATGGGCATCTATGGTACCCCTACATCCGGTGTCCCAATCATTAACATCAAGTTCTTTATCAGAATTTGAAGAAAATAATAAAGAAGTGGGGGGGAAGTCCCCCCGGACACCGGAGATGTCCCTATCATTAATATTAAGTTCTTTATCAGAATTTGAAGAATATGTTTAAATATTGGGAGATCACTAAGTGTCCCATTATACATTCTATAATTTATTTAAATTATAATTAATATAATATTATAATATGAGTTCTTTTGGAACTTTATTTAAAATTACCACTTTTGGTGAAAGTCATTGTAATTCAGTTGGTGTCATTATAGAAAATACTCCTTCAAATCTAGAGTTAAATGAAAATGATTTAATTAAACAACTCCAAAGAAGACGACCCGGACAAAGTATAATTAATACAGAAAGAAATGAGCAAGATATACCTATTATATTATCTGGAACAGAAAATAATATTACATTAGGTACCCCAATATGTGTTATTGTAAAAAATAAAGATACTAGACCAGAGGATTATCAATTTAATAAAGAAAAATATATATTTAGACCATCACATGCTGATTTTACTTATTGGCAAAAATATGGTATTCATGCTTCCTCAGGTGGAGGGAGATCAAGTGCTAGGGAAACAATTGCTAGAGTTATAGGTGGTTCTATTGCTGAAAAATATTTAAAAATTAATTATAATATTGAAATTATTGCTTTTGTATCATCAGTTAGTAATATTAAATTTAATTACGATTATGATTTTTTATTAAATATTAACAGAAATATGGTTGATAAAAATATTATTAGATGCCCAGATAATATAGTGGGAGATAATATGATTAATTATATAAAAAAAATAAAATCATTAGGTGATTCATGTGGTGGTATAGTAACATGTATTTGTAAGAATGTACCCATAGGATTAGGGGAACCTTGTTTTGATAAATTTGAAGCTTTGCTAGCACAAGCTATGTTATCAATCCCATCTACTAAAGGCTTTGAAATTGGGTCCGGATTTGATGGAACTAAAATGCTTGGTTCTAAACATAATGATATATTTATTAATAATTCAAATATTGATATTTCTACTGATATAAAAAATATAAAAAATATAAAAACTAAAACTAATTATAGTGGGGGAATACAAGGTGGGATTTCAAATGGTGAACCAATTTATTTTAATGTTGCTTTTAAACCACCATCAACTATAAAAAAAAAAACAATCATCTGTTGATTTTAATGGTAATAATACTATTTTAAATTGTAAAGGAAGACATGACCCATGTGTTGTTAATAGAGCTGTTCCTATAGTTGAATCTATGGCGGCATTAGTAATAATGGATTTATTACTTAGACAAAAATCTAGAATATGCTGAGAACATAAGTGGTTTCACCTACTTATAATAATTATATTAGAGAGTGCTTTATTAATTTATATTATTCCATATTTTTATATAATATATTCTTATATTTATTATATTTGTAATTAAATATATTATATGTAATAGTAAATTATCATCCATACTTATTATAAATATATAAAAATAAATTTTAAATATAAATAATAATAATATTAATAATTTAATCCAGATTTCTTTTAAATTTAAACTAAATAAATATATAATTATAGAATATAATAATAATATATAATTTAAAATATATAATATATTAAATTTAGAATATATATTTATATTATATTGAATATTTTGTATATATTCAATTATATTGTATTCATAAAATAATATTATTAAAAGTATATTATATTCTTTCATTAATGTTATCATTTTTTTTAATAATATTATTTTATTTATTTCACATATATCAAAAATACTATAATTATATAAACAAATAGTACATTTTAATTTTTTTTTCTTATTTAATACCATTTGTTGTTCTTTTAATAAACATGATTCACATATTAATTCTTTACAAAAACATTTATTTATTAGATTATTATATTCTATATAACATATTCTACATGTATTATTCATTATATTATTGGTTATATTATTATAATATTATATTCTTAATTTATAATTATAAATGTAAGAGTTCAAAGAAAATATCATCAGATTTAATATATTATAAGAAAATTAGAAACTAAAATAAACCTCCTATAGCATCCACCACATCATTACCAACCTTACCTATCGCACGTAAACCTGTATCAGACATAGAATTATCGGACATAGAATTATCAGACATAGAATTATCAGACATAGAATTATCAGACATAGGCATTTGTAAGTAAATAATTACTATTATAATAAATATTATTGATATAAAATATTTATACATTTTATTTATATATATAAAATAATAAATATTTTTTTTTATTATATAATACTATTAAAATTTATTATGAGTAAATTAGAAATAATAACTTATGCTACACATATAGATGGGTATTATAATATATTATTAGATTCTGTTAAAAATAATAATTTAAAAATTACAACTTTAGGTTTTAATACTAAATGGAAAGGGTTTACTGATAAATTATATAATATATTAAAATATTTAAAAACTAAAGACCCTAATTTAATTATTATTTTTGTGGATGGATATGATGTAATTTTTAATAAAAATTATAATTCTAAAGAAATATTAAAGAAATATTATCAATTTAATAAACCAATTATTTTTTCGAAAGAAATATTTTCCCATTTCTTTCCTTCTATTAATGGTATTATTATGAATACAGGATTATATATGGGTAAAGTTGAAAATATTATTAATATGTTGACTAATGTATTAGAATTTAATAAAAATAAAAATATTATGGATGATCAATTTTTATTAAATTTATATTATAAAAATAATATAAAATTATTTAATAAAAATATTGCGATTGATAATGATAATATTTTATTCTGGAATTTACCATCATATGAAGGTATGAATAAAATTATATGTTTACCATCAAAAGAATGCAATGTTATATCTAAATTATATAAATTAGATATAAATTTAAATCAAATAAAAAATTTAGATAAAAATAATCAACCAATTGCTATACAGGGTAATGGTGCTGCCAATATAGATAGAATTGTTAAATTATTAAATTATGATATTAATAAAAAAATTGATAGAAATATATATTCTACATTTAGATTTAAACAAATTATTAATTTAATTTATTATAATTTGTTATATAATTATAAATATAAATTATTAGTATTGATTATTTTATTAATACTAATAATTTATATAATTTTTATTTTAAAAGTTAATTTTATATTTAAAAATTTATTATTATTATTTATTATTATTTATTTAATTATTATATTATAATATGTCTGGAAGAAAAATTGATATAAAATACCAAAACCCTATTGATAATGTATTAATTGATATTGCTGAAAGTTTAAATCCTATTTTTAAAGATATAGGGTTTAATGCAAATGGTATTACTATGATATCAATTTTATTTAAAATTTTATTTCTTTATTGTTTACATAAAAAATTATATATGTATTCTATTATTTATTATATTATACAGTATTTTTTTGATACTATGGATGGTAATTTTGCCAGAAAATATAATCAAACATCAGATTTTGGTGATAAATTAGATCATATTTCTGATAGTTTAACAATTATATTTGCTGTTATTATTATAATTAAAAATAAGAACATCATTTTTAAAAATAAAATTATAATTTTTATTATTAATATAATATTTTTAATTATTATGAATATTCAATTGGGTTGTCAAGAAAAGATTTATAATTCAAATTCTAATAAAGAATCTATGTTAACACCTCTAGAATTTTTATGTAAAGATAAAAACAAATTAATGCCTATTACAAAATATTTTGGTTCTGGTACATATACTATGATTATATGTTTGAGTATATTATATATTAAAACAATAGATAAATAGAAGGGGGCACCCGAAGGGTAGGGGAATCTTCGATTCCCGTGAGACCTCTATGAGGTCTCCAACCACGTGCGGGACAAAGTCCCGCCCCTATAACTTAATATCTATAATTATAATATTTATTATATCAATTTTGTAATGTTATTTAAATATTAAGCAATATTTAATTAAAATTAATAAAATGTATTTATCAAATACTATTATATATAATAGTATTTTGGAAGCTAATAAATCACCTTGTAATTCTAAACATTCTGCTATAATTACAAAAAATAGTAAAATTATTGCAAAGGGATTTAATAACACTAGAACTAAATTTTTAGGTTTACTAAAATGTTCTCAACATGCTGAAATGGATGCTATAACTAAATTAATATCAAGAATTATAAAAATAAAAAAAAAAAAAAATA
>MDSW01018638.1_pt1 | contig 17098 bp, 19 predicted proteins | sample 811171 | NCBI WGS metagenome assembly MDSW01 (sample SAMN05326641, study PRJNA326480) | marine metagenome | isolation source: seawater | place: Atlantic Ocean: North West | collected 2012
AGAATTATCACTGCTGCTGATTCATTAGGAGCCTCACAAGCTATGATTAATAAAGCTGTAGAATACTCTAAAGAAAGGAAGCAATTTAATAGAGTTATCGGGTCTTTTCAAGCTGTAAAACATATGTGTGCAGAAATGGCAGCAGAGCTCGAACCTTGTTATTCGCTCGTATGGCATGCAGCGCATAGTTTTGATAATTCAAGTGAAGATTCTAGATTGATGGCATGCTTAGCTAAATCTCATGTGGCAGAAGTTTCAAAAATGGTTTCAAAAAAAGCTACCGAAGTCCATGGAGGTATGGGTTTTACAGATTTGCTTGGTCTACATTTCTGGTTCAAAAGAATTGGTCTTAATAGACATATCCTTGGATCGCCAGAAATAATTAGAGAAGAAGCAGCCAAGGTTCAAGGACTATAAAATTATGAACTACCTTTATTTTTTTATATTTGTTTTTGCAATTAATAATATTGCAGAAGATTATGAGACGATTGAGTTAAGTCAAACTAAAAAAGATTTAAGCAAAGAAGTATATTCAAAACTCGAGAATGGTCATTTTATAAAAGAGAATGACAAAAAACATTTTAATGAAAGATATGTTCAAGCAATATTTGAAAAGCTTGATAAAAATAAAAACTATTTTACTAATAAAGAAGTAAATAAATATGTAATGCAATCAAGAGTCTATAATGAATATGATTTTGATATTGAGCTTGCGTATGAATTGATAAATTTATACTTTGCTAGAATGATAGATTTCTCAGAATTCCAAATTCAATTACTAAAAAATGATGTTTTCGATTTCAATAAAGATGAATATCTAGACATTTTTTATGATGACAATAAATGGGCAACAACATATAACCAACTTGAAGAATTATGGCGGTTGGACACTAAGAATGACTTATTAGTTGCAAAAATTTCTGACTCTGCAAGCTCTAATCCTAATGATGATCTAATAAAGAGATATAAAAATAGAATAAGGCGAATCAATCAACAAAAAGAAGAAGATATTTTTTCAATAGCTATAAATATTTTAAGTAATCAATTTGATCCTCATTCATCATACCTATCACCAAGATCTGCTGAAGATTTTGATTTAAATATGAGCCTAAAATTAAATGGTATAGGTGCGTTATTGGGCGTTGAAGATGACTATACGAAAATTATTAGTCTAGTTCCTGGTGGTCCGGCTGAAAAGTCCGGAAAAGTTAAGCCTGAAGATAGGATTACAAGGATAAGACAAGAAGGTTCCAAAGAGTTTGAAGATGTAGTTGGCTGGAGGATAGATGAAGTTGTTGATTTAATTCGAGGTGAGGCAGGAACTGAAGTTGAAATTGAATTTATTTCATTTAATTCTGAAACTGACTCAAATAAATCAATAATACTAAAAAGAGAGGAAATAAAATTAGAAGATAGAGCTGCGAAGTCAAAGATTATTGAAATAAATACCAATAAGATTGGAATCATAGACCTTCCCTCTTTTTATATAGATTTTGATCAATATCAAAAGAAAAACAAGGATTACAGAAGCAGCAGTAAAGATATAAAAGTTATTCTTGAAGATTTCAATTCATCTGAGGTTGATGCAGTGATACTTGATTTAAGAAATAATGGAGGTGGGGCTTTAATTGAAGCTAATAAAATTATTAGTCTTTTTGTTTCATCAGGTCCTACTGTTCAAGTTAAACAAAGGAGAGGTTATATTCAACCATATGGTGATTCAAGAGCTAATCAGGTTTGGAAAAAACCACTAATTATATTGGTTAATAGATATTCTGCTTCAGCATCAGAAATTGTTGCAGGTGCAATTCAAGATTATCGAAGAGGTATTGTCGTAGGGCATAGAACATTCGGCAAAGGCACTGTTCAAAGTCTAGAAAATCTTTCTGAAGGACAAATAAAAATCACAGAATCAAAATACTATAGGGTAAGCGGTAATAGTACCCAAAATAAAGGTGTTGTCCCAGATATTGAATTGCCCAGTACCTGGGATATTAATACTGTTGGTGAAAGCTCATACCCCACCTCCTTGCCATGGGATGTTATAAGACCATATAGACATAAAAAGTTCAAAATAGACAATGAATTGATTGATAGGGTTATTGATCAATTTGAATTTAGATTAAGTGAAGAGCCAAACCTTAATTACCTTAAAAAGATTAGAGCTAGGTACGATCTGAATAAGAACAAAAAAATCTTAAGTTTAAATATTGAAAACAGAGAGATGCAAAAAGAGCTTAGAAAAAATTGGCTCTTGAAGATTGAAAATGAGAGAAGGCTTGCATTAGGGCAAGATATTTTTATGTCTTATGAAAAGTTAGAAGAATTTAATGAGAGTGAAGAAGATATCAATGGTAACTCAATTAATCTTGAAAATGATTATCAGTTAATAGAATCAACAAATATTATGAATGATTTCTTAAACTTAAGTAAAAAAACTATGCTATCTTCTATTGAATAAATATGAAAATAGTATCTTTTAACATAAATAGCATTCGGGCAAGGCCTCACCAAATTGAGCACTTAAGAGACACAATTGATCCAGATATTATTGGACTACAAGAGACCAAAGTAAATGATCCAGATTTTCCAGTTGAAATAATCAACGAAATTGGATACCACGTCGAGTACTGGGGTCAAAAAGGGCATTATGGTGTTGCAATTCTCAGCAAGACCGAGCCATTAAATACTGTTAAAGGTTTTCTTAATGATACTGAAGAGGATCAAAAGAGATTTATTCAATCAAGTTTTCGTTTTGGAAATGAAGAATTAATAGTTATGAATGGTTATTTCCCCCAAGGTGAGAACATTGGTCATGAAACAAAATTTCCTAAGAAAGTTAAGTACTATAAAGATCTAAGAGAACATATTATTGATCTTAAAAAAAATTACTCTAATTTAATTGTAATGGGAGATTTTAATGTCTCTCCAGAAGATATAGATATTGGAATAGGTGAAAATAATGCAAAAAGATGGCTTCGAGAAGGGAAAACATCTTTTCAACCCCAAGAAAGAGAAATGTGGAATAGTATAAAAGATTTAGGATTTGTTGATACTTGGAGAATCATACATCCGGAAGATTCAGCAACCTATTCTTGGTTTGATTATAGATCAAGAATGTTTGACCAAAACCCAAAAAGAGGATTAAGAATAGATCACATTATGTTGTCAGAAAATCTTAAAGATTCTATAAATGACGTTGGTATTGATCACGATGCTCGCGCAATGGAAAAACCATCTGATCACTGCCCTATATGGCTAGATCTGAATGAATGAAATAGTATTTAAAACTCCATCAAGTGAAAGAGAGTATAAAGAGTACGATTTATTTAGATGGGAAATTCTTAGAAAACCAATTGGAAAAAATATAACTTCTTTGAAAGATGAGTTTGAAGAATTAGCATTTCATTTAATTGGTATTAAGGATAAAAAAATTATTGCTTGCGGAAGACTTCATTTTAACTGCAAGGACGAAGCTCAAATTAGATATATGGCTGTGGCAGAGAATCTTCAAGGCACTGGAATTGGAAAAAAAATTCTGGATTTGCTTGAAAAAAATGCTAAAGAAAATAATGCAAAGAGAGTAATCCTTAATGCTAGAGATCATGTTATAGATTTTTATAGAATCTCGGGTTACAAAACAGTAAAGAAATATAATGGTTCCGATACTGGCATTCCTCATACCACAATGAAAAAAAATATATCTACCTTCTCAATCTAAAAAAATCTATTAACAGCTTAGAGCTTTCTTCTTTCAATAAGCCATGTTGATATGTAGGATTATGATTAAGTTCTTTTTTATCTAAAAAATTATCTATTGATATTATGCTTCCAGTTTTTGGTTCTGATGCAGCAAAAATTATAGAACTCAGTCTTGCATCTACTGCGGCTTTAGAACACATATGACAAGGCTCCAATGTTACATACATAGAGCAATCTTTAAGCCTATAGTTTTTAATTTTTTTTGATGCCTCTCTTATTGCATTTATTTCTGCGTGTGAGGTAACATCATTATCAGAAATTACTTTGTTCTTGCCCTCGCCTATTATCTTTTCGTCTCGAACTACAACAGCACCGACCGGAACTTCTCCATCTTCAAAACTTTCTTTAGCTAATTCAATAGCTCTTTTCATAAAAAGCTTATCCTTAGATGAAAACATTTTTAATACAAGCTTATTTCTTTGACTTCAAGGTCGACATCAAAATCTCTTCCATATCCAGCAAAGCTGATATCTCTTATGTTGTTAGGGCGGAGTTTTGCAGATACTCCTGATTTTTTTTCAAAATCAGAAAAGTTAATTTCGAACAACTTCCACTCAGCATCTACATCAAAAGCTGAACTATGATAGGCCCATGGTGGCATCCTTAACCCTTGCATGGTTACATGAACTTCATACGTTTCATTATTGCCTCTTGCCATAAAACGAATGCCCTTAACCTCTTTGTCAATATTAGTTGGCCTGTGAGCCATTCGAACAAATCCACCATTATTTACTGTGGTTACATAACCACTAAGTCTAAAAACTCCATCATCGACATCTACCTCTAATTCTGATTTCCCGCCCATTACTTGATCAGTAACAACATACCAATTTGATGGGTTATTTGAAATATCAGAAATAGCACTCATGGGTATAATAAGGAATAAAAGTAATAGTTTATATTTTATATACATCTTTAATCTAAGTGGGTATCTTTATCAGCCTTAAACCAAGGCATAGAAACGACTTTTGAGAGCAAGTCTCCTAAAGGTGTTGCAACTGAAACTTCGGTGCCTTCATTAGAATAATCAATATCAATGATGCCTATTCCTATATTCTTTTTTAACCTTGGTGAAAAAAAGGCTCTTGACACTCTGCCAACTTTTTTTTCACCACTATGAATTTTCCAAAAGTTTTCAGGAGCTTTATTTATTGGGTCTCCCTCTAACTCTATTCCAATAAGCTTCTCTGACAAGCCCTCTTCTTTAATTTTCTTTAAAGCATCTTTGCCTATAAAATCAATTTCCTGATCTAAATTTACTAATCTATCCAAACCTATCGTATAAGGATTATGCTCTCTTCCAAAATCACTTCCATAAGATAATAAACCACCTTCTATAGTCCTTATTACATTAGGAGCGATTACTCTCCCATTAAATTCTTTTGCAGCGTCATGAACAAGTTCAAAAAGTTTATTTCCGAGTTTTCTATCTTGAAGATATAATTCATAACTCAACTCACCACTCCAACCCGTTCTTGCAATAACCATTGGAATTCCTTCTAAAGAAGTTTTTCTTGCTTTGTAATAACCCAGGTCATCATGCTCTCCACTAAAGATTTTTTGAATCAATTTGCCTGATTTTGGACCACTGATTTGCAAAGGAGATACGTCTGGTTCATGGATAGATACATCCATACCTGAATTAATTGCTAAGCCTTGCAGCCAAAGAATCACATCGCCATCTCCTGGCGATATCCAAAATTTGTTATCCTCAAGCCTTATAAGACAAGCATCATTAATTAATCCTCCATCCATGTCAGTCAAAATAATATACTTGCAAGATCCAATTTCGCATTTTTCTAGATTTCTCGGTTGAATATAGCAAACAAAATCATATGCATCTGGTCCATTTATTTCGATTTGTCTCTCGGCTGCAAAATCACCAAAAGTGACATCATTAATTAAACTTTGGTATTCTTTTTCTGGTCCAGAAAAGCCGGTTGGTAAATACATCTTATTATAGACAGTAAAGCCAGTGACTCCATACTTTAAATTTGATTCATAATATGGAGATTTTCTTATGCGTGCACCAATTCCAATAAGCAATGGTAGTTTTGATTCTGACATACTTTCCTTAGTTAAATAAGTGGTATTTTAATCTTAAAATATCAAATGAGTAAATGCATTATTTCGTTATTTAGATTATTATTTATAGAACGTTTTATGGGGTAGAAGATGGGGAAAAAAAGATTTTTTGATGATAGGTTGAAATACCTATCTTTCATTCAAAATACAAGCGAAAAAAAAGCAATTTCATTAAAACTTTATCCGCATATTGCAGGGTTGTCTCAAAACAAATCTTATTTAAGAATCCTTGATGCCGGAACAGGAGATGGAACTATAAAATCCAATGTTATCAAAAGTTTTCATAGGTACCATCCATACACCGCTCTATTGATAACTGGTAAAGAAATTAGTTATGAGGACTTAAAAAATACTTTAGAAAAGATGCCTGATAGGTTTGTTGAGCACCCTAACCTAATGGTCACTATGACAAATGTTAAATTTGCTGAATTAGGCCTAATTGAAAATGCATCAAAAATAAAAAATAAAAAAGTTAAAGAATTTAATTTGATTCTCAAGAGTGATAATTCATTTGATTTTCATTCTCAAATTACTGGAAATACACTTGGTAATTTTATTAAAAAGAATTGGGGTATAGAGATCGATAGCAAAAGCAGAACATCCTATTCAAACCCTTGCATAATTCGGGTTTATAGAGAAGATAATGAAAAACATCTTAAGCAATTTATAAAAAACGACTATAAAAATAATAATTATGATCTCATTATTGCCTCGCAAGCATATAGGGCTGCATCTTCTGTAGGTTTAAAAGTTAATAATGTAATAGGCCCTTTAATGCGCTTATTAAATAAATCTGGAAAACTTCTTGTCACTCACTCATCTGGAGGAGAATCAATCCAGAAGATTCTTAAAATGGCATTTAAAGACAAAGAGGCCTTTCCTAATACCGCTAAAGATATCATTGACTATCTAAAAGATAATCCAATAGGAGAAAATAATAAATACACTTATGCAAAACCATTAAGCTACTTTTTTAATTTTAAAAAAGCACCCGATCAAATTGTGACAGAGTTATTTGGACACAACACTGATGCAAAATGGGCAAATATTGTATACGTTGGTCAAATTCCAGACAAGGACATACAGGCTCTCGAAAAAAATACCAGACTGCATAATAAAGTCAGGAGAGCAATTGAAAATGCTGGTGAAATTCAATTTAAAAACGAAATTTTTAGCATTAAAAAAATAAGATAATGAAAATATTGATAATGGGTCTTCCTGGAAGTGGCAAAACATATCTAGCAAAAAGAATGCAGCCCCTTCTTAATGCTGCCTGGTATAACGCTGATATTGTAAGAGAGATGGCTAATGACTGGGATTTTTCACCTCAAGGAAGAATTAGACAAAGTTTACGAATGAAAAATTTAGCTGATTTTGAAAAGAAACATGGAAGAATTGTGATTTGTGATTTTGTTTGCCCTACCAAGGAAACAAAAGAAAATTTTGATCCTGATATAACAATATGGATGAATACAATTCAATCGGGCAGGTATGAAGATACAAATAAAATGTTTGAGGAACCCATAGATGTAGATTATAGAATTACTGAAATGAATGATGAAAATCACGAAATATTGGCAAAAGAGATTTTAAAAAATGTTTGATTGGAAGAAGCCCACTGTTCAAATGCTAGGAAGATGGCAGCCTTGGCATAAAGGGCATCAAGAATTATTTAAAAGATGTATCGCTAAAACTGGTCAAGTAATAATACAGGTTAGGGATGTAAAGGGTGCATCAGGTGGTATGGGACAAGATGATAATCCATTTTCTTGGGAAGATGTTTGTAGTGATATTGAAGAGAATTTAAAGGAAGATGGCTTTAAAAGAGGACTAGATTACGAAATAATGTTGGTGCCGAATATTACAAATATAACCTATGGAAGAGGTGTTGGTTACGTTTTTGAAGAAGAAGTATTTAAGGAAGAAATTGCTTCTATAAGCGCAACGAAGATAAGAGCCGAACTCAGAGAAAAGGGTGAGCTCTAAATCTACTCAACCTTAAAAGTTAATCCTGCGTTATCCTCTAATCTCTTGATTAGTTTTGCTCCCAATGATGAAGCTGGCGTATAAATGCCTCCTGGTAAATCGTCACTCTCCTTCACTAAACAAACAGCACTTTCAGTAATCATTTTTGAAGTTGAGCCATATCCAGGATCCATGTCTCCAGCTACAGACGCTTTGATAACTTGATTGTCAACATCAGCACAAAACAAAATATCATAATTACCATTTTCTCTTTTCTCCCTTGATGGCCCCTCTCCAGGTTTTGGAGCATCTTCGCCGCCTATTGGATTAGCCGAAGTTATCATATCTGCAATTGCTTTTCCCTCATCACCAGGACCAGAAATCCACATTTCATTGTATTGAAAATCTTCTCCATACATATGATTCATTAATGCGTTAGAACGATGAACATTTTTTGTATTGATGGGTGCCATAAAAAATGGCGCTACCCAAGTTTCTAATTCTTCGTCATAGATCGGCTTTGAATCATCAACTTGTTGGGGTCCTTGAAAACCCTCGCATAAAGCATGAGGGTTTATAAGAATATTAAGAAGATCGGGATTTGATTTTAATGAAGACATTGTAGCTTTCATAGACGCAGCTGTACCTCCAGAGAATTCTCCATTCATTGCTCTAACTCTTCCTCTTACAAAAGGAGCATATTTATTAATTTTTGACATTGTTTCTTCTTGAACAAAAAATACACCAAGATCAAATGGAATACTGTCAAAACCACAAGAAAATATTATTCTTGATCCAGATTCCTTTGCCTCATCAGAACATTCCGAAATTATCTTATGCATCCAGCCAGGTTCTCCACATAAATCAACATAATCTGTTCCAGAAGATATGCACGTTCTAACCACTTTATCGCCATATAATTGATAAGGACCAACGGTTGTTAAAACACATTTTGTTTGTTGAACAAGCTTATCGATAGAGGATTGATCTTCACTATCGACTTGAATAACTCCAACACTTTCAGGCAAATTGAGTTTCTCTTTTAAATCTTCAAGTTTTTGTATATTTCTTCCTGCAATAGCCCATGAAATATCGCCATTTGAATACTGTTTTAATGCATATTCAGCGACAAGCTTTCCTGTAAACCCAGTTGCGCCATAAACTACAAAATCGAAATTAGTTACATTGTTCATTTTAGTAAGTCCTATATAAAAAAGTGTGGTGGGATTATAATATAAAACATATATATATATTTAATTTATAAGATGTTTAAAAAGATTTCAGAATTTTTTAGAGTGGTTGGGGAGTTGAAATACATCATTCCTCTACTAAGGTATAAATGGCCTGAGTTGGATTCAAATTCTTCACTTGCCCACTCTTTCCAAGAAACAGTTCAAAAATATGGTGAAAAAGATTTTTTATACTTTGAAGACGAGGTGTGGACATATGCACAAACAAACGAAGCTGCAAACATTCTTGCTAATAAACTTTCAAACGAAGGAATAGCTCATGGCGATAGAGTTATTTTATTTATGGAGAATAGACCAAATTTTGTTATTTCACTATTAGCTATAAATAAAATAGGAGCGATAGGTGCATTAATTAACACTAGTCTTACTGGAAAACCTCTTGTGCATTGTATTAATACATCTGATTCAAAAAAATGTATTTTTGGTGACGAGTTAAGTGGATCTTTAGAGGATGTTTTATCAGAAATAAACATTACTAAATCATCTGACCTATTATGGGTTGAAGACAGCAATCCAAATAATTGTCCTGATTGGGCATTAAATATAAAAGAAGGTCTTGATGAATCAAAATCTTCAAATCTTGATGAGACCAATAATGTTATAGCTGGGGATACTGCTTTTTATATATACACATCAGGCACAACTGGTGTTCCAAAGGCTGCATTATTCCCTAATGTAAAAATTGTTGCAGGATCTACTAATATAACTATTGCCGGATACAGATTAACAAGTGATGACTGCATGTATAATTGTCTTCCTTTATATCATTCAACAGGTCTGATTCTTGGTCTATGCGCTTGTATCCAGGTTGGAGCATCTACTTTCATTAAGCGTAAGTTTTCTGCCTCATCTTTTTGGGGAGAAGCACAAAAATTTAATACAACCGCATTTGTGTATGTTGGCGAGCTATGTAGATACCTGAGTTTCCAACCTCCTTGCGATGAAGAGGTAAATAATCCAATTTCAAAAATGGTTGGAAATGGTCTAAGACCTGATCTTTGGGATACTTTTAGAAATAGATTTAATGTTGAGCGAATATGCGAAATATATGGCGCCAGTGAAGCAAATGGTATGTTTATGAATCTTCTAAACAAAGATCAAACAATAGGCATGACAAATACCGATATTAAGCTTTTTGCATATGATGTGGGTGAAGACAAATTAAAAGTAGATGATAATGGTAAATATATCGAGATTAAAGACCACTCTCCAGGTTTAGCTCTCATGAGAATTGGCCCAAATGCAATTTACAATGGGTATACAGATGCACAAGCAAGTGAAAAGAAAATAATAAGAGATGTTATCGAAGATGGAGATCGTTGGTTTGACACTGGAGATCTTTTAAAAACCATGGATGTTGGGTTTGCATTAGGAAGACAGCATTATCAATTTGTTGATAGAGTTGGGGATACTTTTAGATGGAAATCTGAGAACGTTTCCACTAATGAAGTTGCTGAAATACTTAACGCATTTGATCAAGTTAATATGGCTAATGTTTTTGGTGTTAAAGTCCCGCAAAGTGAAGGAAGAGCTGGAATGGTTGCATTCAACTGCAGCCTTAATAATTTTAATTGGGATAAATTCTCTGAGTTTGTATCTGAAAAGCTTCCAACTTATGCTCAACCAGTGTTTGTAAGAATTATTGAAGAATTAGAAACAACAGGAACATTCAAATTAAAAAAGAATGACTTAAGAGAAGAGGCATATCACCTTGATAAAGTTAAAGGAGACCAAATCTTTATTAAAAAGCCTGGAGAAAAAACATATGTTCTCTTAGATACTGCCTACTATGATGTCATTCAAGAAGGTAAAGCAGGCTTTTAAAAAGCTATTTAATATTACTGTCTATTAAAACAGCTATTAGCAATGCTGGTTCATTTCCGTTATTAACCCAAGCATGATTAGTTCCTCTTTGAACGACAACATCAAATGGTTTTAAATCAACCTCTTCTTCGTCAAGGATTAAAGTTACATCTCCCTTAAGAAGAATAATATAATCAATAGTCTCTGTTTTATGCATTGCGGGATGTTTTGAAGTATCAATTCTATGATGAGCTGCGCCTATCTTTTCAAAAGCATCTGCAGCAATTTCTTGCATCATTTCTTCTGGAACACCTTCAGGCAGTGGATTAATTTGAAAATATCTGAACTTAGTCCCCCCATCTGGAGGAGAAAGAATAATTTCTTCATCTGCCCTATCAAAAGAATCAGTAGAAATAATATCACTTCCATCAGTATTCCAAAGCTCAAAAAGACCGCCAACATCTTCTCCAATAGATCTTGCTGGAGGAGCATCCATGGTTATTATTGATCGCCCTACTTTGTTATGTCCTGTTACTATTCTTCTCATGCATATCTCCTATATCTTTTATAATGTTTTTTACTTCTTTTGCTCTTGAGGTGATTTCTATATCATGCCACTCGAGCTTTTTATTACTTTTCAAGATTGATATTTCTTCACTGAAATCGACACCAGTATAGTTCATATAATCTATTGACTCTTTTGCTCCTTTTCTGTCATTACAAATTAAGGCCATGTCACATCCAGCTTTTAAGGATTTTTCTACTTTTTTCCAACACAAATCATCCCCAGCTCCTGACATTGTTAAATCATCACTAAATACTAGGCCTTTATAATCTAAATCGTCTCTTAGGATGTCTTTAAGCCACCGCTCAGAAAAGCTTGGAATTTTGTCATGAATTTTAGGGTAAACAATATGAGCACACATCACAGCATTAAGTTTGTTACCTAAATTGCTATAAGGGAACATATCGTTCATATGCAATTCATATAGGCCTCTATTATCAATTGGTAATTCTGTGTGACTGTCTTCTAAGACCCCTCCATGACCTGGAAAGTGCTTGCCTGTTGATTTCATTCCAGCCTCATGCATTCCATCAATGTAATTTGAAGCATACTCCAATACTTCAAATTTTTTATTGGAAAAGGATCTATCTCCAATTACAGTTGAATTATTTTTATTAATATCAAGAACTGGTGCAAAATTAATATCAATTCCTACAGCAACCAATTCGCTTGAAGCCAACCAACCAATATCTTTAAATATTGAGGAATCATTATTTTTTCTCGCAAAATTAGAAATTTCTTGCATTGATGGAATTTTAGTAAATTCACTATGAAATCTCTGAACTCTTCCACCCTCGTGATCGACAGCAAAAATAATATTCTCCTTAATATTTTTTATTTCATTAATTAAATTTTTAATTTGTTCATAAGACTCAAAATTTTTAGAAAAGAAAATTATTCCTCCAACTGGACTGCTAGAAATTATATTTTTATCTTCTTCAGACAAAGACTTGCCTTCAATATCGAGCATGAGTCTGCCATATTCATTTGTCATATTTTAATCATATCAAAGAAATATGATTCAAGTTATGCTTGAAAAATATCGAATCAAATTATAATGATAATATAAGATAAATTATGGCTAAAAGAGCATTGGTTACTGGTTCTTCATCTGGAATAGGTTTTGCCTATTCTAAATATCTTATGAATGAAGGCTGGGACTTAGATCTTGTATCTGAAAATAAAGATAGATCTCAAAAGTCTGAGATGATTCTAAATTACGAGCATGCAGAGTACCATAATACTGACTTATCAAAAAAAGAATCGATTTCAAATATTGTTGCTAATTTTAAAACCCCAGATTTGATTATCGCCAATGCAGGCATAGCTATTAATGGAGCAATAGGAAAATTAAATGAAATAGAGAAAGATGAGGCATATTACCTAATGTGTGGTGGTGTGATTGATTTAATTGAAGGATTTGTACCCAAAATGATTGAGAGAGGCTCTGGAAGAATTGTAATTATTTCTAGTATTGGCGCTATTACAGCAATGCCTAAATCCTCTATATATTCAAGTATTAAATCTGGTATTTATGCATATGGAAAATCAATCTCTGCCGAATTGAAGCATAAAGGAATCAATGTAACTGTGAGTTTACCAGGTTATGTAAGAACATCAGCTCACAGAAGAGCTGGTTTAAATCACTTGGAGACTAAAATACCAAAATGGATGTGGATTAGTCCTGAAACAGTTGTAAAAGAAACTGAGAAAGCATCAAGAAATGGGAAAACAGAAATCATTCCTGGAATAATCTATAGAATTACAAAACCTTTTTTAAAATTTCAGTCTGCAATAAATATTTGGCGTTCTATAACGAAAAGAAACTAATAGTCTATAAGAGTTTGTATAGCGTAACCCTTTTTTTTGATTAGGTTACTGCCACCTAATTCAGGTAAATCAATAATGCCTAAAATTAATATATCTGAATTTTTAACACCGAAGTTTTCAGTTAATAATTCGGCACATGCGATTGCTGTTCCACCTGTTGCAACTAAATCATCAACTATTACAACTTTCTGGTTATCTTTTATTTCAGTGTTTTTTTGAATTTCTATTGAAGTGCTTCCATACTCAAGATCAAATCTTTTTTTATAAGTTTCATTCGGAAGCTTCCCAGGTTTTCTTGCAAGAATAAATGGAAGATGCAAATCTCTGGCTATTGTTCCAGCGAAAATAAACCCCCTACTTTCAATACTTGCAACAAGGCCAGCCTCAAAAGCTTTTGTAATCTTTGTTAGTTCATCGCATGTTTTAACAAAAGCTTTTGGAGTTTCTATCAAGCTTGTAATATCTTTAAATTCAATACCATCGATTGGAAAATTATTTACCGTTCTAATATATTTTTTTAAATCTAATGGGTCTTTACTCATTAATCATCCTTCCAATTTGGATCACGTTTCTCTAAAAAAGAATTAATGCCTTCGATAGCATCATCTCTTAATATATTTTCTGCCATAACTCTAGAAGTATACTCATAAGCATCAGACAAACTTAGACTTAATTGTTTATAAAAAGCTTCTTTACCAATTTTTACAGTGTTTGATGATTTTTCAGCAATCTTTTGCGCTAAATCCATTACTGATTTTGTTAAATCTTGTTCTGGAACTTCATCATTAATTAATGATATCCTCTTTGCTTCTTTAGCATTAATCATGTCTCCAGTTAAAAGCATTTTCATAGCTTCTTTTTTATTTACGTTTCTTGATAGAGCAACCATTGGTGTTGAACAAAATAGTCCAATATTTACTCCTGGTGTTGCAAATTTAGATAAATCTGAAGAAATTGCTAAATCACAGCTTGCAACAAGCTGACACCCTGCGGCAGTAGCAATTCCATTAACTTCTGCAATTACTGGTTTCGGACAATTTACAATCAGTTGCATTAATGAAGAGCATAAGTTAAATAACTTTAAGAAGTATGATGCTCCGCTATCCTCGTCATCTCTTGCGTCTTTTATTTCTTTAAGATTATGACCAGAACAAAAAACATTTCCAGTTCCAGCAATCACAATTATTTTTATTGAATTATCACTAGAAGCCTCTTCTATTGCTTCTATCAATTGCCCCATCATTAATTCTGATAAAGCATTTTTGTTGTTTTGATCATCTAATGTAAGCCTTAAGATGCCTATTTTGTTCTTATTTATTTTAAGAATGTTTGTTTTATCATCTTCCATGGCTTAATTAAATGATAAATATTATTATTAGTCCAATTTTGGAACTTCAAGAATTTTCTTAGGGCACTCGTCCATAACAACTTTTAAACCTGCATTAGTTGCTAAGACTGAAGATTTTTTATCAATTACTCCTTCTTGCAACCATAAAATATCTGCATTAATCTCTATAGCTTGTTTAGTAATATCGAATACAAATTCTTTAGCACGAAATACATCAACCATATTAATCTTGTCTTCAATTACTCTTAAATTTGGATAGCATTTGATTCCCAGTATGCTGGTTTCGTTTGGGTTAACTGGATAGATTTTATATCCATAATCAATTAGGAATTTCATAACTTTAAAGCTATCTCTTAGAGTATCTGAGCTAGCTCCAACAATGGCAATGGCATGAATATTAGTTAATATTTCTTTTAGATCTTCTTTTGTATTGCTCATGGGTTCTTAATTTAAGTTTTTATTGAATCAAGATTGCGTTTCTCGGCTGTATTCCAATCCTTAGGTAAGACTTTAGAAACAATAATAAAACTTATAACTGAAGGTATGAAAATACAGAAGGTTGCTGTCATTGCATATCGCATAGAATCTAGCTCATTAAAGTTTTCTTTGAAAACATCTATAAGCCATCCTGCAAAAGTTGGACCGCCTCCTAGAGCAATCATATTTAAAATAAAGAAAAACAAAGCAGTTGACATAGCGCGCATCTTAATTGGTGCTAAGGTTTGAGCAATTGCAAAACTTGGACCTAAATAAACTCCTATAAACAATAAAAATAAAGTGCTCCATAGAAGGTTCATTTCTACTGAGTCAACCCAGAAACTAATAATACCAATTGGTAAACATAAAGAGATTGCAATAGCTGGAAGCCAGCCATATGCTCTAATATCTTTTTTTGCCCATTTATCTGCAAGTTTTGCTCCAAAAAAAGTACCGCCAACATATGCAACTCCATTAATAATACCTAGAATAATAACTAATGTTTGAAAATTAAAAGAGGGATCTAAGGCGATTAAGAATTTTGTATGGAAGGCAGAAGAAGCATAAGATGCAAAAGAACCAAAAGCTATACCAAAACACATAGCCCACCAGGCAGGTATCTTTAACAGGATTTTTAATGATTCTAAGAAAGGAGGTTCAACAATTGCACCTTGCTTGTCAGACTCCATAGCGCCTCTTACTGGTTCTCTCATAACCAGTCTGACCAATGCTGCTAAGGCTATACCCGTTAGTCCAAGAAAAATAAAAATTCTTCTCCAATCTACATCATCACTTGAAGTACCTAAAAGTGCTGCCGTTGCAAAATAAGCAGCCATTATCCCGAGCGGTATTCCCATGGAGTAGACTCCTAAAGCACCTGCTCTTTCTTCCTTTGAATACATATCAGAGATAATTGAATGAGACGGTGGACTACCTCCAGCCTCTCCAATTCCAACTCCCATTCTTGCAATAGCTATTTGCATAAAATTATTTGCAAGGCCAGTAAGCGCAGTAAATCCACTCCATGTCGCCAGAGCAATAGATAGAATATTCACTCTGTTATATCGATCAGCGAGCCAAGCCAGTGGAATAGCAAATGTTGTATATAAAACTGCAAAGGCTAATCCTATGAGTAAGCCTAATTCTGTATTTGTTAAACCTAAATCTTTTTGAATAAAAGGAGCTAAAATTCCAACTATTTGACGATCAATAAAATTAAAACCATATACGATAGTCAATAGAACTAATACAAATGCTCTATAACTCTTATTTTTATTTCCCATTTTTAAATTGCTTTTACACTAACTATTTTAGCGTCTTTTAAGATCAAATGTATTAAGTTCAGATAATAGTTTAAATATGCACATATAAATATATAATTAAATAGTTGTAAAATACTGAAACATAGATGACAAACGTAAATATATATCAAAATAACAATTTTGAAAGTCCTAGAGAATGGGTGGTTTGTTTTGTGCTTTGTATCTTTATTGGTTTTTGGGGTGTTCACAGGTTTTACGTAGGTAAAGTAGGAACTGGAATACTGATGTTATTTACATTTGGTGGTTTTGGTATTTGGTGGTTAATTGATTTAATTATTATTGCGACTGGATCTTTTCATGACAAAGAAGGTAGGATTATTCCTCATAATAAAACAATCAATACTCTTACTACTCAAAATGTTCCTACTAATACCACTCAAAATGTTCCTACTAAATCGTCAGATAAAACATTCAATCCAAACGTTGCTGCAGAATTAAGAGAGCTAGCTTCTTTGAAAGATGAAGGAATCATCACCGAAGAAGAATTTAATAACAAAAAGAAAGAATTACTTAATTAATGTTAAATCTATTCTCCGTTATAGCTTGGATCTCTCCATAGTTCCTTATAATTAGAGTCACTAATCTTCACATATTCAATATTTACATCGCCACCCTCTTCTAAATATTGATCTATACCAGCCTCTGGTTCAAAACGATTATCTCCAAGCATCTCATCGGCTTTTTCGAAAAA
>MDSW01015883.1_pt1 | contig 17097 bp, 9 predicted proteins | sample 811171 | NCBI WGS metagenome assembly MDSW01 (sample SAMN05326641, study PRJNA326480) | marine metagenome | isolation source: seawater | place: Atlantic Ocean: North West | collected 2012
AAAGAAGCGCTCCCTATGCTACGCAAAATGCTCGTGGAGGCCTACCGGGCCACCTTGGGCAAGGACCCCGGACCGGTTCACCTCAATTTCCCTTTTCGCGAGCCTCTGCTTTCGCAAGAGGACGACCTCCCGACGATTTGTTCGCCACCCCTCTCAGCTAATCTCGCCGACTTGGGGTTACCCCCGGACGCGGATACTTGCGGCTTGCTGGAACACTTGGGCGATTGCCGTCGCCTGCTTGTCGTAGCCGGCGAACGCGCACCCGCCGGAACCTTCGAGAAATGGAGTGGGGAAAACGGCCCGCCCATCCTTTGCGATGCACTTTCTCCTCTTCGTGATTCCACCTGCGCCAACCGGATCCTGCGCTTCGAGAATTTGCTCCGCGACCATAGTTTCCGTGCCCTGGCTCAACCCGACGCCATTATACAGTTGGGCCCCCTCCCTACGTCCAAGACCCTCAGGGCCTGGCTCGAGGAACTGGAGGTCCCCCGGGCCGTGATTGAGCCAAGGGACAGGAAAGTGGATCCCTTGCAAAGCCCAAGCACCTCCTTCGAGGTCGATTACCCATCTCTCTCGTCCCTCGACCTACCTCCTTGCGAACTGGGATGGACCAGCCTCTGGATGGAAGCCGAAAGCCAGGTCGACTCCAAGCTGGACGATTTCTTCGAAAGGGAGAACGGCTGGTTCGAAGGTAAGATCGCCCATCTGCTCTCCCTCCACCTACCGGCCGAATCTCAACTTCAAGTGGCCAACAGCATGCCCATCCGTGACGTGGAATGGTTCTGGAAGGGCAGCGTTCAGGGACGGTCCCTCTTCGGCAACCGCGGGGTTAATGGAATCGACGGCACCCTCGGTACGGCCGTCGGGCTGGCCCACGACTCTTCCAAGCCAACCTTTCTCCTTACCGGCGAGCTCGCTTTCCTGCATGACTCCAATGCCCTCCTCGTCGCCCCGAAGCTCCATGGGAGTTTGACCGTTTTCCTAGTCGACAATCAAGGAGGAGGCATTTTCGAGAATCTCCCCGTCGCGGGTTTGCCCGCCTTCGAGAAATGTTTCGCCACGCCCCAGCAGTGTAACTTCAGGATGCTCTGTGAAGCTCATCAAATCGAGTTCATCACCCCAGCCGACTGGCCTGCCCTCGTGGCTTTGATGGCTGAGCCTTCGCCAGCCGGCATCCGCGTCATCGAGATCAAGACCGACCGAAAAAGAGACCGAGCCATTCGGCGTGAACTTCTCGGACTCGGTCCCGGGGCCTAGAAACATGCCCGAACTCGCCGAAGTCGCCTTCGCCTCCAAATCATGGGCAAACGGGATGGGGCACAAGGTGCTGCAGGTCGAGACCCTCAATGCCTCAAGGGTCTTTCGGGACCTTGACCCAAGCTTCCTCAAGCGCGGCCTGCGGGGAAGTGATCTGCTGTCATCCGAAACCCACGGGAAAAAGATGCTCTTCCGCTTCTCCGGAAACAGGTGGCTCGGTCTTCATCTGGGAATGACGGGCTGGCTTCATCGAGAGGAGGCCGAACACCCGACGGGAAAGCACGATGCCCTTATTTTGCGACAGGACGAGCAAGCCCTCGTCTTTCGTGATCCCCGGCAATTCGGCCGGGTTCTCTACCATCGGGGCAAGGAACCACCGCCGTGGTGGATCGACCTCCCGCCCGAGGTTCATTCCCGGGAATTCACCCTCCAACTGGTTCGAAGCGTCCTCCATCGTAGGAAGCGGTCTCTCGTCAAGGCGGTTCTACTCATGCAGGAATTCTTTCCCGGCATCGGGAACTGGATGGTGGACGAGATTCTGTGGCGGGCCCGCATACACCCGGCCGAGAGGGCGGGCGACCTCTCCCCAGCCAAACAACGAGCTCTTTGGGAAGAAACCAAGTTCGTGGCCAAGGGAGCCCTTTCCACGGTGGGCAAACGCGGAGGCGACCCTCCCCGCAAGTGGCTGTTTCACGTCCGATGGAAGAACGGAGGCAAGTGCCCCCTGTCGGGGACAGCCCTCCTGCGCGAGACGGTGGCCGGACGCACCACCTGCTGGTGCCCTTCCAGGCAACGCCTAAAAAAATCCTAAAATCTTCTAAGATTCGGGCCGGTCGCGCGTCACTTTATTTGACAAGAAACGCTTCTCGTCGATTTAAAGGTAGGATCCCCCTGCCTCTCATGACTCCGAAAAAAGAACTTTTTACCATGAAAACTACTAGCATCATCACCTCGGTTCTCCTCCTTTCTTGCGGATTTCGGCCTGCCTCCACGGGCGCCCCAGTCGGCTTTATCGAGAAGTTCGCCATAGCCGAAAACCGCGAAGAGGCCCTCAAGGAACTGATCCCCGGAACCCGGGACTACTATTACTTTCATGCCCTGCACGCCCAGAACCGCGGGGACGAACAGGAACTCGAGCGGGTACTCGGGCTTTGGATCAAGCGCTACGGTCACTCCGGACGGGTCAAGGAGATCCGCAACCGCCAAGCCCTGCTGAGTTTTGAGAATAACCCCGACCAGACCTTCAGCCACCTCAGGGAGGAACTCCGGCCCAACTTCAACCACAGCCGTCTCATCGAGGGAAGGAAGCCGTCTCACCCCACCAAGCTCGATCCCGATGCAATCAGCTACAAGACCTTCCTCGATCAAGCCTTTCGCCAATACAGGAACGTTCAGGGCGTATCGGACAGGGGGCTCGAAAACCTCGAGGCAAAGGAGCTGAACCCGGACAGGCTCAGACACTTCCTGAGCCGCCTGCAAAGGCCCGACCTTCCCGATCTCGCAAACCTCGTAGACAAAGACCTCCGGGCCAAGCACAGCCGGGGGTTCGGCTCCCACGCAATCCACCGAAACATGACCAAAGACCAGCTGGACGAGCTTCTCCAGCTTGACCCCAATCTTCTCGCAAACTCGAATTTCATCAACGTCTACCTGACCAAGCTCGCTCCCTCCGACGACCTGAACCTTGCCTATGATCTCAAGGAAAAGGAAAGGCACCTCAACCGCATCCATCTCTTCGCCCAGAGGCTCGCCCCTGCCCACAATTCCCTCAAGGCCAACGCAATTTATCACATCCTCAAGCTCCAGCGCTCGCGCGGAGAATGGAACCGCGAGCTCTTCATGAAGTACCTTTCGCTTCCCCGCCGGGGAAACTACGTCAACCCCAAGAGATGGGAGGAAGCCCTCCGCAAGGACCGACGAATCGAGGTCAACCTGAATGCCGACTACCGGCCCTTCACGGGGCTCGATCGGATACGAAACGACGAGCCTCTCGTTCGATCCTTCCTCCTCCGGTTCTTCCTCAAGGATCCCGACTACCTGCCCTTTTCCCAACTCGTACGCGACGACTACCTGAAGCCCCTTTTCGCGGAAGCCAAGCTCACGTCCGGGTCCGGGAACCCTGAAAAATGGTATTCCATGCTGGATGGAGGAGCGGTCAATGCCCTTCGCGACCGGGTCGACCTGGACTTTTCCCCCGACAACAAGGAGTTCTTCTCCGCCGACGAGGCGGTCGGTCTCAAGCTCGCCGTCAAGAACGTTCAGACCCTTCTCGTCAAGGCATTCGAAATCAACACCTTCAACCACTACTCGCGAAACCTGCAACCCGTCGACACGGCCATCAACCTCGACGGCCTGAGCGCAACCTGGGAGCGGGTGCTCAAGTACAAGGACGCCCCCATGCTCAGATCGGTGCGTACCTTCGATTTTCCTGAATTGAACAAGCCTGGAGTCTACGTCGTCGAGTTCATCGGAAACGGCAAAAGCAGCCGGGCTCTCGTGACTAAGGGAGACCTTAGAATACTCGAGAAGATCGGTCCGGCCGGACACGAATTCAGGATCACCGACGAGAAGAACAAGAAGCGGCCCCAAGCAAGTATCTGGCTGGAGGGAACCGAATATTCCCCCGACAAGCAAGGGGTCATCCGCATCCCCTTCACCAACCGGCCCGGAAAAAGGGACCTCGTCCTCCGGGACGGCTCGTTCTGCGCCCTCTCCCAGTTCGATCACCTCGCAGAGAGCTACGAACTCGACTCCGCCTTTCATATCGACCGCGAGGCTCTCGTCAAGGGAGCCACCGCCAAGGTCATTCTTCGTCCTCTCCTGCGCCTCAACGGGTATCCCGTCTCAACCGATCTTCTGGAAGATACCGAGCTTGTGATCAGTTCGGTCGACCTCGACGGCATCCCGAACTCGACCAAGATCGATCTTCCCAAATTCGAACAGGGCCGTGACTTCGTTCATGAATTCCCAGTTCCCGAACGCCTCGCAAGCCTCGCGTTCAGTTTTTCGGCCAAGGTCAAGAACCTGAGCCGGGCGTCCAAGGACGATCTCGTAAGCGACCGCTACTTCACCATCAACGAGTCGGACAAGACCCTCAACACGGATGCCCTCTTTCTTTCCCAGACCGGGCGGGGGTATTTCATCGAAGCCCTCGGCCGCAATGGTGAAGCGGTTCCCGACAGGGCCGTCGTCCTTGTGGCCAAGCACCTTGATTTCGCGACCACCCGCACCCTGGGCTTGAAAACCGACCAGAATGGGCGTATCGCTCTGGGGGCCATGCCCGGAATCGAGTGGATAAGAGTCAGCCATCCCGACGGGTCGAGCTACCGGTGGCCCATTGATCGTGATCGATCGGGACGCAACGTTCAGCCCTCGGTCATCCATGCCTCCGCGGACGAGGTGATCGAGGTAGCCGTTCCCTGGCAAGCGGGCGGTCAGGACAAAGCGTCCGTCTTCTCTCTTTTTTCCAGGCAAAAGTCTTTCTATGCCTCCGATCATTCGGCTGCCGGCACCCTCAGGGGAGGATACCTCCTGATTGCCGGTTTGGCCCCCGGTGACTACGAGCTCTTCCTCAAGCAAGCCAGGCGGAAGATCGTACTTCGGGTCACGGATGGGAAAAGGATGGGCGGATTCGTCCTTTCGGACAACCGGGCCCTCGAGGACAACCGGCTCAACCCCGTTCAGGTTCAAGCCATTGCCATCGAGGATGGAAAGGCCAAGATCCTAATCGGCAATGCGGGCAAACTCACCCGGGTCCATGTTTACGCCACCCGCTACCTCTCCGATTGGGATAATTTTTCCGCCTTCGACGTCGGCGGTCCGCCTTCGCCTTACTCGATGGGCTTGTCCAGAAAACGTTCCCTTTACGTAGAGGAGAGGGTCATCGGCGAAGAATACCGCTACGTCCTTGACCGCCGCTACGCTAGAAAATACCCCGGCAACATGCTTGCCCGTCCCGGGCTGATCCTCAACCCCTGGTCCCTGCGCAAGACCGAAACGGGAATCAAGAATGCGCAAAGCGGGGAAGCCTACGAAGAGCTTTCCGACTTGGCTAAATTCGGCAAGGAGCAAGAGGAAAGAAAGCGCCTCAACGTGCGTGCGGAAAGGGATTACCCGAACCTTGACTTCCTGGGCAACAACGCTCTTCTCTGGGCCAACGTCAAACCGGGAGAAGATGGAATCGCAACCGTCGACCTGAAGGGAATCTCCGGACAGCAACGCCTGCACGTCTATGCAGTCGACGCATGGAACGTCGCCTATCGCCCCATCGCGCTCGCCTCCAGCGATCTACCCCTTCGCGAATTGCGCATGGCGCGGGCTTTGGAACCAAAAAAATCATTTTCCGAGCAGAAACTCTTCACATCGCTTGCCGAGGGCGAGGAGTTCAAGATCGAGGACGTCACCACCTCCAAGTTGGCCAGCTACGACTCCTTGGCCAAGGCATACTCCTTGCTCTCCACCTTGAGCGGAAACTCGGACCTGACCAAATTCGGTTTCATCCTCCAATGGCCCGGACTCAAGGAAGAGGAAAAGCGGGCCAAGTACTCTGAATTCGCCTGTCACGAGCTTCATTTCTTTCTTCATCAGAAGGACCCCGCCTTCTTCGCCAAGGTCGTTCGCCCCTACCTGGCCAACAAAAAGGACAAGACCTTTCTCGATCACTGGCTGCTTGGGGACGACCTGTCGGGCTACCTCGAACCCTTCCGCTTTTCTCGCCTAAACGCCGTGGAGAAGATCCTCATGGCCCGCAAACTGGGCAACGAAGGCAAGGCCATGGCCCGCCATATCGGTGAATTAAGCGAAATGATCCCGGCCGACCCCGAGAAGTTCAACCGGCTTTTTGACTCTGCAATCGGCAACTCGGCCCTCGATTCCCAATCGGACGACTCCCTTGGATTCGATAAACGGAGCGATTTAATGAAGGCCCAAAACAAACAACGTTTTCTTGCCGGGTCCTCAGCGACACTTGGCATCGGAGGATATGGCACCGGAGGATCTGTTGCTAGGGATGTAAGAAATTCTGCCTTCCAGAAGATGTCCGAGGAACAGGCGAAAGCCGAAGTGGCCGATCATTTCTATGCCGCTCCCGCTCCGCCACCTGCACCCACCAAATCCGCTGCCAAAGCCCAAGCGGAAAAGAAAACTTTGGGACAAACCATCGTCTCGGAGATCGCGCTTCCCGACTTCAAAGACACGAGCGTCAAGGGGTTGAACTTGGCTTTCGAGTTTGACGCCAAATCCACCCGAGCGGCCAAGAGAGCCCGGGACAAACTCGGTTACCTCGACGCCAGCCTAAAAGCCCGGGGAGCGGGCCGACAGTTTTACCGTAAATTGCCTCCGACCGAAGAATGGGCCGAAAACAATTACTACCGTTTGCCTTTGGACCGGCAAAAGGCCGATCTCATCAAGGTCAACCCCTTTTGGAACGACTTCGCCGCCCATCCCGCGGACAAGCCCTTCCTTTCGGGCAACTTCATATATTCGACGGGTAGCTTCGCCGAGATGATGTTCGTTCTTTCCGTCCTGGACCTTCCCTTCGAGGCCGAGGAGCATCAGGTCGAGAACGAAGGCATCGCCTTCTCCCTCAGGTCGGGCAAGCCTCTCCTTCTTTTTCATCAGGAGGTCCGGGAAGCGCAAAAGGCTCCCAATGCCCGAGACATCCTCCTGAGCCAGAATTTCTACCGTGCGGACTCACGCTACCTCAATGAGGGGGGCGAGCGACTCGACAACTTCGTCAAGGACGAGTTCCTCAAGCAAATCGCCTACGGGTGCCAGGTGGTCATCACCAACCCGACCTCATCCGTCCGCAAGCTCCGGTATCTGGCCCAAATCCCGACCGGAGCCGTGCCTCTGCAAAAAGGGTTCTACTCGGAAGGCCGGCCCTTTCGCCTCGAGCCCTATTCCACCCGCACCATCGAGTTCTACTTCTACTTCCCCGAGACCGGAAAGTTCCCCGTCTACCCCATCCAGGTGGGGAGCGACAAGGGACACCTCGCAGGGGCCCAAGCCTTCACCTTCAAGGTTGTGGACAAGCTCTCAAAGAGGGATGAAACCTCTTGGGCATGGGTCTCGCAAAACGCTACCGCCAAGGAAGTCCTACAGTACCTCCGCGACCATAACCTCAACCGGATTGCCCTCGATAAGATCGCCTTCAGGATGAGGAACGAAAACGAGGGGGGGGACGGCAAGGCCTTCTTCGCCAAGACGCTTCAGCTTCTTTCCGCCCGCTTTGCCTACGATCCCACGCTCTGGTCCTACGCCCTCTATCACAAGGACGTCGACCGGCTGCGGGAATACCTTTCCCGCTCCCCCTTAACCGGTCGATGCGGGCTTTACCTGGACAGCCCCCTCCTGTCCATCGACCCAGTCGAGCGCGGATTCCATGAGCACCTCGAGTACAAGCCCCTGGTCAACGCCCGCGCCCACCAACTGGGCAAAGGGCGAGAGATTCTCAACAACCGATTCCTCGCTCAGTACAGGGGCTTGATGGAGGTTCTCAAGTACAAGAGCTCGTTCGGCCAGGACGATCTCCTTGCCACCAGCTACTACCTCTTTCTGCAGGACCGTGTGGAGGAAGGTTTGCGGTTCTTCGACAAGGTCGATCCTCAATCGATCGACGAAAAGCTCCAACATGCCTATCTTTCGACCTACCTCGACTTCTGCAAGGGCGAGCTCGCCTCTGCCCGGCAACGGGCCCAACGATACGCCGACTACCCCGTGGACCGCTGGAGAAACCTCTTTCTCGATGCCCTCGGTCAGCTTGACGAGATTGACGGCAAGGGCGTCAAGCCGGCGGATGAGGAAAACCGCGAGCAGGCCCAGGACGTCCTCGCATCGAGCGAGCCGAGCCTCGGGCTTGATATCGGCAAGGGCGAGGTCACCATCGCGGCCCGAAACCTCGAAAACTGCACCGTCAACTACTACCCCATGGACATCGAGCTGCTCTTCTCGCGCAAGCCCTTCGTGAAGGACGACACGGATCACTTCACCAGTATCGTCCCCAACCTCAGCCGGGTAGTGGCTCTTCCAGCCGGCAAGGACGTTCACGTCTTCCCCATCCCGGAGGAATTCGCCGACCGCAACGTGATGGTGGAAGTGGTCGCCGCAGGCCTCCGCGAGGCCAAGGCTTATTATGCAAACGACCTCAAGGTCCAGATGGCGGAGAGCTACGGGCGCGCGCAGGTGGCCCACTCCGGTACCGGCAAGCCCCTTTCGTCGGCCTACGTAAAAGTCTATGCCCGAATGACCGACGGACGCGTTCGCTTCTACAAGGACGGTTACACCGACTTCCGGGGCAAGTTCGACTACGTCTCGCTCAACACCGGCCAACTCGACGAGGTGGACCGTTTCGCGGTGCTCGTACTGGACGACGATGCGGGAGCCATGATCCGCGAAGCCACTCCACCGAAGCGATAACCAGCCCCTTGTACTAGATGCCGGGCGCCAACCGCACGGCCTCGGCTTTGTCGCGCGCAATTTGACTTTTCAAGGCGTCGAGCGACTCGAACTTTTTCTCGGGCCTGAGGAAGCTGAGCAGGTCGAGGGACAATCGATCACCCGGCTGACGGGCCGAGTAATCCTCTTCCCCCAAGAGATGAACCTCGAACAGGGGTTCGACCCCATCGTCCTCAACCGTTGGCCGCACCCCGTAGTTGGCAACTCCGTGGACCGTTTCCCCGTCCGGGAAGGATGCCTTCACTAGGTAGACTCCGAAAGCCGGCCGGGCCTCGGGCGACCAAGGAAGGTTCAAGGTAGGGAAACCAATCTCCCGTCCCAACCGGTTCCCCGAAGCAACCAGACCATTCACACGGCAGGAAAAGCCCAGCATCCGGTTGACGGATTCAATCTCTCCCCCCGCCAGGGCTTCCCTGATTCGGGAACTGCTGATCGGTTGTCCCCCTTCCAGGACTCCCTCGGCAACGCATATGCCGAGCCCCCTCTCGGATCCGATCTCCTTCAAAAAATCGGCATCCCCCTCTCGATCCTTGCCAAAATGAAAATTCTCGCCCACGCAAATCCCCACCAAGCCCGGGATCTTTTCCTTGAGATAACTTGGGAATTCCCCCGGCGGAACCTCCGACAAGGATTCGTCAAAAGGTTTCATGACCACGCAATCCACACCGCAGGCCAGAAGAGCTTCGCTCTTGGTGCTTGGATCCATAAGCAAGGGAGGTTCCTTGCCGGGTCGCAGAGACTTGGCGGGATGCTCGGGAAAAGTAAGGGCCGCCACCAGACCGTTTCGGGCCTTGGCCTCGTTGACCGCCAAATCGAGGACCGCCCTATGCCCCCGGTGCACGCCGTCGAACATCCCGATGGCGAGCAAAACCGGTCCCGGTTCCCGTTTGCCGAGCTCGGCCAGGGAAGAAAAGACCGGGGACGCATTCACAATGCGTGGGAAGGGACCGCCTGATGAACGGGGATCAGCTTGTCCTCGAATTCCGCCAAGGGACCTTCCTCGATGGAGTCGAGGGTATGGGCGTCGGCCAAGTCGAACTGGTCGATCAAGGTCCGCCTAAGGGCCGTCAAATGGGCTCCGCAACCGAGCCTCTGCCCGAGGTCATGGGCAACGGTCCGGACGTAAGTGCCCTTGCTGCTGGCCAACCTGAATTCGATCTCTGGCAATTCGATGCGGAGGCTATCGAAGGCATTGATCCGAATGAAGCGCGGTTCGCGCTCCACGGTCTTCCCTTTGCGGGCCATCTTATAGAGGGGAACCCCGTCGATCTTCTTGGCCGAGAACATCGGAGGGGTCTGGTACTGGTCACCGAGAAACCCCACCATTTCCTTGGTGATCGATTCTTCCGAGAGATCGGCTGGAACGGGGTTCTCGGCCACCACCTCGCCATCCGCATCCTGGCTGTCGGTCTCGACTCCAAGAAGGATGGTTCCCTCATAGGTCTTGTCCAGGCTGATCAGGTACTGGGAAACCTTGGTCGCCTTGCCGATAAGCATGACGAGCAGTCCCGTAGCCATGGGATCGAGGGTGCCGGCATGCCCGATCTTTTTCATGTTAAGCTTGCGCCGGAGACGATTGACCACGTCGTGCGAGGTAATCCCCTGGGGTTTGTCGACCAGCAAGATGCCCTCGAAATCTCCTTTCCTAGGGTTCATGAAGGGAGATCTCCTGCATCCACTAGCTCGAGATGTTCGCCGATTGCCGAGACGAATTCCGGGTAAAAGTCGTCGAGATCCCTTTCCAAATTGAATCCGGCGGCGCAGGCATGCCCGCCACCGGAGAACCTCTTGGCCAGCAGATCGACCCGAAACCTGGAATCCTTGGCCCTCAGGCTGCCCTTGAGTTGGCCGCCACGATCCTCCACCAGGCTTCCCACTTCGACCCCATCCAGAGAACGGGAATAATCCACGAAATTCTCCGCATCCTCAGGCTTGGTGCCGGTTTCTCGGTAAAAGGAATCCCTGATCATGCCGATGCAAACCCGGTCACCATGCTCCATACGGAAGGTCGAGAGGAATTTTTGAAGGAGCTGAATGCGGCCCGGTTTCTCCCGCTCATAGAGCTCATGGGCGACCTTGGAAGGGCTGGCGCCTGCCTCGCAAAGCCTCCGGCAAACCTCGAACACGGAGGCATCGGTACCCGAGTAGCAAAACTGTCCCGTGTCCGTACAGATGCCCAGGTAAAGGGCCTCGGCCGTAACCGAGTCCAGGCCATAGCCGGAGTCGAGAAAAAACTTGGCCAGGATCTCGCCGGTGGCCGCCGCTTCCGCAAGAACGAGGTTGAGCTCGGCGTAACGGTCATTGGACACGTGGTGATCGACGTTAAGAAAAACGTCGGGGAACCTTCCACAAAGGCTTTCGCCCACTCGCCTATGGTCCGCGCAGTCCACCGTGACGGCAACGAAGTCATCCCCCGAAAGATCGGCCGGCGCAAGAAAAGGCGTATCGCCGACGAAGGATCGGAGGGTTCTCGGAACGGGGTCTTCGTTGACCGCCCGGGCATCGATTCCATGGGCCCGCAGGACCCGGGTCAAGGCAACCTGGGAGCCCACGCAGTCGCCATCCGGCCGCCGATGGCCCAAAACCACGACGCGCCTCCCCTTCAACTGGTCGAGGGCGCTTGCAAATAAGGATGATTCTTGGAGAAACGGTGGCATGGGACGACGAGGATGAAGCCTACCAGAAAGGACGCTGCAGGAAAAGCCTCGAAAGCCTCAGGAGGGAAGAAGGAAGCCCTCCTCGTCCACACCTCCCGTCTCCCGAATCAGCTCGGGTTCGTCCCGGATTCCTTTGATCGAGAATCCATCCGCAGGGCTATGGTAATAGGAAAACCCGCAAAGCAACCGGCCGAGGCTGCCCCGTTTGGACCCATTCTCCACATCATCGGCGGTGCTTGAGGAAAACAAGTTCGAGTCCCCTCCAAGAGGGGGCAGGTTCATCGACACGAGGCCATTCAGCTCGCTTGCCAGCCCGTCCACGGTGAAAGGGTCACGACAAGAGGAACCCGGCTTGACGACGAGAATCTTCTTACCTCCAAAGAACGCGACTCTTTGGCCGAGCAGAGGAATCCATGGGAACCATGAGTCCTCCCAGGGTCCACGCCCCTCACCCAAGGCAAAGCCTTCCTGATGCCAGAGGTTGGTCTCCTTGGCGCGGGTAAAGCTCGCATAGGCCCTTTCCGCAATCCGCTCGTCTCCCTCCAGCACGACCCTGGCGTGTTCGATCCAGGAAGCAATTTCAGGGGGAACTTTTCCCCCTCTTCCCTCTACGCAGTCCCAGAACTCCCTTCGGGTGAGAGTCGACCCATCGGTCCATTCGATGAGGGGGGCACGGCCGGCTTTTCGGGCGAGCGAAAGCACTCGAGATCGGGCAACTGCGGCATGGGGCATTCGCTCGGAAAAGGATAATCGGCCCAGTTCCAGAACCCTTCTGCGCAAGTCCTCGGCATCCCCTTCGGCCGGATCCATCGGTTCGCCCATTCGGACCGTAACCGGATAAGGAAAACGGAGGGGGCGCTTCCAGAAGAACTTTCCCCTCTCGCTACTGAAGACCGAGCCCCATACGCCGTCCAGGTGGAGGGGAAACAAAGGAACCTTGGCCTTCCTGGCCAGCAGGCCGGGTCCGCGCATGAAGGGAAGTGTCGTACCGAGGCGGGAAATACCACCCTCGGCAAACATGCAAAGGGCCATGCCTTCCTTGAGCCGGACGGAGGATCGCCTGAGGGAGTCGAGTGACTTCTCGGGGGAAACCGTAAGGGTATCCGTCAACCGGAAGACGAACCTTAACGCGGCCGAGCGGCTCAAGCCCTCGAAGGCCAGGTAGCGAACCTTCCTCGGGCAAGCCGCGCCAATGAATACCGGATCGGCATAAGAGAGATGATTGCTGACGATGAGGGCGCCCTCCTTGGCCGGAAGGTTTTCCATTCCTATGGCCCGGATGCGGTAGAAGATCCGCAGGAATATATGGAACCAGGCACGGAAGAAATCCTCAAGCAAAGCGCGCAAGGTGAAAAAACCGACCAAGAGCGAAGGGACCAGAATAACGAGCAATTCCTGTTTGGCGCTCAAGCCAAGATAGCTGGAAAGAAAGGCGTGAAACAAGATGAACAAGATCCCGCTCAACTGGGTCAGCAAATTGGCCGCCGCCAGCACCCTGCCCCGTCGGTCCTCTTCTGCCTGGTCCTGCAGGAAGCCATTCAAGGGGACGAAAAAGAGAGCCCCCGAGAAACCGAGGGCAAGACAACCGATGGTGAAGAACCCCCCTCCCGGATCGCTGAAATACAGCAGGATGAGGGAAACCGGCATGATCAAGCCACCGATGGCGGTCAGCCCAAGCTCGATTCGGCCCCGGTTGAGGTAGGCCACGAAGATACTTCCGGCCATGATGCCCAATCCAAGAAGAAGGAACCAATCCCCATAGATTTCTCCGATGCCGACTTTCCCGACGACCACTTCCCCGGCAAGCTTGACCAGAACAAGGTAGAAAAAACCTCCCAACGACCAGAACCAGGCGTCCCCGAGGGCCGGCCCCCTCAGGGTCCGGTCCCTCAACAAGTCGCGCAAGTCACCAAAATGACTCCAAAGGACCCTCGCCTTGAACGGCTGGGCCTTGGGGGCCTCGGTAGAGGGAGTTGGAAGAAAGGCAAGCCAGGAGATGAAAGCCAGGGCCATGGTTGCGAGGGCGAGGATCAAGGCGGCCTTCCAGCCGCCGTTTTCCTCAACCAGGGCATCAAAGCATCTACCGCCAGCCCAAATACCGCCCAAGATTCCAACCATGGCGAGCATTTCCATCCACCCCACCGCCATGGCAAGCCGGCCCGAGCCGATCATTTCCTTGAGAATGCCCTTCTTGGCAGGAGACAAAAAGGCCGACTGGGTCGAGAGGAGGAAAAAGCCGATGAGCGAAAGAAGAAGGTCTTTCCGAACCAGTCCGTAGGAAAGCAAGCCCAAGCCGAGCAACTGGGCCAGCAAAGTCATGCTGACGACCTTTTTCTTGGAAAACCGATCCGATACCCAACCCGCAAGCGGGGCAAAGATGACGAAAGGCAAAATGAGGACGATGGATACCTGTTGATTGACCTCGTCCATGCTCGCCTTGCCGAACTGATAGGCGGCCATGACGGGCAGGATCGCCTTCATGGCATTATCGTTGAAAGCCCCGACGGTTTGGGAAAAAAGGAGCGGGATGACCGTATAAAAGGGTCTCTTGACTGGATCCGTACTCATTCGGTTGCAGTTGAGTGGTGGTGCATCTGAAAAACGATAACAACCTCAATTTTTCAATTGCCAAGACAAAAGGCGCTTGTCTCCATGATCGACCATGAAACCATTCACATACTCCATTCTGGCCCTTGCCTTTGCGTGTCAGGCTTTCCCGAACGCAAAACCCCTGAACGTTCTTTTCATCTTTTCCGATGACCATGCCTACCAAGCCATCTCCGCCTATGGCTCGAACCGGAACAAGACCCCCAACATCGATCGTTTGGCGAAGGAGGGAATGATTTTCCACCGGGCCTTCGTGACCAACTCGATCTGCGCCCCCAGCCGGGCCGTGATCCTCACCGGCAAGCACAGCCACCTGAATGGACAACTGACCAACGGCATGCGTTTCGACGGCGCCCAGCAAACCTTCCCCAAGCTTTTGCGCAAAACCGGCTACCAGACCGCCATGATCGGAAAATGGCACCTCAAGAGCGACCCGACGGGTTTTGACTTCTGGCAGGTCCTGCAAGGTCAGGGACCTTATTACAACCCCCCCATGAACACCCCCGAAGGAGTCAAGAGAATCACCGGATACACCACCGACGTCATTACCGACGTCACCCTCGACTGGCTCAAGAACGGGAGGGACAAGGACAAGCCTTTCTTCGTCATGAGCCAGCACAAGGCCCCTCATCGAAACTGGCAACCGGGCCCGAAGCACCTCAACAAGTACGACGGGATCGACCTTCCCGAGCCCGAGACCCTTCGCGACGACTACAAGAACCGACTCTCCCCTGCATCCACACAGGCCATGACCATCTCCGGGCACCTCTCCGTCAGCGACCTGAAGCTTCGCGCCCCTGGCAACCTCACCCCCGAGCAACGAGCCAAGTGGGACGCCGCCTACAACCCCAAGAACAAGGCCTTCGAGGAAGCCAAACTGGAAGGCGACGAACTCCTCAAGTGGAAGTACCAGCGCTACGTGAAGGATTACCTGCGCTGCATCGACTCCGTGGACGAGAACATCGGGCGCCTTCTTGATTACCTGGACAAGAGCGGACTGGCCGAGAATACCGTCGTGATTTACTCATCCGATCAGGGCTGGTATCTCGGGGAACACGGCTGGTACGATAAGCGCTGGATGTACGAGGAATCCTTCCGTACCCCTTTGCTGGTCCGCTGGCCCGGCGTCACCAAGCCGGGAAGCGAGAACCACGACCTCGTGCAAAACCTCGACTACGCCGAGACCTTCCTCGAGCTATGCGGTGTCGAGAGGCCCAAGGACATGCAGGGGGAATCGATTGTTCCCTTGCTGAAGGGCAAAAAGCCCGGGGACTGGAGAAAATCCCTCTACTACCACTACTACGAGTTCCCCGGCGCCCACAGCGTTCGGCGCCACTACGGCGTCCGGACCGAGAAGCACAAGCTGATCTACTTCTACAACCTGGACGGGTGGGAGATGTACGACCTCGAAAAGGACCCCAACGAGCTCAACTCCGTCTACGGCAAACCCGAGTACGCCTCTCTGACCAAGGAGCTCAAGAGCGAGCTGGACCGCCTGCGCAAGCTCTACAAGGTGCCCGAGGACACTCGGCCGGCGGAACGCAAAAAGAAACCGAGAAAGCCAAAGAAGTAAGGGCTGCGGACCCGCTTCAAGCGAACGCTTCGATAGCCCGGGCAAGGTCGAAGTCCTTGGCCGTCACCTTGCCCCCGGCATCGTGGGTATTGAGCGAAAGCGTTACCCGGTCGTAGCAGTTGTAGATTTCCGGGTGATGATCCCTTTGCTCAGCCTCGTAGGATACCCGAAGAAGGAAGCCCATGGCTTCCCTGAATCCTTGAAAACGGTAGGTCTTGACCAGCTTGTCCGACTCCCAGCTCCAGCCCTCAAGTCCGGCAAGCCTCTCCTCAATCTCCTTCTCTGCGATCGGTCCTTCCATATTCCGCAAGGTAGCCTGCACTTTCCTCGTTGTCAATCGGGTCGCTAACTGGTTGATATGTTCACAGCCGATATGCACGACCTTACACCCGAGGACTTGGAGAGACTCCCTCGTCACGTTGCCATCATCATGGATGGGAACGGGCGGTGGGCCCGTTCGCTGGGCAAGCCCCGCCTTTTTGGCCACCGGAATGGGGTTGAGAACGTCAAGAGCGTCGTCAATGCGGCCTTCAAGATCGGGGTTCCCTACGTAACCCTCTATGCCTTCAGCACCGAGAACCAGAACAGACCCGGCGAAGAGAAGTCCGGTCTCATGCGCCTGCTGGAGGAATTCCTCAAGAGGGAACTGAAGACCATGATGGGGGATGGTATCCGCTTGCGAGCCATCGGGGACCTCTCCGGCCTTCCCGGTTTCGCCCGCAAGGCGGTCGAGCAAACGATGGAGCAAACAAGCGCAAACACCGACTGGAACCTCACCCTTGCCCTCAACTATGGAAGCAGGCAGGAAGTACTTGAGGCGGTGCATTCCTATGCCAGGAATGAGGGTGCGGACGGCGCTCCGGACTGGAATACTTTCTCAAGCTACCTTCAGACCAGGGATTTGCCAGACCCAGACCTCATCATCCGGACCTCGGGCGAATTTCGCCTCAGTAACTTCCTCCTCCTCCAGGCCGCCTATGCGGAAATCTTCGTCTCTCCTCTTCATTGGCCGGAGTTTGGCAGGGATGCCTTCTTCGACGCCCTCAAGGACTACGTCAGAAGGGAAAGAAGATTCGGCAAAACCAGCGACCAGGTCGCAGAGACTTCCCAGAACCCCGTGACGGCAAGCTGATGATCCTGCGCACCCTTTCTACCGTTTTGTTGTGGTCCATCGTAGGCGGTGTCGTCTATGGGATGAAGGAAGTAGGGGCTATGTGGATCCTCAACCTCTGCGCCACCCTCACGCTTTTCGAGATTTACACGATTCTGGGCAGGCTGGGATATGCCGCAAACCGCATGTCGGGGCTGACCACCGGGTGTTGTATGATTCCCATTTCCTACTACTTCCCGGGCTCGGGCATAGACGTCTTGGCCGTCGGGGCTCTTCTTACCTCCGCCGCCTGCGTTCTGTTCCCCCAAGCCCAGCGGGCCATGTACGTAAAGCGCCTAATGCCCACCTTCTTCGGGCTCCTCTTCGTTACCTTCCTTCTGCATTACTTCGTCCGAATCATTCAGCTTGCGGATACCCCGAGCGAGGAAGGCACCCTG